>JAEEGJ010004929.1_pt1 | contig 43404 bp, 44 predicted proteins | sample 8958761 | NCBI WGS metagenome assembly JAEEGJ01 (sample SAMN16246546, study PRJNA631951) | gut metagenome | biome: gut microbiome; feature: rumen; material: RS-attached | host: Bos | place: Iran: Karaj | collected 2018-10
ATTCCATGAAGATTCATTAGTTCTTTCTAAACTGTCACTTATGAAAGGTTCAGCGGTAAAGGCACTTCTGTGTAGGAAATGTATGAAGGTGATCATAGATTGTGCTAATAAAGAATCTGACTTAAACCATTGTTGAGCTTTTTTATCGCATTTAAATAGTCAAGCATGATTTTCTTAGCAAAATATAATAGACCGGGTTGCGTTATTCGTACCCGGTCAATTTTGTTGTTGGTTCCACTGTGTAAAAATTTCTGTGGCTTAAGTTTGGTTTAAGTCTTGTCTTTGAAGTAGGTTATGATACTCAAACGCCTGATTTTATTGGCTTGGCGGATTTCGTAAAATTGGCTGAAATAGAACCGCCGCGTCCCACCATAGAGGAGTTATCGATGTTTGGTATACTATTTAATAAATCAAAGATTGAGGTAGAGACTTCTATGAAACAATATATAGTGGATGCATTCACAGACGTGTTATTCCATGGAAATCAGGCAGCAGTATGTGTCCTTGATGAATGGCTGCCTGAAAAACTGATGGTGGATATCGCTGCAGAGAACAACTTATCAGAAACCGCATTTGCCGTTAAAGCATCTGAAGGATACGACTTGAGATGGTTTACACCTGGTGGTGAGATCAACTTGTGCGGACATGCAACACTGGCAACCGCGTATGTGTTGTTCAAGTATTACGGTAATGATACCAATAAGATTGTGTTCCATACGATGAGCGGAGAATTGTTTTGCGGGAGACGCGGGGAATATATAGAGATGGATTTCCCTGTTTACAGCCTTAACGAGATACCTGTCACGGATGAGATGGCAGATGCAATGGGAGCAACCCCGAAAGAGGCTTACATAGACCGTGATCTGCTTCTTGTATATGAAGATGAAGACATCATCCGAAAGATGAAACCTGACATCAACAAGGTAAAACAGCTCGATGGCATGGGTGTCGGTGTTACTGCGCCCGGGAAAGACTTTGACTGTGTTTCACGTTTCTTCGTGCCTGAACTAAATATTCCTGAGGATCCGGTTACAGGTTCTGTGCATTGTATGATAACACCGTATTGGACAGAACGTCTTGGTAAAAGCAGTCTCAAAGCGTATCAGGCATCAGAACGTGGAGGTGAACTGACATGCGAACTAAGAGACGACAGGGTAATTATTTCCGGAAGAGCTGTGATTTTTGCTGTCAGTGAGATCATGCTCGGATAAGGGGTAGTTAGGAAAAAATCTGATTTGACTCAAGTTATAAGCGGCCATTGAATGATTACAGATTACGAACAATTATACATCTTCAATCCATTGAGGATTCGTGGAATATATGGAAATGAATACTAAGGTAAAGGAGAGGGGGCTATGGCGGTATTAAAGAGTTACACTTGCTCAAAGTGTGCCGGTATTCTTATCTTTGATACCGATCAGGAGTTTTTTGAATGTCCTTTCTGCGGAACGAGATTCAGTTCCATTGATTTTCACGGAAAGGAAATGCTTAGTCAGGCAGATGCATGTCTGGAGCGTAGGGAATTCACCGTTGCGAAAGCGAAATACAAAGCAATTCTGGCAGAGGATACGTGCAGCTTTGATGCATTGCGGGGAATGCTGCTCAGCACGATCGGGGTATCTTCGGAAAAAGAACTTTCGGATACCGGAAGTCTTAGAAGGACTAATCTTGACAGTGTCAGGAGTGAGCTTGATAACGTAAGAGTATTTTCTGGAAAGCTGAATGCTAAGTATTTCAATACCATATCCCAAATGGTCGACAGAGTTGAAGATTTAGAACAAATAGAAAAGATCCGTGATGAGATGGAATCGGAAACATCCAAAAAGCTCTCCAGTGATATCTCGGAGAATTTGAAGAACTCAAGTGGCAAGTTTTTTACTCCGTCAATGATAAGGATCATGGTGTACCTTGGTATTTATGTCATATGTCATATTGCTTTCATTATTATTTTGGACTGGGATCCGCTGATAATTTTATTCTCGCTCGGTCATATCCTGTTTTTCTTCGGTCCGTTAGTCCTTTTTGCGGTCGCGGCAAGAAAAAGTTCGGCCCAATCTCATAAGGCTCTTGAGAAGCTGGCTGAAGATATTGAGATAAAGAAGAAAGCGATAGCTTCAAAGATCGAAGAACTTGAAGATGATTACGCATTTGAATATAAGAAACTGACCGGACTTGAGCCTGAAACTGAAGGAGATACTGACTATGGTGTATCAGTTCCGGTGTCAGATGATACCGGTTCACATAAATTGTCCATGAAGAATGTCCAGTGTGCAAAATGCGGTGCCGCTCTGAGTCTGGACACGGAAAAGCGCGTTTATGAATGCGGATCATGCGGTGTCGCGTACGGCATCTCGCTTTTCTTCGGTTTGCCTCATGAGAAGGCATTGAATTCAATGAATATGGGCTTTTTTACTGAAGCAGACAAAAGATTCAGTCACATCCTTATGGTTGAACCTTCGGATTTTGAAAGCCTTTTGGGCCGTATCCTTTGTGCCGGACGATGGACAAAAGTCAGTGATATCTGCGTATCAGACGATCTTACTCTGACACGCATAAGATATGCACGGGGAGGGCTGCTTAAGGCAGTTTCAGATTCGAAAGAACAGGACAAACCGTATTTCGAGTGCCTGAAGGAATATATTGAAGCGCTTGGTGCTCTTGCTGCGAACAGGCATAAGCAGAGGATCATCAACAAGGAACTGGATGTCGTCCAGACGAAGATAAGCGTTTATTCTAATCTTGTGGATATGTATGAAGTAACACGTGTTGAACGTGAATACATCATGTCGCGCTTAACACCGTTTAAAGAAGAAGAACCCTCACTTCAGACCGTTTATGATACGGCGCGCTCGAAACTATTATCAATGACACGGGATAGTGTTCTTACTAAATAGATCGTCTGTACGGCAAGCGAATACGATTGATTTCGATTTTTTGCAGACTTATAATTATTTTGATGTCGTATCTCTGAATATCAGTAAGTGCCCCGAACTGGTCGATCTGATTAATACATACAATCCGGAAGAGCAAAAGGGCGGATGCATCAGATACTCTGATGGCGCTACGCGCGCGCTGGTCGTTGATAAGGAAATCGAGTTGGTAATAGCGTGACTATCTAAGACGATTGAGGAATCATAATGCATATTGTCATAGCTGAAGAAAACCAGATAAAAACAATTGTAGACATGTCTGTCAGAGCATTTGAAACAGACGTAAATGTTGGCGGCACAAAAGGTGACTGTCCGCCTGAATATGATTCGGTAGAATGGCATAAACAAATGGCTCGAGAGGGTCATTTGTATCAGGCAATGATAGGAAATGACATTGTGGGAGCCGCCCTCATATTCCCCGATGAAACAAAAAACAATGTGTACATTGGCAGAATCTTCATTGACAGCGTTTACCATAGAAAAGGTTATGGAATTCTTTTAATGGAGTGCATAGAAAAGAAGTTCCCATCTGCCTCAGAGTTTAATCTGGATACTCCGAGCTGGAATATACGGACAAACGCCTTTTACGACAAATTAGGGTATCAAGTCATAAAAGAAGAGGACGGATTTGTTTTTTACAGGAAGACGAAATAGATTAATAAAGGGAAGCGATGGTAGAGAAATATTTTAGTGGTACGGGTAATTCAAAATATGCAGTTGAATTATCAATGATTCAAAGAATGTGCCAATTGCTTAAAGATGAACTTTTAGACAATGGTTATGAGTATGGTTTTTACCTAAACGGAAAGACGTACAAACCGGATATGTCAAATGGATTCGATGAAGAATTCTTTGGCCGGTTATTGTCAGAGTATCGCATTCAAAATCCTCGAGATACCAGGTTAGCAAAAGTGGGGACCTGCAATGACATAGTTGTTCTGATGAAGGCTATACTTGATGAACAGAATGTCCCGAGTAAGATTTGGCTTTTGCATGACAGGCAACAAGGAAAGTTTCATACGGTTTTGACGTTTTACATAGATAACAAAACTGTTTATCTGGAATTGACACCTCAATCTGCTAAGCCTTGGTATGGTAAGGAAATGGTTTTTGATAACGAACAGAGTTTTATATCAGAATATAGTAAGGACGGTTGTGAAGTAATTGAAATTACAGACTCTGTTATTGTTGGAGAGGCGCCGGAATTTATTTTTTCGAGAATGGATCAATGACTGCGTTTCGCGTTTCTTCGTACCTAAACATAATATCAATGAGAATCCGGTTACAGGTTCTGTTCACTGTATGAAAACACCGTATAGGACAAATTTTGTGTTCTGACTTCGTTAGAATATAATATACAAGATGACAATAAAATTTTATATTTTGTTCTAAATGAAATGGCTTATCTAATGCCATAAAATGGTGATTCAAAATGAGAAGATATACAAAATTCTTAGCGATGTTTTTGACTGTGACAATGGCAATGTCACTATGTGCATGTTCAGATGGTGGTGCTTCCGGCAAAAGAAGCAGAGAAGAGCAGTCTGAAAACGAAACTAAAGATTTCAAGGCTGAAGGAACAACAGAACCCGAGACAACGGATACTGTTGTAACGTCAACCGAAGAAACAACGGCGGAAACAACTGAAGAGACAACGGTTGCTGAACAGACATATGCGGATGTCCCCGTTGAATGGTATCTCCAGGACGAATCCATTTATGGTGCTTTTGTTTACAATATTGAAGTGCCGGGACATCAGTATAAGGATAAAAGAGTAGGTGATCATCCTGAGTTTAGTCAGATGTATAAAGCTCATATTGGAGAAGCTAACGGTTCTCCTAAATTCAATCTGAGTTATTACACAATGGATGATCAATATATCGGCATCACTGATTTTGTTTTGGATGGAATAGTATATCCCGGCATTGACGGTGAGTTTTCTGATGCCGTTTCAAGTTCTATATGCTATTACTTGTTCTATAAGTTTGAATCCGGACTTTGGGTCTATCTTGAAACTGATGGCGTACCGGATGCTAACGGTAATTTGCATGGCTATATCTGGTATGACCCGGAAGCAACTGAATTTACAGTAGGAACATGCCTTCCGTCAGCTGAACTCACACAGCTTAACGAAGAACTGCTTATGTTGGGTTTTGCGGAACCTGATCCGATCTATACAGGTGCATATGCTGACGTATATGCACAGTATCCTTCTTTTAACAGTGATTATTCGGGATATCCGATCGTAAAAAGCATATTTAATTCTAAGACCAGAGAGAGGTTTTACTTTTCGGTAGCGTTTTATAATCCCGTTTCTGAACAATTGAATAATCCGGATTATTATATGGATTTACCATATGATGTTGCGTTCCCGGAAGGTTAATGTATTAACTTGACATTTCATCAGATGAAATAAACAGAATAACAGGAGAGAGGAAAAGCATGGAAAACACGAATGTATCAGAAGAAAAAATTATGACAGAAAGCGAGTTCTTCGAGGCGCAGAAGGAAGCCTTAAAGAAAAATATTCGTATCTGGACAGGTGTGCTTATTTACCTTCTGGTTGTCGGATTGGTATTATGCCTGATTGTATACGGCGTTGCTATGCTGACAATGTTCGTGATTAATCTTCTTTCCTTTCTGAAGACGAAAAAATTAATGGAGCGTATAGAAAGCGGCGAAGCCAGTGTAAAAGAAGTCTATGAATACTATGAAACATTGGGAAGCAGAACGATAAAGATTTTTGCGGTAAATATTTTCTTAGCCGGCGGATTTGGTGTAATCGGAACAATTAACGATATGAAATTGGCGCAGGCCGGAATCGAAGAGGGAGGCAAAATTCTCGGAGATGATTACAAGAATGAAAGAATTGCGAACGATCCCAATGCACAGCGGAAATATTGTGTTTTCTGCAAGAGAAACAAAGCGGAAGCGGTTTTTATTTATAGGCTGACAGACGGAGTGATCTGTTCCAGATGTTTATCAGAGTATTCATCTATGCTTCCGAAACGAGTTGAAGATCCGGCTCTTCTTAAATCTTCAGATACTGCACATTATCTCCCGTCAGAGAAAGCCGTTGTTAAACTGTCTTCAAAAGACTTGGAAGAACGTTATGAATACTTAAAAAAGAATCAGGAAGAATATTCTAATTTTACTCCGACAAAAGTTATTTGCGATGGCTGTTTGGAACTGGATGAAACGAATTCTCTTTTCCGTATTGTATCCGCAAGTGATTTTGAGAGCACAAGAGCCGGTGTATCAAGCGGGCTGGTTCATCCGTACAGTACAGTAAAAGGTATTGCTTATGAAATGATTTATGAATATGAGACCCCGTATGATAACACTAGCGGAGGCTGGAAATACACGTATCAAAATTCCATTATATTAGCAATAGATAATCCGTATCTGAAAGAGGAAACATTTTCATTGAAGAAAATACCGACTAATTTCTTTGCAAATTCCAAAAAGCCTCAGATTGAATATGCTGAGCAAACTATAAAAGAATTGCAGGAGATCTTTAACAAGCCGGTTTTGGCAAGCAGAAAAGTACGTTGTTAATCCGATTCGGATAAATGACGGGATAATGGAGGATGACATGACTGAAAAGGATTATATCTGCAAGGATCAGGACGGAAACATCCTTGTTTCGATTGAAAAGATGAGCGAAGAAGAGCTTTCTGATAGCCCTTTGTTTACTCATTGTCTGGCTGTCGTTAAAGTGGGGAATGAATATCTTCTTGGCCGCAACAAATGGAGAAACAGATATGAGATCTTCGGCGGCTGCAGAGAAAAAGGTGAGAGTTCCCGAGACTGCATATTAAGGGAATGCAATGAAGAGTTTGGCTTTTCTTCTGCGGATATAACTTACATAGGAGCTATGAAATATCTTCTTAAGCCGGACTACTTTTCCCAAAAAGAAAGAGAAGAATTCGGAGGACTGTATGGGATCTCTTTGCCGGATATATCCTTAGAAGACTTATATAGCAGCATAAAGGATAAGGATGAGATAACGGATCTGAAGCTTTACAGCCAGGTTAAGGATATAGAACCGATAGCCTTAATTGATGAAAAACTTTTGGAATACTACATATGACTAATAGAGATGAAAATAATTTGATATTAGTTAAAGAGTTGAATATATTCAGGACCAAAGTAAAGTCTGCAACGGATGAATTTACCGCTTCTGAAATCTTAAAGCGGACATGAAAAATGAAAAAGTCAGGAATACAAACAGAACACAGTGAAGCCTTTACGGAGTTTTTCAGACAGCTGAATGCTACCGGAATGGAGAGAACATATGGTGCTTACTCTCCTTATACTTTGGATAAAATCTATGACTGGGAAAGAGCCGATGTAGAGAAAACGATCTGGCGTAGTTTTAAGTATTCAAACGATGCTGATCTGGCTGAATTGGTTTCAAAACTTCAGCTGTACGATGGTATTGAGTTATTACAAGAAAAATACGAAAAAGGGGTGGCCGCCTCGGAGTATTCCTGGCAAATGGTGTTTATCGCCGAAACCCTATATAAGGTCACTCTAAATGACGATTACCTGGATTGCATAATCGGGTATTACGATAAGACGAAAGATTTTGCATTAGTAGCAACTTTGTCGCATTTGAAACCATGCAAAAAGCTCTACCGTTTTTTCACTTCCGTATATCTGAACAGCGATGACAAAATTGCAAGAAATGAAGCAGTCCATGGAATGCTTTGTTATAAAGGATACATCAAAGATCCTGAGAATTTTGAGGAGAGTGCTGGGTTTGTAGATATGCATAGGGCATTTAGGTCAGATGACCGCTTAGTACGCAAAAAGAAACTCATAAGCTTTGAAAATGGTGAGTTTGATAATATTCCACACACTTAAAATAATATATGAAGTTTACTAACAATGTGAAAGACCGGATTACGACATGCGTATCCGGTCTTTTTGCTGATTATTTACTGATGCTTTAAGCAGCCAGTTTTTCAAGACGGCTGTTTAGTGCTTCTTTGGGCATAGCTCCGACAACCGTATCTGTTACTTTGCCGTCCTTGATGAATACGAAGCAGGGAATGCTCTGAATGCCAAACTTCATGGCGAGTGCTCTTTCTTCATCTACATTAACCTTACCGATCTTTACCTTGCCTGCATACTCAGTTGCAAACTGTTCGATGAGAGGTGACATCATGCGGCAGGGACCGCACCATTCTGCATAAAAATCGATCATTACGGGGATGTCGCTCTTGATTACTTCGTTCTCATAGTTATTCTCATTAAATCTGAATTCCATTTCGATTTCCTCCTATTTGAATTCGTTGTTGATACTTCAAGTATATCTGGTATACTTTTTGTATCAAGTACGCAGATTATATTTACCTGGTACGGAAAAACTTACCGCTGCCGTGCATCAGGAGGTAACCATGAAAAAAGAACCGTTATGTGAAGATATTGCAGGCAAAGGTTGCGGCCTTAAGCGCGTTCTGGATATTATAGGAGGTAAGTGGAAGATCCTTATCCTCTGCCTGATAGATCAAAAAGAAGTAGTGCGTTACGGTGAACTGAGAAGGGGAGTATTCGGCATTACCAACACTATGCTCGCCACATCATTAAAAGAAATGGAAGCAGACGGTTTGGTGCTCCGGACACAATACGATGAGATGCCTGTCCGCGTTGAATACCAACTCACTGATAAAGCAAAAAGCATAATTCCCATACTTCTTGAGTTAAAGAAGTGGGGAGAAGAAAATATCTGAAATAGTCAATCATTATTCTTTCTCGCGTAAAAGGGAGATCTAATATATGTTACAGGATTATCAGTTAATTGACGGAATCAATGTCACGAGTTCAGAGGTAAAGTGCCCCGGTTGCGGTACCGCCATTGGCGTGAAGTTCGATCCTGCAACAGGAACATTGGTATGTCCTTTCTGTGGCTTGAATTCAAAACTTCCGACTCCGCAGAATGCTGCTGTTACTGCAGAATTTGATTTCAATTCTGCTTTGCAGCGTGCCAACGTAAACTGGGGCAGGATCAAAAAGCTCGTAGAGTGTTCGAACTGCGGAGGCCAGTCTCTTTATGATGCTGAGCAGATTACAGGTGCCTGTCCTTTTTGCGGATCAACGAGCGTAGCACCTGCAGCAGAAAATAATCAGATTATGGCGCCTAATGCCGTCATTCCGTTTGCGGTCACAAAAGAAATGGCAGAACAGATCTTTATGGATTACATAAAGAAGTGCTGGGCCGTTCCCAAAAAAGTCTATAACTGCAAACTCGAGAACCTGACAGGCGTCTATCTTCCGTTCTGGACATTTGATGCTTTAACAGCTTCACGTTACTGTGCATTCTTCAGAAAAGACAGGGACGCTCAACTCGAAATGCTTGAGAGGGACTGGTTTGAATATGTTGATGATATCGTTGTCTGCGCTTCTGCCAAGGTTAAAAATCCGTATATTCCCAAGCTCCAGAACTACGACATTACAAAAGCCGTTCCTTATTCTCCCGAATATCTTGCAGGTATCCCTGCCGAGCGTTATACGCTTGGATTGGACTATTGCTGGGAACGCTCGAAAGAACAGATTACCAGGAAACTGAAAAAAGACATTCATCTTGCTGACCGCCGTCAGGATGTCGACTGGATCAGAACAAATTACTATAACGTTAAATTCAGATGCCTTCTGGCACCTATGTATTTCGGTTCGTTTAAGTACCGTAAGAATACCTATCATGTAGCCATAAACGGCCAGACCGGTAAGACTTTGTTTACTGTGCCCAGATACTTCGCGCAGATGATAGTGGTTGCTTCTATAGCATCCATTCTGACTTTGGTCGCATATTTTACCCTTATGTATTTCTTCCCGGATTCACCGTTGTTCTGGATTTACAGATTCTTTTATGGCAGTTAATTGTTTTTAATGAGTGAATACGATCCGGTTTGAATATTTTCGGTTTTTTCTGAAATTATGTGTGAAAACGCATATTCTTATTCGTCTTATAGGTGAGATCTCAAATACCGAAAAAGGAAGGTAGCTAAATGAACAATGAAGCTGTGTTGAGGCTTTTCGATACATACGCTGACGATGCGTTCCGTCTGGCGTATTCGTATCTGGGTTCAAGACCTGATGCCGAAGATGTTGTTCAGGATGTTTTTGTAAAGCTTATAAGATCCGATATCACTATCAACAGAGGCAAAGAAAAATCATATATCCTTACCATGACCGCAAACAGGTGCAGGGACTTCCTGAAGTCCGCAGACGTAGTCTATAAAGCACCATTTGAAGATGCGGCAGATGTAGGGTCAGACATTGAGATAGATGAAGATGATACGGAAATGTTTGAAGCTGTATCCGAGCTTCCCGAAAAACTCAGAGTTGCGATACACCTTCATTACTACGAAGGCTACTCCCTTAAAGAGATAGCCGACATCCTGGATATCGCCCCATCTGCTGTGTCGATGAGACTTACCAGGGCAAAGGAAATCTTGAAGAAACGTTTTATGGGAGGTAGCCGCTATGCAGGATGAATACATCAAAGCTATCGAAAAAATACAGATGGATAAAGACAGGAAAATAGAAATGAGAAAAATATTGGAAAATGAAATGGCTTCTGAACCTAAGAAGCCTGCTAAAACTACACGCCTCGGCACAGGCGCCAAGGTAGGAGTCGCGGCAGCAGCCGTAGTATTATCAATGGGAATCCTTATGGCGATCCCTACAACCAGAACAGCAATATCAGCAAGCGTTAGGGCATTCTTCCACATGGAGATTCCTGAAGGTGCAGAAGACGCCCAGACCAAGGCTAGTGAAGAAAGAGACAACCGCGTTATCCCTACAGATGAAGTGGATGAATCCGTACAGGCAGAAATCGAGGCGGTTGTCGCTTCACAGGATCAGGAAGAATACGAATACATTCAGAACGTAACCGTAACGGCAGACTATTATGCTGATGAGGAACTCAACAAGTACGCAAATTACTATGCGCAGAAAGGCTATAACCTCATGGATATTGAGAAGGATGCCCAGTACGACGATTTCCTTAATCAGTTCAGGACTAACGAATGGTACTCTGAAGGTTTCTTCGTTAATTACTGGATTGGTGACAATGCAACTGGACACAGCGGTCAGATCATCTGTTTCAAGGCAACACCCGAACAGCTTGGAGGATTCCGCAAAAACACTTACGATTACATCTCTTATGAGCGTGAACTGCATGGTCAGGGTGAGGTAACTTTTGATGACTTCTGGACAAAGACCACAGACTCCGACGGCAACGATGTTTACGAGGCTTCCTGGGTAGGACCTGAACCTGAAATGAAACTCGAGCCCTCAGACTGCGCACGCTTCGCATACTACACACTCACTTACGATGCAGTTAACCAGATAGTTGTCTGCACGGTAGAAGAAGGCGGCGGAATCGGCTGATACACATTTTATTCCATAGTACACACTAACCAAGAGGCTGTCTCAACAGAGGCAGCCTTTTTGGGTGGTAAGATCACAGCGCGTTTTCTTGCGGAATGGAATGTTATAATATTTCCGTTGGGGATATCGTCTTGATATAACGCGTGTTTTTCGGGAAGTGAGAACAAAGATGGTAATTGAAAAATGTTCTTTGAAAGATGTTGACAGATTGGCTGAATTGAACAAACAGCTTATCGAAGACGAGAAAAGCGACAATAAGATGGACGTGCAGGAATTGAGATCCAGAATGGAGATGTTCCTGCAGACTGATTACAGTGCGTATTTCTTTCTGGAAAACAATGAAGTGGTTGGATATGCATTGGTTAATGAGCATTCCAAGCCGGTTTATCTCAGGCAGTTTCTGATCGATAGAAAATACAGAAGAAATCATCTCGGCAGTAAAGCAATTGAATTGTTGATTAGTGAATTGGCGGTATCTGAAATGGATATCGAAGTTCTTTCCTGGAATGAAACAGGAATGAAGTTCTGGGAAAGCTGCGGATTCGTTGAGAGAAGCAGATGCATGAGATTATCTAAATAAAAGAGAAATAATATGGCATTTGATAACACAAATAAACGAGATGTATTGATAATGGCTGATTTTCCTAATATCGATAAGATAAAGGAAATACAGAAAAAGTACTATGACATAGCAGATAAGATAGAACCGCATATTGCTGTTACTTTTCCTTTTGATTCTGATATTTCTGATGAAGAATTATATGAAAAGCTGAGTAAAGCAGCAGAAAAATATAAACCGTTTAAGATAACGTGTCATGGTGTTTCCACGCCTGTTGGAGAACCCAATTACAGATTTTTAGATGTTGTGGAAAACAAAGATATTATCCAGGATCTAAGTGATGATATTTACAAAAGTATTATTCCAGAACTCCTGGAATATAGAGATAAATATAATTATGTTCCTCACATCAGTTTAGCTAATAAGCCATTAAATGAGGAAATAGAATTGGCTGATACTTTCGAGATGATCGTTGATTCATTATATGTTGAAAGAATCGGCAGTAATGACGAATCAATTAAATTGTTTGATATAAAACTGAATAGTAATTAGAAAACTATCAGTCTTGGTCTGCTTGTCTGGATTGACATTTGATACTTCATATGATAAAAACGACAGTGCTGTCGTTTTTATTTCTTAATGGAGTTTTTATGCCTAAAGTTAGTGAAGCTTACCTTGTAGAAAAGAAGAATGAGATCCTGGATGCTGCTTTTGAAGTATGTAAGCGTAAGCCTGCATACGAAGTCACGATGTCTGATATTGTTGCTGAGACCGGCCTCAGCCAAGGTGGAGTGTATAAGTATTTCAACAGCATCTACCAGGTATATGCGGCTCTAATCGACAGGGCAAATCAGGCAGGTGGCCAGATACAACAGGTTGATGGGGTTATGCTTCTCGATATAGCTCCGGAGGAAAAACTCGGAAAGCTGTTTAAGATATCAGAGCAATTCTTTTCTGATATGCTCTTAAGCTACAACAAGATACTTTTCGAACTAAGTACATATTGCACCCAGAATCCTGAGATAGACAAAAAGATCAAAAGTGAGACTAAAGTGACGCCGGTATTTCCGTATCTTGCTAACCGTGCAGCGGAACTGATCATTATGCAGGTACAGGCAGGATATTTTAAACCTGTCATTCCCGTAGAGGATGTTTTGGCGTTTATGGTGTCTTCTTTCGACGGAATCATAAGGGATGTAACACTCAATAAATGCTACAACATCAGTTCTGACAACATGATAGTTCTGGATGAGAAGAAACTTATCTCGAGTCTGTATTTAAGCACATTGAAATTGTTGGGGAAGTAAATATGAGAAATCTGATCAGAGTATTAACCATAATATCAGCACTTGTTGTAGTCTTGAGCGCAACTGCATGTACTAAAGATAATAAGTACGGCATCAATAATTATACGATCGTATACTCGGATAACGGAGTTGTAGAATATCAGAATTACGGCGAAGGTACGACAGAGCAGACCGTGTATGAGCTTGGCTCTAACGGAAAGACTGTAGCCGCGTATGTTGCGTTAAGAATGGTCGATGACGGGTTATTGGATCTTGATGAGAAGATTTATCCTTATCTCGATGATTCTCTTCGTACTGATGATCCCAGGTTACAGGAGATTACTCTCGAAGAACTCTTGTGCCACACCGCAGGCTTCTCTCCTAGTTATGAGCTGGGCATCGATAAGAAGATCTATAGTGATCCCGGAACAGAATTCCGTTATTCAGGTGTAGGTTATATCTATTTGCAGAATGTCATCGAGAATGCGGGCAGCATGACAATGGATCAGGCTGCGGCTAAATATGTTTTCGAGCCTATGGGCATGAAGAACAGTACATTTGAGAGCGCGAAAACGATAACACCATATATGAATCTCAGTAACGCAGTGCTGTATTCGATGCTGGTCTTTGTGGCTGCTTTTATTGTCCTGCTGGTCGTTGTGTCAATAATCGGAAAGCTTTCAAAGCACAAACTGTATTCGTTCAAAACAGGCTTTGCCGTAAGTTTTATCATTGCAGGCATTATTAATTCAGTCTTTCTGCTGTTCTTCTTTGTGTCTAAGGTTTTCGTGCTGTTCCTGATTGTTTTTGCAGTCATGGGACTGGTGCTCATTCTCACGCGTAAGAACAAAAAGCTCTTCTATATATGTGCGCCGGCAATCATGGTACTGACTCTTATCCTTGGATTTACACTTCCGGTAAGTGTTCCTGTAACCAATGACCTGATTGCAAAAGAGGCTAATTGCGCATACTCGTTCAAGTCTACACCGGAAGATATGGCATTGTTCTGCAATGGCCTTATGGAGGGCTATAACAATCCTGATGACATCTGCCGGAAGATGTTTGCTCCTGCTGTTGTGATCGATCAGGAGAATATGTGGGGCCTGGGAATTGCAATCGAATCTGAAGGTGAAGATGTTGCTACATACTGGCATTCGGGAATCAATCCGGGATTTCAGAGTTTATATGTTCTTTATCCTGAGGAAAACAAGTATATCGTTGTCCTGACAAATAGTGATAACGGTTTGGACTTTGCGATTGAAAATGCAGGTGCTTACTTTGGATTTAAAGGAAAATGGCAGATTAAGAGATAGGAAGACAGAATTGAGCCATTTCCTTATTCTTAAATATTTTTGATGAAAAACAACTATGAAGGGTCTCTTTAAAGTATAATAAAAGAATGAGAAGACTCTTGATCATAGTTTTTAATATAATCATCATTGCGTCCATACTGAGCTTTGTGGTTATCTACTCCGGATTTTCCAATAAGGAGTCCTACCGGAGACAGATTGAACATTTTGAGAGCACCACTGTCACTATGGAGCAGGTAACGCAGAATTATCTGGAAGGTGAGCAGAGAATCTGCGATGTTTGGGCGCGCTATATCTGCAACCGGACCATGACTATGGAAGATGCGGCTGAATACATACGCTCTTCCCACGTGCTTGAGAACACTTCGGCACATCTGGTATTTACCGATACGCTTACCGGTCTTTCCACACGTCCCAAGCAGGGCACAACCGATAATTATGAAGTGTCATATGCGCGTGTAAATGTCCTGGATACCATGAATATGGGTGACGAGATAGGCGATTCCATTAAGATTACGCGTGCTTACACCAATCCGATGAACGGTGAGCAGTCACTGGCTTTCTGCAATATGGTTACTCTCTATGATGAGAGCGGTACTCCCAGAGAGGCTATCCTGATGCGTATTGTTCCCATTGCGGAGCTTGAGCAGAAGTGGATCTTCCCTGAGTCAGAGCTTGTTAATGCTGAACTGTCAATGATCGACTCGGATGGTAATTACATTCTCAAAGGCCCCAGTTTCAAAAACTCCAACTTTTTCGAGTTCTACAAATCTTATAACCAGACTGAACCCGAATCGGCAAATGAATTGTTCGGCAAGATAACTTCATCTACGGGTTCGATCTCAATGCTTAATTCACATGGCGAAGAGTGCATTCTTGCTTTTACCCCTGTGGATGCCACATCCGGATGGTCACTTTTGTGCTTTGTTCCTGCAAATGATCTTGATGTGGAAAAGGAAGACTGGCTTCTGTTCGGCGTTGTATCCGTAGGCTTGCTGATCCTGTTCGTCAGTGACATGGTCCATGTGCTTTTCCTTAACAAGAGACTTCAGGTAACGGCCAGGGAAGCTGAATCTGCCAATAAAGCAAAGACCGATTTCCTCTCCACCATGTCACACGACATAAGAACACCTATGAACGCGATCATCGGTCTTACTGCAATTGCCGAGAAAAATCTGGGAGATGTTGAATCTACCGGAGAGAGTCTTCGTAAGATCAGTCTTGCCGGCAACCATCTGTTGACTCTGATCAACGATATTCTTGATATTTCGAAAGTAGAGAGCGGAAAACTCAAACTCAGTCCTCTGACATTCTCCATTGTCGAAACGGTTGAGAACCTTGTAAATATTTCACAGCCGATGATCAAGGAGAAGAATCTTGAATTCAGTTTCCACATAAACCAGATGGAAAAAGAGTATCTGTATGCGGATCAGCTCCGTCTGAATCAAATCTATATTAATATTCTCTCCAATGCAATTAAGTATACGGAACCCGGCGGCCGCATAAGTGTTGATATGCGTGAAGAAGAGAGCCCGACATCTGGCTGTGTGCGTCTGACCTATACTGTTGCTGATACAGGCATAGGTATGAGTCAGGAATTCATTGAGAACATGTATCAGCCCTTCTCGCGTCAGGTAGACAGCCGCGTCAACAGCATTCAGGGAACAGGTCTTGGTCTTGCAATTACAAAGCAGATGGTCGATCTGATGGGCGGCACGATCGAATGTAAGAGTGAGCAGGGCAAAGGTACAACATTCACTGTTGTATTGGATATTCCTGTTTCAGAGAGACAGCGTGAAGACATGAAGCTTGATCCCATTGATGTACTGATCGTTGATGACGATGAGGTAATGCTTAAGACGGCTGTAGATACACTTGAGTCTCTTGGAGCAACAACAGAACAGACCGCAAGCGGATTGGAAGCTCTCGGCATGATCGGGCACAGACATCAGGAAGGCCGTGATTACGATGTCATCATCATTGATTGGAAAATGCCTGAGATCGACGGCGTCGGTACTATTAAGCGGATCCGCTCTGAGTTAGACAGTAAGACGCCTATTCTGCTTATTTCTGCTTATGACTGGTCAGATATTGAGGAAAAGGCCAAAGAAGCAGGAGCAAACGGTTTTGTCAGTAAACCGCTTTTCCGCTCCACGCTCTACGACAAGATCAATAAGCTAATCGGAAAAGAGTCCTCGTCCATTGAACCTGAGGATGATTATTCAGACCTTAAGGGAATGAACATACTTGTTGCTGAAGATAATGACGTAAACTGGGAAATCGTTTCCGCCATGCTCGAGATGTTCGGAATCACTTCTGAGCGTGCAGAAAACGGACGCGTTTGTGTTGAAAAGATGCAATCTGCAGAGATCGGCAGATATGATCTCGTTTTCATGGATATTCAGATGCCGGAGATGAACGGCCTGGATGCTACCAGGGAAATCCGTAAGTTCACACAAACATGGGCTTCAACGATCCCTATCGTTGCCATGACAGCGGATGCATTCTCTGAGAACGTCACAGAATGTCTTAATGCCGGAATGAACGGCCATATTGCAAAACCTATCGATATTAAACTGGTTATCAAGGAGATCAGAAGGATCAGGGAAGGAAGGAAACAGTCATGAAAAAGATAATGTGTGTTTTTTTATCTGCACTGATGGTATTGGAACTTGCCTCATGCGGTTCTGAAAAGCAGAATCCAACGGCCGTACAGGGCTTTAAGCCTGCTCTGGATACAACAACGAAGTGCCAGATCAATGTCGCAGGCGGATACGATAACTTTGAGGCTCTGGAGGCTGAATTCGACCGCTTCAACGAATATTATCCCAATGTGGAACTGACATATACGAAGATCGATGACTATAACAACATGATCGGAACTGTTCTAAACAGTAACGATGCTCCTGACATCTATGTCAATTATTCATGGATGTATGGACGTGAACAGTATAAATCTTCCATAGATCACGCAGAGAATCTGGCTGATCCTTCGTTGGGACTCGATCTGAACAGTTTGCGCAGCAACATTGTTTTGAAAACGGATGATGGTTCGCTTCCGATGGTTCCAGTATTCTCAAATACCTATGGGATGCTTGTAAACAAGGATCTGTTTGAGAAGGAAGGTCTTAAAGTTCCAACAACTTATAAGGAACTGGTGGATGTATGCAACGCCTTCCGCGCTAAGGGTTATGAGAACCCGATGATGGGATTTTCCAAAGAGGAGAAAACATCGCTTTTCACTTTGTCTATGTATCCATATTTCTGCGGAACCGTAGCTAAGGATGCGGAGGCAGTCAATAAGCTCAATTCACTTGATCCTTCCGCAGGTGAGTATTTGCGTCCTACGCTTGAGAAGACAATGGAGTTCATGAATGACGGCTGTGTGAATCTTGATACTTGTGACGGCATTGAGAACAACTACGATGCAGTTATCCTCCGCTTTTTTGAAGGTGATATTCCGATGATGACAGCTTCTGGTGATACAGTTTCAGGTACAGAGAAACGTAAGAGCCGTTCGGAGGCTTATATTGCCAATCCGTTCAATTTTACTTTCGTTCCGATTCCGATGTCTGATGACGGCGCGATATTCCTTGATATGTCGAATCTGCAGTTCTCTGTCAACAAGGACAGCAAGAATCTGAAAATGGCTAATGAGTTTATGAGGTTCCTGATCACATCAGAAGAACTGAACAACATGGCACAGAAAAAAGGCCTTATGTCACCGACCAAGGATCTCTCTTTCAACAGCATGTATGCTGCATTCGGAGCAGTTCCGGAATCTCGCATCCTGTCACCCGAAGAGATAGGTCTGACAGATGATGCAGTAGAACAGATGAGACTGGCCGTATATGGTGTCGGAACAGGTTCAATGACCATCGATGAGGCTGTTTCGGGTTATGGTTCTTACAGTAAGTAACCATACAGTCTCCACTGTAGGCTCAATCACTGCGGTTACGGATGTACCGTTTGAAGAGATCCGTGAAATAGTCCGCAAGTGTGCTTCCGTTATAGGTGAAGATGAAGGTTATACACTTGGCGGATATAACCCGCAGCTTTTATACAGGGAAACCAAAGAATGCTGGAACGGCATTTTTGATAACATGATCGCAAGATACTGCATGACACCTTCCGAGTGGCCTCTGCTGTTCGGAATAGTGGCACAGAACATCGTCTCTATCGCCTTGGAAGGCGGAGCTCCAAAGGAGGCTACAGGCAAACTGTCCGCAGAGGTCATGATCTATATGTCGAAGCTTGATGATGATTCGTTTTTGACTGACGGCGAAGAATCTAAATGAGGCGCGGAGTATGGCTAAAGATAAAAAAGACGCTACAACCGTATTAGACGTGATCAAATCACATTTCGGTATAGACCGTATGGCTGAATCACGCGCTGAGCGCAGGAGTGCTCTTGCGCAGGAGCAGCGTGAAAAGAGGCGGGTAAATTCCGGAAGCGCTTCATTTGTTGAAACTGATCTGCCGCCCATACAGATTGTTACCGAACCTGTTTCCAACGAAAAAGCTTATGACAACAAGTGTCCGGCATGCGGCGGTACGCTTGCTTTCAATCCTGCGACAGGCAAGCTCTCTTGCAGTTTCTGCGGCAGAGAGGAATTTTTCCGAACTGAAGCTGCTGAACCTGAAAAGGGTTATTCTCTTTATGAGCTTCAGAACAACATAGGACGCCGTCTGCATTCGGTTGATAAAGTTATCGTATGCGGTAGCTGCGGCGGTAATTTCCTGGCTGTGTCCAGTGCGATAACAAGTCTTTGTCCGTATTGCGGATCGAATTCAATTACCGTGGCTGGAAACAGCAGCGATACTTTGGAACCGACGGGCATAATTCCTTTCAAGATCGGCAAGGATGAAGCTCAGGACATATTCAAGCAGTGGATAAAGGGCAGAAGATTTTCTCCGACTGATATTGTGAAGGATTCGCAGATTACGGATCTTACAGGCGTGTATGTCCCTTACTGGGTTTTCGATTGCGACACCATTACTCCGTACGAAGGTAAGTTCGGTAAATATGGCAGCGGAGAAGATTCCTATACTGAATATCATTTGAATTCCAGTGTCTGCGAGATGCCTGTTCGTAATCTGACATTTGTGGCTTCGAGCCGTCTCGAGAAAGATTCATTCTGGAAAGTTGTTTCAAATTTCGATATGTCCGCCATGCAGAAATACGACACGAATCTTCTCGCAGGTTTCTGGTCTGAAAGTTATACGGTAGATGGTCCGTCAACCTGGCAGAAAGCCTGTGTAAAGCTCACTGATATGATCAGAAGACAGATCAAGGCTAATGAGAATGCGGACGTAATAGCAAAGCTGGATATGAAACCTCAGGCAGCTAATATGCGTGCGAAATATGTTCTGGCACCGATCTGGATCACGTCATTTGATTATCATGGAAAGAAATACAGAGTTCTCATAAACGGCCAGACAGGTGATATTGTCGGAACATGGCCGAAGTCATATAAGAAACTTGTGCCGGTTTTTATTATTATCGGTGCAATAGTAATTATGGAAATTATCCTTGCTTTGGTCATTTATACTAATCCGAATGTTTACTACTGACCGATTCATAGATAAACCAATGATATAATTATTTCGTTTGGAATATAACTTTAGGGGAGAGATTAAAAATGAATATAATTGGTTTTCATAATCCTGATGAACCGTATGGCTTTTTGAGCAACTGGTACAGGTCAGAATTCTCCGTTGACGGAATTAAGTTTACGTCAATGGAACAGTACATGATGTATAAAAAAGCAATCCTGTTTGAAGATGCTGAGATAGCTTCGCAGATACTTAAGACAGATGATGTTGTTCTCATAAAGGAACTTGGCAGAAAGGTTTCAAATTACAACGATACTGTTTGGAATGGCATGAGACAGGTTGTTGTTTATAAGGGCCTGCTGGAAAAATTCAGACAAAATGATGATCTGAAAAAATCCCTGCTGGATACCGGAGACAATATGCTTGCTGAGTGTGCCGTTAAAGACTGTGTTTGGGGCATAGGTTTATCCATGACTGATAATAACAAAAAAGATATCAATGCCTGGCGTGGACAGAACCTTCTTGGATTTTCGTTAATGCTTGTAAGGGATGAATTGAGATAAAAATGGCTAAACGCATCAACTTCTTTGCAACTAGAGATGATATGATCTCAATTCTTTCGAAATTGGAAGAACGGTTTTCAAATGGACTCAAATATGTTCAGTGCGGTAAAAACGAACTGATATCGTATGCAGCCGTAAAGGATATTCCTAATCTTGGAATGCTGAATGAAAAGCACAGTGAGTTCAGTTTCCTGATAATGCCCAATGAAGATGAAGTAGTAACTAACGCAAACGGACAGGTTTATCAGGGCAACAACTTAAATTCGATGGAATTTGATCCTTCCGGAATCAGCGCAGACGGAACAGGTCTGATTCATGGCATATTTGCAATTATGGAGGATAATGAGATTTCAACAGAATTGTTTAAAGCTGTGAAAAAGATCATGAACTCAGAGTGCGCAAAGGTCAGAGGCTGGTACATTGGTAAAGAAGCAGAAGGTCTGTATGGAAAACTAAGATTTATCTGCATTGGCATAAATGAACCTGAAGAATATGACTTCAGGATAACTGAAACATGAGTGGTCTATTAGATTTTCAAAAAGAAATAGAAGTAGTTTTTCGTGGCAGGAATGCTTTGCTGACAACGTATTTTGATGCTGCGTGTCTGCTTTTTGATAAGTCTCTTCCTCAGCCTGAATGGGACGATCTTAAATTGTTGGATGATTACTATCCTGGAAAGTATTTCCTGTTCGTTGATCACATACCTGTCAGCGAGAGAACACAGATTAAACATATCGATGGAAGTCCTGTTTTCATCAACTGTTATTGTGAGTCATTTCTCGTAGGTCGGGAAACACCTAAGAAGCTTAGTGAAGAGGGTTATATAGATATTGTCGGTGAAGATCCTCTTGATTACTCGAAAAGCTTTGAGTTCGCGGATTCCAATATCTTTGCACATGTAATATGCAAAAACTGTGGAAAGAAATATAAGGTGAATATTCATCATGGATACAGGGTTTCGTATCCGGTATGGAATCTGGAATGATATAATTTTCATGTTGAGAATATATCAATAGTTGGGGATAGAAGAGGGACTATGATCGATAATTTCAAATTGCAGGGAATTGCTTCCGGAGCCGTCAGATCTGATGAAGACATGTTGGCTATTGATAAGGAGACTGCTGATAACGTTTTCAAGGAACAGAAAAAGAAACTGGATTCTTTCCTGAGAAATTGTGGTAATCGCTGAATGTTCCTTGCTGGTTGAACTAATTCAGGTGCTGATTATGAGCGAAGCGATAAAACGACAGGATACATTTAAAGAAAAACTGTTACTTTGTATATTTGTCTGTATTTTTCGGGTTCTGGCTATAGTTCTTCCGTTCCGTTTGCCTTTGTGGGGTTCTGCGGCCGTACTGTTTGTGGGCATTATTTCACTTGTTTGCGCATCTTTGTTGTTTTGCAGATTGTTTAAGGCATTTGCCGAAACGGATACTCACCGTGTATTTACCCCTATGATTCAGTGCGGAATTGGAATGGTATTTGTTGTGTTTAATATGCTGTTCTATTCCGAACTTTTCAGTGCATTTACAGGTGTAAGTTTTCTTTCTAACGATTATGTTTGTTTTTATTCAAATATTATAATTGGAGTGCTGTTGATTTTGGCTACAAGAGCTAAGAGGATATTCGTATACCAGTTAGTTCATATTATTCTGTTTTCGTTTCTTGGTTCATTGTCTTTGTGCTTTTCGGATAGGTTATATGTGAATGTCGCTTTATATGTATTGTTCTTTTACGTTGTTTTTCAGGTTGTTATGAGTGATAAAAAACTTGCTGCTGGAATTAAAAAGGCAATGAAACATTGACAAACTATAAAGAGATTAGGAAGTATCCGAAATAATTCAGATCTTCTTATTTTTCCATTTGAAATAGATCTTCTGGACTTGTTTTGTGAAGAATGCGATAGCAGGACCTCCCAGGGCGACTGATACCACGGTTATTACTCCAATCTTACCTCCAAGGAGTATTCCGATAACCGTCAGGGCGAGATCGAATATAACTTTAACTGTTTCCATCTTTTTGTGAGTAACGTTGCTGAGCCATAAAACGACGCCTGTGAATGCATCGACACCAATATCAATGGCTATGTATATGCCAAGTCCGATAAACAGCAGCAGCAGACCGGAAATGGCTACTGCATACATTATGTAGACGTTGTCTGTCTTAATGAATGTTTCACCGAGCAGGGTTCCGAGGTTGGCAAATATACCGTAGAAGACAATGTATATGACACTGCCGAAACTTACGTATTTACGGTCAGCGAATAATAGGAAGACGGAGAGGACAAAACTCACAATATAAGAAGCATAACCGATCTGGTCTGGCTGGAGGTTAAGGACATTACGTATGCCGTCATAGAAGATTCCGACTGAATCCATGCCGACGGAGGCAAAGTTTACAAGACCGCAGCCTAAACCGCACAGGATTGCTCCTGCGATTGCGAGACCGGTCTCGCCAAGGGTCGGCAGGTTGAACTTCTTTGTCTTACTCATATTTCAATTATATCGCGTAAAAATCTGTTTATTTTAAATAAGGTTAAAACAATTCTTAATGGTATTATGAAAATATTTTTCAGACCACCGAATAATTCGCATCAGTAATTCGTTAAGTAAGTAGATGCGGATGGAGAGGAGGCAAAAAAGGTGACCGACAAGGAACTTGAACGTATCTATAACGAAGCTTACAGGGCTGTTTACTGGACTGCTATGCAGTTGCTTAAGAATGAGGCTGATGCCGAAGATGTTGTACAGGATTCATTTATAGCATTTATTGAATCCTATTCCGATATTAAGGATACAACCAAGGCTACGGCTCTGCTTAAAAGGATCGCTGCAAATAAGTGTCTGGACCGAATTAAGCTCTCGAAAACAGATAACGCTGATGATGAGTTCTTTGACAGTGTTGAGGCTGTTCCGGAGGATTTCCTTCCTGATTCCATCGTGGAGTCAGAAGATGCGCGCAGGATCGTCATGAACATCATTGAGAAATCTTTGTCAGATGATGTCAGAAGAACACTTATCCTGTTCTATTTTGACGACATGAGCACAAAGGAGATAGCTGAAGCATTGGGAATCCCTCAGGGTTCCGTTCTGCGCCGCCTTAATTTTGCCAGAAACAAGATAAAGAAGGAGGTCGAGAAATATGAAAAAGAAAACAATACGAAGTTGTTTAGTATGGCAATTCCATTCTTAAGCAAACTTTTCATAAAAGAAGCCGAGCAGGTGGCTATCAAGCCCATGCCCGTAAAACTTGCCAATCTGTCCGCATCAGCAAAGGCATCAGGTAAGGATGCAGGAATAAAAGCTTCGAAAGGAGCTCTAAAGAAAGGGACAGATATCATGAATACAAAGATTTTAGTCGGAGGTTTGGCAGGCGTTGTCGCTGTTGGTGCAACAGTAGGAATTATCGCAGCAATAATTAATTATAAGCCGGATACGGTTAATCCCGATGAGACGGTTATCGAGGAGACAGGTCCTTCCAGAGTCAGGAGTGATACGGGTTTTATCACATCATCTACAGCGTATGAATTTGATGAGACAGAAACCGAGACCGAAGCAACGGAAGCTCCTGATGAGTTAACGGAAGATTCCATCATTATCCACATGGACGGTATGACATCAGACGAGGTCGTTGAGAATTTGTTTAAGTCAGCCAATGTAAGCATCGGAATGACCAAAGAGGATTATCAGGAGAGGTTCTATGTACCTGAGGATAAGACTCTGGCAGGCAAGAAATACAACTCAACAGATGATTCCTGGTATTGGACATTCTATGGAGGAATTTCTGATGATGTGAGAATCTTTCTTCTGTATGCTCTGGTATCTACGGATGATGACGGAAAAGTCAAATATACCGGCCAGGGTGCAGGTGTTGCAGTTACAGTAAAAATCGAGGATGAGGAGTTCTGTGAAGAGGTCTTCGAGAAGTGCATCGAAAAGTACGAATCACTCGGATGTACGGTCAGTTATGACTCGGAAACACTCGTTCAAGGCGGAAGAATGGTGGAATTTGATTCAAAGGTTGGAACAATCAGGATTACATACTCTCCTAACCAAATCGTATTGAATATTCCATTTTCCTTATTGGAAACTGAATGATTATTGAAATAGAGGAACGAAAAATGAAAACAATGAAGAAAATATGCGTTTTGATGTTGTGTGTTGTAATGGCACTTTCTGCCTTCGGATGTGCAAAAACCAAGGGTAAGGGCAGATCAGGCGGTAGCAGTGCTAACGCCGCAGAAGACGGAACGGAAGATTTCAAGACCGAGAAAGCAGGCGATGGTTATCGTATTACCGGATTAACAGAAACCGGCAAAACCAAAGAAACAGTAGTTATCCCTGCAGGCTATGAAATATGCGGTTCTTTAAGTGGTGGTGTGGTCAAGCACGTTACATTCGAGAGCGATGATGACGCAGAGCTCATTACCTTTTTCGCAAACAGTGATACTCTTGAAACATGTGTGCTCCCGGCAAATCTAAGTAAGTTATGCCAATTCACAAACTGCTCTGCGCTGCAGGAAATAACGATACCAAAAAATGTTACCAAGATCCCGGCATCATGTTTTGCCAATTGCGATTCCCTTGAGACGGTCGAGATTCTGGGTGATGTTACGGAACTCGGTAACCAGGCATTCAGGAACTGCAAGTCGCTGAAAACGATCAATCTTCCTGATTCAATCGTACTTGTTGACCACTCATGTTTTAAGGGATGTGAAAATGTTTCCGAGCTCACGCTCCCTAAAAATCTGAAGACAATCGGTTCTTTGGCATTTGCAAACATCGGACTTAAGACACTTACCGTTCCTGAGGAGATGGAACTGGAGAAATGGGATAGTGCAGCCTTCATCCAGAAAGAACCTTATACTGTAAGGGTAAAGGAAGGTTCGTGGGCAGATGAGAACTTCGAGAAAGTCTTTGCCGGCCATGCAGTTAAGGAATACTATTGATGTGAAATCAGAATAAGCAAGAAGCGGCTGTCTCATATTTCAATATGAGGCAGCTTTATTTGTTTACAGACATAATTCTTAAAATGATTCTTTTTGTCTGTGGGTTTTATATAATTATTCCCTTTTTGTTATGGACCGACATACGAAACACAATATTATGTCGAAATTGTCTGTAGTTTTGTTGCTGTAAAGCCTTCTAAATGTGAATAGTTACAGACAAAAATGAGATTTTATCATGAATTGTCTGCAGTTTTATCTCTTTCGGGCTGCGCTGATATAAAAACTACAGACATATTTCGTTGTTGTCGAATAAAAGTCTGTAGTATATATTTCAAACCCAAAATGTTTTTTAGAGACAATGCTTTTTTATTTGAGTTTTGCCCAATTTGTTAGCGGCATTAGTGATAAAATCAAACTGTTCCGGTCAAAGCCGGACAAATGATGGTAAGAAACTTTATCGGGGGATAATAGTTATGAAAAGACCTATCAAAAAGATCGGGTCCGCTATTCTGGCGGGCCTCTTTCTTGTGTCTTTTATGGTAAGCGGATGCTCGGTCAGTTCAGAGAGCAATGTTATTAAGGATGAATCGGGAATGGTATTAAGCGGCAGGATGCCGGATAAGCTTCCTGAGGGATTGTCATGGTATGACTTCCATGAAGATACGAAGATTTTCGATACGCTGAATGAGACTATCGGTGACTGTTTTGTATCTGACGTTACCTGGTTTAATGACCGCACATGGATATTTCTTTGCGAGACCGAACCCCAGTTGCCTGTATATCACATCGTTTCGTTTGATAAAGATAATAAGCAGGTAAGTGATTTTGTCATTAAAAATGAGTTTGGAGACAGTATCAGCCTTAACCGCATGATCAGTGATAACAGAATGTACTTGGCGGCATACGATTTTGCCTCTCGAAGAGATTATCTGTATCCAATTGATGATGCCACAGGCAGTGTATCTCCTGATAACAGGATCGATCTGGCACAGAATCTGTCAGACAATGAAGCGTTCGCGTTTTTCGCTCTTATGGGTGACGATGTTGCATTATTGCAGTTAACTGAAGTGCCTTTGATCGAAGTCGTTGGCTTGGCAGACGGAACTGTAAAACAGAAGATTTCATTGGATACACTTTCGAGAGATTTCCATCTCAAGTATCCGGAAGGCATTATGTGCGCCGGTAAGGATAAGGTTGTTGTCTATGGAAATACGTCTTTCAATTACTATTTCGGACAGACCAGATACTGTCTGGTAGACCTTAATACAGGTAAGATTGAAGCATTGGACGAGATGGACTACATTAGTGTTCCGCTCCGTAATCTTTCATACTGCAACGGCAATCTCGCTACCGTTACAGACGGCGGTGTGTACATTATCGATACAGATAACGGTACATGCAAAATGACGTTGTCATTTAACTGTTCCAACTGTAACAGGTTCCTCGTAAACAATTCGGAACTGAAGTATGCAGATGAAAATATGCTGTTGTTCAACTATTCATCGAATTATGCAGGATACAACCAGCTGCAGAGGGCACTGTGTGTATTTAACAGGACAGACGATTATCCGGCTGCTGGTAAGAACATAATTACCGTTGCTTCAACAGAGGACCTCGATTACAGCATATCCGAAGCGATAATGAGATTTAATTCTGAGAACAATTCATCGTTCCTGTTGTTTGACAGCAGATATAAAGCAAACAGTGAGATCGATTATTCAAACGTTGATAATGCAGAGCGTGCATCGCTTAATGCTCTCAATTCTTATGCTTCGGTTTCTGACCGCCTGGCGATGGATCTTATTGCAGGAAACGGACCTGACATCCTCATCACGAACGGTGCGAATGAGCAGCTGTCCAAAGCAGAGTATTTTGTTGATCTGTCTGATTATCTTAAGAATGAGAGCGGTATCAATGAGTCTGATTATTTCATGAACGCAATTGATTCAATGCGCTTTAACGGAGCTCTTTATCAGCTGCCGATAGGTTTCTATGTTGACGGCTTTATGGCGCCTGCCGAATCTTTCGATGGGAAGAACGGATTAACTTTCGTTGAGTATTTATCAATGGTTAAGAATGAATGTAACGGACAGGATCCTGTATACGATAATCAGCTGTCTTATTCGAGAACTGAGGTTGCAACAAAGCTCTTCGCGAATTCGAGTGAAATGTTCATTAAGGATGGCAAGATCGATGTGAACAACGATGCGTTTAAGTCGATCCTTGATTACTGTAAGGATCTCCCTGCGAAAGGCTGCTTTGAGGGCAAAGATATCGACATGGAATATGAGAATATGATGGCTGCGAAGGAAGCCATGCGCGTTCAGCCGGTTGTAATATACGGATTCTGGGAGGTCGAAGAATTCGCTAAAAAGTACGATGACGTCATGGTGTGCGGTTACCCGTCTTCTGACGGCAGGACAGCGACTGTCGGTTCAAACATCGCGGTATCTGTATCTTCACACAGCGCAGATATTGCAGCATGTAAGGAATTCCTGAATGTACTTTTGTCAGAAGATGTTCAGAGAACTATCAATTCGAATATTCCGGTAAACAAGAACTGTGCCAGAGAAATTGCACTTAAGGAAATCGAGATGATCAATGAGTGGGTTGAAAAGAGTTCCGGCGTGCAGTTTGCTAAAACGGGAGCATCGATCGATCCTGCTGTTGCTGACCGTTACATTGAACAGTTATCAACGGCTACAACATCAGGCTTTGTATATCACAGCATCTCGCTTATAATCTACGAAGAGATACCTGCTTATTTTGAAGGACAGAAGTCTTTCGAGGATGTCGCCAAAGTTATCAATGACAGGGCGCAGAAGGTATTGGACGAGAGGGGATAATAAAAGGAAGAAAGTTTATGTCCAAGATATTGTTCTTAGCAGATCTGCACGGCAACATGCCGGCAACACTTGCACTCGAAAAAGAGATAGATAAGATTCAACCTGACCTTATCTGGTTTTTGGGTGATGCGATTGGAAAGGGTCCCGAGAGTGATAAGACACTGGATTGGGTACGTGAGCACTGCCATAAATTTCTGGCAGGCAATTGGGATCTGTTCATTGCTGACAGCGCGAAGGATTGTCCTACTGAATTGGAATTCCTCGGATTTTACACAAAGCAACTTGGTCAGGAGAGACTTGACTGGATATATACTTTACCCACTGAATCAGAGATTCTCATAAGCGGCATTAATTTCAGGCTTTTCCACGGCAGACCGGTAGATGCAAACTACCACACATATCTGACCATGGACGAGTTCCGTCCGGCGTTTACGGATACAAAGGGAAAGCTCCACGGTGGTTTCATCAGTGCGGATTGCCATACTCCGTATCTCCGTGAGATGGATCTGGGATATGCACTTAATACAGGAAGCGTTGGAAATTCTCTTGGCGTTACGAGATGCCACGCGCTGGTCGTTGAGGGTGAACTGGATTCTCCTGAAGTGACACCGATCAATTTCTCATTTTTGAGCATACCGTATGATATCAACCTCGCTATTGCGAAGGCAGATGAGTATCCTGATCTTCCCGGTCTTGAAGCTTATAAAAAAGAACTTTTAACGGGCGTTTACAGCAGGTAATATATTCCTGAATATAAGGAAGTCACAGCGATGTACTCTGATGGAGCAGAATGTGTTTTCTCCTGGTTTGACTATAATGCTGTCAGTACGGATGTTGCATAAGGAGGGGTTATGAGAAAGATTACAGCGGTTATTCTTTGCGTTGTTCTGTGTATGTCACTTATCTGCGCATGCGGCAGGAAAACAGATTCTGAAGGCAATACGCTTATTACTTCCAAGTGGGAATGTGTTTCATATACCATAAACGGAACCTACACTGATTTAAGAGATGATTCCATATTCATCAAGCTCCTTATGAGTAAGGATAACCCGAAGTTTACAAGTGACGGGGAGACGTTTACGGTAACTGTCCTGCAAAAAGACCATAGCGGAAGACTGGTTCAAAACGAAGACGGATCTTTCCAGATGGTTTCTGAAAGCGGGAAGAGTATGAAGGCTACTATTGTAGGAAATACTCTTACTATCAGTGCTGAAGGCGCTGGAGTTGAACTTGTTTTCGAGACCAGCTGATACATAAATCATATTGTTCAGAAGGAACAAGGAAATCCACTTGCCATATTTTTGCCTGAAATTAGTTTGATCATCAAAACAATTATGGTATCATTATGGTACAAAATACCATTAAGGGAATAAGGCGGAAAAAAATATGAAAAATAAATTGATAAAGGCAACAGCTCTGATGCTTACGCTTAGTACATGTATGTTAATGACAGCATGCCAGTTGGGTGATAAGAGCCAGGGTGACGAGATCGAGGAGATGCTCGAGGATGAATTCGGAGGAAACTTCAAACTCAAGAGCGTTGAACCGCGCAGTGATCTTATGCGATTGGGCTTTGTCGGAATCCCCAGCTACTACGAATATGTTTATGAGTGGGATAAGGTCAAGGGCAACGATCACGATACAGTTTATGTTACGAACAGGAATCACGATTACAGAACTGATGCAAACTACGTATTTTATTATGAGGATGTAGTTGAATACCTTGAAGATTCGATCGAAGACTGTTTCCCGGGCGGAGTACTTGTATCTTATTGTAAGATCTATCAAGACTATGAAAACGGTAATCCTTATACCGCAATCCAGGAAACTGATATTGAGAAGATGGATTTCGATGACATATTGGATGAATGGGAATTGCAGATCAGCTGCGTGATAGCTGTAAAAGATCCTGATGACCATGAGGCCATTGAGAGAATCATTGATAGAGCTTACGGCGATTACAGATTAAGGATTGAGGCTCACATAATCTCGATCGATGATGTGGACGACGTTGAGAGTGAAGTAAATCTCAAGGAAAAAGATGACATGGAGCTTTTCTTTGATTACAAGAGTAATTGTCCGAAGCATGAATACTATCTCTATCTGTCTGATACCAAGACGATGAAGGGTGCTACGGGCTGGTATGAAGCAAAGGGCAAAGGTTAATACCTGAAGAACAATAACACACCGAAGTGAATCACTCACTTCGGTGTTTTTCTTGACGTACAGAAAGGCGTTCCTTATTATTAATTAAGTTTGACATATCAGTTTTGGGGAACCTTGAATGAGCAATAACGGCGAGTTGTCAGGACAGAAGGAGAAGGTTGCGGCCGGCATTCTGGGCGCAGTGCTTTTCACGCTGATCGGAGGCATTATCTATGTTGCACTCTACAAGGCTGACATTTTCCCTCCGTTAAGCGGTCTTGCTGCAGCTGCTTTGTCGATCTTCGGATTCAGGCTGTTTGCAAAGAAACCGAGTCTTAAGAGCATATTCATTTCGCTGGGAGTAACAGTTGTCATACTGGTCCTTTTTATGTATCTTATGCTCGCTTGGGATGCTTATGACGTGTACCTTGAGTGGTATTCGGAAGGTAAAGTGAAACAACCCATAACTTTTTTTCAGGCTTTGTTATACGGCCACCAGTTCCTGGCAGAACCGGCCGTGTTGACGTATTATCTTAAGCAGTTAGGCTTAACTGCGCTGTTCTGTGTTATAGGATCCGTTTTGTTTTTTATCGACGGTGTTAAACTGTACAGGGAACAGAAACAATAATGATTGGAGACACTTATGCCCAGATCGCAAAAAGGTTCATATAATACAAAACAATCCTGTGAGATCCTGAATTTCCTCAAAGAGAATGCAGGCTCCCATTTTACGAGCCAGGAAATATCAGATCACTTCAGGGCGCAGGGCATAAACATCGGTCAGGCAACGATCTACAGACGTCTCGACAGGCTTACGACTGACGGCCTGGTAAACAAGTATATTATCGATGAGAAATCTCCTGCATGTTATGAATACATCGGCACGGACCACTGCTCCAGCGGCAAGTGCTATCACATGAAGTGTGAGACATGCGGCAAGCTCATTCACTTAAGCTGTGAAGAAATTAACGGCTTTTTCGAACATGTTGCAGAAGAGCATGGTTTTATGCTCGATCCCAAGCGTACTGTTTTCTACGGAATCTGTAACGACTGCAGGAAATCCTGATTAGAGCATATTTGCGCGCTTCGTGACTTCGTCTCTTCTGCGCTTGATTATGCGTGCGCGGAATATCAGGAGTATGATCACGAGCAGCAGGATGAGTCCTGATAACACAGCGAAAGTAATGAGAACGCTTCTTACATTCGTAAGGTTCGTCTTTTTCTCCGGATTGATCTCAACAACTCCGGCTTTTTTCTCAATCTCAACAACAAAGGTTCCAATGAGATAGGACTTGTCTGAATATACCTTGTAGAGAGGTATCTCAAGCGTCTGCTGTTCTGCGGACGTGTCTATCAGCGCATTGGACAGGTCAAGCTTATTGGTGCTGCCGAGCTGTGCTCTGGTTGATGTTGTGGTGATGAAGGGGTCGAGGACCAGCTTCTGATCTGAAATATAGAGGTTTGTGTCAGACAGCAGGTCGTTCATCTGAGCGTTCGTCTCATCGATGAGAGGCGAGAACTCGGTCTCAGTGATCTCAACTGTTGTGAATGTGGAATAGCCGTATTCAAAGAGTTTAATGAGATCGGCATATCTGATATCAGGGTCAGTTGCGTTGAATACGCAGCCGATGAGCATTCTGTTATTCTTCTTTGCGGCAGCACAGAGTGTATATCCGGCTGTGTTCGTGAATCCGGTCTTACCGCCGATATAGTATTCGTAACCATACTGTGTTGTGTTGACGAATCTGTTACCGTTAGTGATGTCACGCTCGCTGCTGTACTTGTTTGTTGCATCGATCGTGTAATTGAGAGTCTTTGCGATTTCAGAATAGTTTGTGTGTCTTACAGCCTCGTTGAGGATAAGCGCCATGTCGTAAGGAGTTGTTACGTTATCAGGAGTTGAGAGTCCGTAAGCAGAGGAGAAGTGAGTGTTCTCGCATCCGATCTCAGCAGCCTTTTGGTTCATGATGTCGCAGAAGGCAGACTCCGTTCCGCCCATCTGCATGCCGAGAACAAGGCTTGCATCGTTAGCGGATTTGAGGACTGCTGCATATACGAGGTCCTTGACGCTGATCTCTTCGCCTTCCTGGAGACCGAGCTTAACGTAGTCTGATGTGATCTCATCTACGGCTACTGCCATCTCGTGGGTGATCGTTACGATATCAGTCATCTCGAGACGCTCGAGAGCGAGGAGGACGGTCATTACCTTGGTCATTGAGGCAGGTTCCTTCTGAACATCGTAATCGCTGCCCAAGAGGATGGAGCCGCTGTCCGCATCGTAGAGGACATAAGAAGCAGCTGAAATGGTGGGCGCGTCATCGTGAACTTCGCTCAGCAGGTCTGTTTTACGCTCGGAAGCGGTAACAATGCCGTCATTGGGGTCATCGGGAATATCATCAGCATATACGGGCCTTACAAACGAATTGAACGCAGTAAGTGTAAGGACCATGGTCAAAATAGAAACTGTAATTCTTTTAAATATTCCTGTCATAAAATCTCCCAAAACAATTTAACCCGTATATTTTAATGCTTTTTATATAAAAAACAAATATTGGCCGGTCGACTAGTTTTTAATAAAAATAAAGAGCGATTTACTGTATAATTAGCGGGTAATAGAAATGAGGCTATAAATGGCAATTATTAAAACGACAGAACAAGACAGGCTCGATTTCGATTCAGCCGTAAATGAGTTAAGTGAATATTTCTCACAGTTAAGTGCACGTAAGGGCAGGGCTCTGACATACAGTGTCCTCACATACGGCTGCCAGCTTAACGAGTCAGATTCCGAGAAGCTCTCCGGAATGCTCGATTCAATGGGACTTACGGCTTCTTCAGGCGGAGAACTCGATCCTGCTGATGTAATTATATTTAACACATGCTCAGTCAGAGAGAATGCGGACAGACACCTGTTCGGCAATCTCGGCGTGTTCAAGGCACATAAGAAGACGGACAGGGACGTGATCATCGGCATCTGCGGATGCATGATGAAGGTTCCTGAGAACGTTGAGAAGATCAGGAAGTCTTTCCCGTTTGTGGATCTTGTTTTCGATCCCCAGCAGCTTCACAGATTCCCGATGCTCTTAAGAGACTCCATCAGATCCAAAAAGCAGCTCGTAAACATCGCTGTTGACGACTATATTGCAGAAGACAGCTATTTCCCGATCGACAGGAAGAGGAAGTTCAGGGCATTGGTTCCCATCATGTACGGCTGCAATAATTTCTGCACATACTGTATCGTTCCTTATGCCAGAGGCAGGGAGAGGTCAAGAAACTTTGACGAGATCGTCAGAGAACTCGAAGAACTTGCATCCAAGGGATATAAGGAAGTCATGCTCCTGGGTCAGAATGTTAATTCGTATAAGGGAGAGGACGGCAAGACTTTCGCTGATATATTAAGAGCAGCATCTGACATTAAGGAATTCTCCAGAGTCAGATTCATGTCATCACACCCGAAGGATCTGTCTGATGAGGTTATCGACATCATGGCTACAAGACCCAATGTCGAGAAGCACCTCCATCTTGCGATGCAGTCGGGTTCTGATGTCGTGCTCAAGGCTATGAACCGTCCTTATACGATTGACAGGTTCTTAGAGATCGTTGATACATTCAGGACAAAGGTTGAGGGCGGATCTCTCACAACAGACATTATCGTAGGTTTCCCGGGTGAGACTGAAGAAGATTTCCAGCAGACATTGGATGCCGTTGCAAAGGCGAAGTTCGATGCCGCATTTACTTTCCAGTATTCACCGAGGCCCGGAACAAAGGCTGCCACATTCGAGAATCAGATCCCTCAGGATGTTGTGACAGAACGTTTCGGAAGACTCATGGAATATACGAATCGCTATGCCGAGGAATCCAACGGAAAGCTCGTCGGCAAGATCATGGAGGTCTTAATCGAAGGCATCAGCAAGGCCGGCGACATGACCTTCAGCGGCAGAACGATTACCAATCACCTGGTTAACTTTACGATCCCTTCTGAGCTCGGTATCGATGTCGGTCCGGATTATCTCGAGGGAAGACTTTGCGAAGTCAGGATAGACCACGCAAGACCTTATTCCGTTGACGGCGTGCTCGTCAGCCTGAAGGGAGAATAAGTGTGGTAGATAACAACGGTTTTGATGAGAATAACGTAAAAGCAGCAGGCCAGTTCCCGATGAGCCTGTCAGACCTTAAACCTGAAGAGCTCTCGCCTATGATGCAGCACTACGCCGAGATGAAGGCAAAGTGCGAGGATTCGTTCCTTCTGTACAGATTGGGCGACTTCTATGAGATGTTCTTCGATGATGCCGTAAAGGCTGCAAAGATCCTTGAGCTCGCGCTCACCAGGAGGGACTGTGGTTCAGGCTACAGAGCGCCCATGTGCGGCATTCCTTTCCATGCGTATTCAACATATGCAAACAGACTCGTTCAGGCAGGATACAAGGTTGCCATCTGTGAGCAGCTCGAAGACCCTTCGGTTGCAACAGGGCTTGTTAAGAGAGGCATCATTAAGATCCTGACACCCGGTACGATTACCGAGTCGGGCGGACTTGAAGACCGCAAGAATAACTTCCTCATGAGCATCTACTGTGTAGGCACACAGTTTGGTGTTGCCTGCGCAGATATTTCGACAGGCGATTTTGAAGCTACACAGCTGACTCTTACTGATAATGGAGAACACCTGATTAACCTTATCGGCAAGTATTCTCCGTCAGAGATCATATACAACTCAAATTTTGAGGGAACTCCCGAGATGTCCGCAATCAGGACAGGTACGGATATAGCCCTCACCAGAAGAAACGACAGGGATTTCTCTGAATCCCTGTTCAGAAACAGCGGTGCAGCGGTTCAGGATGCAAAGCTGTTCAGCAATCCCGAGATGATGTTCTGTGCCTGCTCGGCACTTATCCTGTACGCTGAAGAAACACAGACTGACAAGGTTACATATCTTGATGTCGTAAGATGCTACAAGATCTCAGATACGATGGAGCTTGATATCGCAACACGTACCGGACTTGAGCTTACATCAACGATCAGGACAAAGCAGAAGAGAGGATCTCTCCTCTGGGCCATAGACAGAACAAAGACTTCGATGGGCGCAAGGCTTCTGCGTAAGTGGGTAGAAGAACCGCTGATCTCCGTTAAGGCGATCAACCGAAGACTAGATGCCGTTGAAGAAGCAAAAGAAAAATACATGGCGCGCCAGCAGATCATCGAGGGCCTGTCAGGTCTCTACGATATTGAACGTCTGGCAGGTAAGGTGTCACTCGGAACATGCAATGCCAGAGACCTTTTGGCGCTCAGAAATTCCCTGCGAAAGATACCTTTCGTAAGACAGGGACTTGATGAATTCGGCAAGGGAATGTTCAAGGAGATCAAGATCTCAATGGATCCGCTCACTGACATCTGTGAGCTGCTGGAGAATTCCATCAATGAAGATGCTCCTGTTACGGTAAAGGATGGCGACATCATCAAGCGCGGATATAACGCTGAATGCGATGAACTTTACGATCTCGCAAAGAATGCTAAAGAATACATTCTTCAGCTCGAGAATAACGAGCGTGAGAGAACCGGAATCAAGACGCTGAAGATCGGTTACAACAAGGTCTTCGGATACTTCATCGACATTCCGAGAAGCCAGTCAGACAAGGTTCCTGAAGAGTATGTCAGAAAGCAGACTCTCGTAAACAACGAGCGTTACATCACGCCTCAGATCAAGGAACTTGAAGATAAGATCGTATCAGCTTCTTCGCGCAGGATCGCATTGGAATACGAGCTCTTCACGGAAGTACGTGAGAAGGTTTCCGCAGTATCGCAGAAGCTTTTCGATACTGCACGTGCAATCGCGCAGACTGATGTAATCACATCTCTTGCAGAACTTGCAGAAGTCGAGAATTACGTTAAGCCCGTTATCGACGATTCTGAAGTTATCGATATTAAGGGAGGAAGACATCCCGTTGTTGAGCAGATGATGAGATCTGCACACGAGACATTCGTACCTAACGATATAACCATGGATGAAGACAAGAGACTTATGGTTCTCACAGGTCCTAACATGGCCGGCAAATCTACATTCATGAGACAGACTGCTCTCATTGTCCTCATGGCACAGATCGGTTCATTCGTTCCTGCCGAGAAGGCAAAGATCGGTCTTGTTGATCACATCTTTACCAGGATCGGTGCATCTGATGATATCTCAACAGGCCAGTCAACATTCATGGTCGAGATGAGAGAAGTTTCATACATTCTTAAGAATGCTACCCGAAAGAGTTTGCTGCTTTTGGATGAAGTCGGACGCGGTACCAGCACATACGATGGTCTGTCCATTGCGTGGGCTGTTATCGAATACATCATCGATCCGAACATCCTCTACAGCAGAACGATTTTCGCTACGCATTATCATGAACTTAACCAGCTCGAGAGACTTAACCGCGGAGTATTCAATAACCACGTAGAGGTTAAGGAAGAGGGCGACAGCGTTACGTTCCTGCATAAGATCTCAGACGGCGGAACATCAGACAGCTACGGTATTGAAGTTGCAAGACTTGCAGGACTTCCTTCCGATGTTTTGAAAAGATCCAGAGCGATCCTGTCTGAACTTGAACGTATCGGTAAGTTCAAGGTAAAGGGCAACCGCGAGACTCTCGGTAACGATGAAGAACTCTCCAAGGATGTCATGCCCGGACAGGAATCTTTCTTCAATCCTGACAATGTCGTTTACAGAAAAGAAGATAAGATCCGTCAGACATTAAGGGAACTTGATCCTACGAGATTAACTCCTATCGAAGCGATGAACATACTTTATGAATTGAAGCAGAAGTGCTCGGAGGAAGACGTTGGGCAGGATTAATGTATTAGACACTAAGACCGCGAATGCCATCAAGGCCGGCGAGGTTATTGAGCGTCCTGTATCAGTTGTTAAGGAACTTGTTGATAACGCTATCGACAGCGGCGCCACGAGGGTAACCGTAGAGTTCGCGGGCGGAGGAATCTCACTGATCCGCGTATCTGATGACGGATGCGGAATGGACAGGGAAGATGCTGAGAAGGCATTCCTTATTCACGCAACATCAAAGCTCCGTTCGATCGAAGATATCTATTCTCTTTCTACGATGGGATTCAGAGGCGAAGCTCTCGCATCCATCGCAGCATGTTCTGACGTAACTCTCACAACATGTCTCAAAGGTGAGAAAGAAGGAACCAAAGTAGTATACGAAGACGGTTCGCTCAAAGACGTTTCTGAAACCGCTGCATGCACAGGAACAACTGTTGAGGTAAGAAATCTTTTTAAGAATCTTCCTGCCAGATATAAGTTCCTTAAGAAAGATTCCACAGAAGGAATGTACATTACAGGCCTCATCGAGAAACTTGCGATCATTGCTCCTGAGATATCCATTAAGCTCATCAAGGACGGAACAACGCTGTTTACCACACCCGGTAACGGTTCTTCTCTTGATGCAGTATATGCCGTTTATGGTAAGGAAACAGCCAAAGCGCTGGTTCCCGTAAGCTTCAAATACGAAGGCGGAAGAATTGACGGATTTACGGGACTTACATCTTTTGTCAGAGGTAACAGAGGACTTCAGGTTGTATTCGTTAACGGCAGACTTATTCACAGCAAGACTGTTTCTGCCGCTATCGATGAAGCATATAAGAATGCGGTAATGAAGAACAAGTTCCCGATCTGTTTCCTCATGATCTACTGCGAACCCGGAACTGTTGACGTTAACGTTCATCCGCAGAAATCAGAAGTAAAATTCAGCAATGACGGCGATATATTCAGACTTGTATATCACGGAATCAAAGATGCTCTTAACAAGAGTGGTGAGGCTGGATTATCTTTCGGAGGTATAGCAACGAAGGAAGAAGAGGAAACAAATACGGGTACGCAGCTTCGTTACGATTTCTCCACATCTGCACCTGCGAAAGCATCTGCGAAGCCTCAAGCACCGGCTGCGGCTTCACATAAATTGGGGCAGCAGGGTGATCCCGCTGCAGCTAATAAACTCCTGCAGATACTGTCAGAGTTTAAGCCTGACATTAATGCATTAAAAGAGACTCCTGATGAGCCTTCCGCAAAGGCAGAACCCGTTATTGAAGAAGTAACTGAACCTGAGCCTTTTGTGCCTGCTCCTGCGATAATTGAAGACGTTCAGGAGAACAGAACTCTCACTGATATTGAGAGACTTGCAGCTGCAGATTTTGTAGGAATTATTTTTTCTACATACATCATTTTGCAGAATGAAGATGTATGTTTTATTGTTGACCAGCACGCAGCTCATGAGAGAGTTCTATACGAAGAATTCATGGTAAAGAAAAAGCCCGGAGTTGCACCTGCTGTTGAGCAGGTTCTGACACCTCAGGTGCTGACTCTGTCATGGGAAGATTACAGCTTCGTTGAAGATAATCTCAAGCGTTTTGAAGAGAACGGATTTGAGCTTGAATTATTAGGCGACAGACAGATTGCCGTAAGAACTGTTCCACTCGGGAAAGCAGGCAAACAGTCTGAAGTTTTCTCACAGATACTTACTGATCTTAAGCGTGAAGTTCCTTCCAAATCAGAGATCTGGTATCAGCTCATTCAGACTACTGCATGTAAGGCTGCAGTAAGGGCAGGAGATAAGTTGACACAGCAGGAAGCGATGAAGCTCATCGAGTCTTTGTCGAAGCTTGAAGATCCTTATCACTGCGCTCACGGAAGACCGACATTCTTTACTGTCTCCAAAAAAGATTATGAGAAAAACTTCAAGAGAATTGTGTGATGAATAAGTCTTTCCCGATATTCGAAAAGTATTCTTACATACCGATAATCGCAGGTCCCACGGCAAGCGGTAAGAGCGCTCTTGCGCTTGAGATCTGCAGAGTCGCAGATGGTGAACTGGTATGTGCTGATTCGATGCAGATCTATAAAGGTCTTGATGTCGGAACTGCGAAAGATACCAAAGAGGAAATAGGTGATATTCCTCATTATCTGACGGACATTATAGAACCCGGAACAGACTTCTCTGTATACGATTATGTGAGCACGGCACTTCCTGTTATTAAAGATATACTTGAGCGCGGAAAACTGCCCGTAGTATGCGGCGGTACCGGCCAGTATATCTCATCGCTTCTGTATGGCCTTGACTATGGTACGGGTGATGAAGAGGCAGAACTCGAAGCTACAAGAGAACTTGAAAAAGAGTTGGAAGAAGTCGGAATCGATGTTTTATATGCGAGACTTCAGGAATTGGATCCGGAAGCTGCAAAACTGATTCATCCGAATAACAACAGAAGAGTAATACGTGCTCTTGCAGTTCATAAAGCATTGGGTATTACGTTTAGTGAGAAAAATAAAAAATCCAAGCAAAAAGGTCCTGAATATCCTTTTAAGGTTTTCATGATAGATTGGGACAGGGAAGAACTCTACGACCGTATAAACAGAAGAGTAGGTATCATGGCTCAGAACGGTATCGTTGATGAAGCAAAGATGCTGTTCGAATCAGGTGTGGACAGATCGTCAACATGCTGGCAGGCGATCGGTTATAAAGAGATGCTTAAATATCTTGATGGAGAAGAGACACTTGAACAGGCGTGTGACCGTATAAGAATAGGTACAAGACACTATGCAAAACGTCAGCTTACATGGCTTCGCAGCATGGGCGAAGACGTAACAAAACTAAGTCCTGATGAGGCATCAGTTAACGCAGCAAAAGTGCTGGAATTATGCAGATAAAAAAGAGGGTGTAACGGTCTGTTACACCCTCTGCTTTTGTGGGTAAGATAAATTTGATTAGATAACGCCAAAAATATCTTTAGTCTCATATTGCTAAAAACCCTTGCAATATTGAAAATACGTACGATAATGGAGTTATTAAGACCCTCTCGGATACTTGAGGGAAGCAGTCACTTAATCAATCGTGTATCTGTGTAGTCCGACTACCTTACCGAGGATCCTGCAACCTTCAGTATTAAATGGAATCGGAGAATAATCATCGTTCTCAGGAAATAGATATGGAACGCCGTTCTTTTTGCCAAAACGCTTAACAGTAGCTTCATCATCTATAAGTGCAGCAATAATGTCTCCCTCTTCGCAAGAGTTTTGCTTACGTACGATGATGAGATCACCATCAAGAATATGAGCATTGATCATACTATTACCACGTACCTTTAGCATAAAAGCTTCGGAATCGCCAATGATGGATTTACTAACGAGGAATGATTCAGAAAAATCTTCATGAGCAAGAATCGGTATACCTGCAGTGATCTTACCGATTACAGGAACTATTCTATAGCTGTTTAAGTTAGTAACAGTGGAGGGTGCTGATGATTCAGAAACCGTATCTTCAGATGTTTGTTTAATAACAATGGCTCTTCTAAGTCCGGGCCTGTACTCGATAACGCCCTGACTGTCGAGTTGTTTAAGATAAGTATGTACGGAAGATGTGGACTTAAGTCCGACACCGGCGCAGATGTCACGTACAGAAGGTGATATCTGGTTCTCTTGAATGTAGTTGAGGATGTAGTTATATACCCGATCTATAGTCTTATTATCACCGGTTTGCATAGACGCCTCCAAACATATTTTCTTTTCATAATATCACTAATTTAGACTGTGTCAAACAATTGTTTGTGCACGGCTGGATTAAATATTTTAATTTAAGGAGGGGCAATTTATGCCAGTAATTCTTAAAGGCTCAGAAGGTGAAGAGGGTAACAATTACAGAAAAAGTGACGAAGTTGAATCTTTTGAGCAGGCCATGGAGATTATGAAACTAAGGCTGAAGTATTTAAGATTCGATCTTGGTCTCAGTACCAGTATTGAAGACTCGTTGATCCATGAACTTCTGACTGCTTATGAAGACAAGAAGATAAGCTTAATGGATCTTTACGCTCATTTCTATTCTCCCTGCAAGGTAAGCGATCCCGGGTTAACTGTTAAGGGTACTGGTGACATGACGGATGTAATGGTTGATTTCTCAGAAGGATATGAGAAGTTCATCAAGTCATTGGGAGATGAATACGTAAACTACATGATACGCAGAAGAAGTGCAGCTGTTTTGCTGAGTAAATTGCTTTCTCTCGAGTATCCGCGTTCCAAAGTTCTGTATCTGCATTATTTCAAGGAGAAGAGTGATGTTAATGTGGCTAAGGCGCTGTTTTGCAGCAGAGCGACTTTTTACAGAACAAAGAAAGAGGCTCTGGAGGAACTTACATCGATGTATTATCCGCATCTGGCCTCAAAAGCCGATAATTCTAAGTCCGCTAATGAGGAATAAGTGAATGAACTGAAGTTGTAATCTTCTTACTTTTATCAAACAATGCTATAATCGCCTCTGAAGGTAATTACTATGTCATTGAATCAGGAAGATAAAAGTACATTTTCAACTTCATCAGGTTACGGCAAGAGCAATGTCGTAGTCGACTTTTTGGGCTGTTCTTATCGTGCAACGGTAAGACTGTTTAAGAGTCTTCCTTCCAGAGTGGTCAATGCCGTTAAACGTAAGATCAGGGAATACCGCAACAGACCCAAGAGAACAGATATCAACCGCGTATATGTCGTTGTAGGTTATACGACCAAAAAGCGTGTTGATGAGAAGTTCAATGCCGAGCGACGCATGATGATTATCAGAAGAGGACTTCTGGTTCTTATATTCTTACTAATCATATTCATTGCCATAAACAGATTCACGGAACTCATTAACTATGGTGAGTTATCACAGATTTTCGGTGTAAATTCGTTTGATGAAGTAGTTGAGAACGATCCTTTCGCTGACAGGACTACACAGACTACTACCATAGCGGTCACGGAGATGTCTGAAACTACTTGATTATCAGGCTATCATACCTAAAAAGTATAATAATCATGCTCAAAATGAAAGTTCGGATTTCCGAACTTTCATTTTTGTATTTGCCTATTGAAATTGGAAATGTCTTGTAATAGTATACATAACGATTGGTTTGAACTAGGTGGTTTACCTAAGCTTTCAGTCTACAAAATGAAATTTTAGCCACACGAACTTGCAAAATTGGGTTCGAGGCAAAAGAAAGGTGGAAATCTTATGGATTACAAGATTGAGAATGAGTATCTGAACGATCTCATGCAGAAGGTTATGGCAAGGAATGCTAACGAGCCTGAATTCTTCCAGGCAGTTTATGAATTCCTTAATTCAATTGCTCCGGCACTTCCCGTACACCCTGAGCTTATTGAGAAGCAGGTTCTTGAGAGAATCGTAGAACCTGAGCGTCAGATTATGTTCAGAGTTGCTTGGATCGATGATGCTGGCAGAATTCAGGTTAACCGTGGTTACAGAATTCAGTTCAACAGCGCTATCGGACCTTACAAGGGAGGTCTCAGACTTCACCCCTCTGTTAACCTCAGCATCCTTAAGTTCCTCGGCTTCGAGCAGATCTTCAAGAACTCACTCACAGGTCTCCCTATGGGCGGCGCTAAGGGTGGTTCTGACTTCGACCCTAAGGGCAAGTCTGACAACGAAGTAATGGCTTTCTGCCAGAGCTTCATGCGTGAGCTTTACAGACATATCGGACCTGACCTCGATGTACCTGCTGGTGACATCGGTACAGGCGCAAGAGAGATCGGCTTCATGTTCGGTCAGTACAAGAAGATCGTTAACGAGTTCTCCGGCGTACTTACAGGTAAGAAGCTCTCATTCGGCGGTTCACTCGCTAGAACAGAGGCTACAGGTTACGGTCTCTGCTACTTCGTAGATGCTCTCCTCCACGAGAAGATGGGTACATCTTTCGAGGGTAAGACAGTTGTTATCTCAGGTTCTGGTAACGTTGCTATCTACGCTACAGAGAAGGCTCAGCAGCTCGGTGCTAAGGTTGTTGCACTCTCTGACTCCAACGGTTATGTGTATGATCCTGAGGGCATCAAACTTG
>JAEEGJ010004930.1_pt1 | contig 43403 bp, 31 predicted proteins | sample 8958761 | NCBI WGS metagenome assembly JAEEGJ01 (sample SAMN16246546, study PRJNA631951) | gut metagenome | biome: gut microbiome; feature: rumen; material: RS-attached | host: Bos | place: Iran: Karaj | collected 2018-10
GATGGCTCAATTACGGTGTCGGTGGCCGTGGACAACTCGCTCGTTGAGCAGTTTAATGCTGCCAACGGCACCAGCTATGCTGTCGTTCCCGACGGTGTGGTATCTCTGACAAATGCCGTGGCACACATCCAGCCCAACGAGTACGCCTCTTCCGACTCTATTCAGGTCAGCGTGCCCGAGTCTGCCCTGCCCAACCTGACAGAAGAAGGTTACATGGTTCCCCTCCGCATCAGCGAGGTGCAAGGCTCAGGAAAAGCCAGCGAGGAGCGTGGTGTGGCATATATCGTCATCAAAACCTCTGAGGAGTTGATCAATGATGCAGCTTCAGAGGTCATTGGCTCAGCCATTGACTTGTCCACAGCGAAATGTGTTGCCGCAACCAATCTGGATGCTTCCAGATTCCAGCAGCTTGTAAATGGCCGCACATGGCAGTTCCAGACACGAAGTGATAAAGCGTCGTTTACCGTTGACCTGGGCGAGACACGCAACGTGACAGGCTTGCTCATGTCGGTCGACCTGGGTGACAATTATGATATGTTCATTAGTGCGGACGGCAACAATTGGATTTCATTAGGCAATTGCACAGAGCATTCCGGTCCACGGGTATCTGTCGGATGGTATGGCTACACCGCCTACGTGCTCTTTGGAGCTGTACCAACCCGCTTTGTGAAGTTCGATATGACACTCGATGTCAATTCGTTCTATTGGAACTACCAGAGTTGGGGCTATTGCGGCGTTGAAATGCTGAACATCTATGCAGAATAAACCCCATCACATAGTATGACCATCCGTCGACTATTGACCCTCTCTCTCTTATTCCTGGGCTTTGCCGTGTGCAAAGCTCAGGAATCTGTTTTCCTCGAGACGTTCCAGTACGACGAGCGCATCCACGACTTCGGCACCATCTACGAGAAAGACGGCAAGGTGAGCCACACTTTCACGTTCACCAACAAGAGCCGCGAGGTGGTCATCATCAACGACGTGAATGCCTGGTGCGGATGCACTACAGCCCAGTTCTCGAAAGAGCCTGTCCGTCCGGGCAAGACGACCAAGGTGACGCTGACCTACAATCCCGACCACCGTCCGGGCAAGTTCTCGAAAGAGGCCGTGTTGATGCTCAATGGCGGCAAATACTACACCCGCATCTGGGTGAAGGGCAACGTGATCGGCATGCAGCATCCCGTCACCGAGGATCATCCTTATGCCTATGGCAGTGGTTTGTTCATGAGCCACCGTGTGCTGCCCTTCCCGCCCATGAAAGTGGGGGAGGAGAAGTCGGTACGCCTGCTCGTGGCCAACGGCACGAAGAAGGAGATGACCGTGGAGTTCCTGCGCCAGCCCGGTAACCGCGTGCTGCAGTTTCCCGACAAGTTGGTGCTGAAGCCCCGCGAGAGCACCAAGGTCTATGCCAAATACCGTGGGGTGAAAGCCTATCCCTACAGGCGTTGTGTCTACATCATCCCGAAGGTTGACGGTAAGCAGCTCAAGCCGTTGAAGGTCAGTTTTGAGGTTCAGGGAGTTTCAAGACGTTAGGTCTTGAACCTTGAACTTTGAACCTTTAACCGCCTCACTCCCTCAAGGGGGAGAAAAGAAACCAGCTAGTGAACAGATAACAGTTAATAGTTAATAGTGAAAAGTAAAAAATGTGAGGATATGAAGAAGAATGTAACCAACCGAATGAAAGATTTGCTGGTGAGGCGTGCCATGCTGTTTGGCCTCTTCGTGTGTCTGCCCAGGTGCGTTAGCGCGCAGGTGTCTCCTCCTATGGCGGTCCAGCCGGTGCCTACAGAGTATCAGGTGGCGTGGCAGCGCATGGAGACCTATGCGTTCATCCACTACGGTCCCAACACGTTCTATGGCGACGACGGCATCGAGTGGGGCTACGGCAACTATCCTGCCGACACCTTCAACCCGACTCTGGGCTACTGCGACGTGGACCAGTGGGTCGAGGCGCTGAAGGATGGCGGCATGAAGGGAGTCATCCTCACAGCCAAGCATCACGGCGGCTTCTGCATGTGGCCTACTAAGTATACCGACTACAGCATCAAGTTTGGTCCTTACCGTGGCGGTAAGGGCGATGTGGTGGGCGAGCTGGCCGATGCCTGCCGCCGTCACGGACTGAAGTTCGGCGTCTATCTGTCGCCCTGGGACCGTCATCAGGCCAACTATGGCACCCCCGAGTATGTTGAGCATTATAAGAGCCAGTTGCGCGAGCTGCTCAAGAACTACGGCGAGCTGTTCGAGGTGTGGTTCGACGGTGCCAATGGTGGTGACGGCTGGTATGGTGGTGCCGAGGGAAAGCGCAGCATCGACAAAAACAACTACTACGACTTCCCAACGCTCTTCAGCTACGTGCGCGAGCTGCAGCCGCAGGCTATCATCTTCTCCAACGGCGGTCCCGGCTGCCGCTGGGTGGGCAACGAGGACGGTATCGCAGGCGAGACCAACTGGTCGCTCTTGCGCAGCAGCGATGCCCGTCCCGCCTACGATGGCAGCTACTCGCCGACAGGTGTTGAGGACGGAACCGTGTGGGTGCCTGCCGAGTGCGATGTGTCGATACGCCGTCCCAATTGGTTCTACCATCGTGCCGACGACGAGAAGAACGTGCTGAGTGCCGATGCGCTGGTCGACCTCTATTATAAGAATGTGGGGCGCAACGCTACCTTCCTGCTCAATGTGCCTGTGACTCGTACCGGCCGCATGCACGAGAAAGACGTGGCTACGCTGAAGGCTTTCCGCGAGAAGCTCGACCGTATCTTTGCCCACAATCTGTTGTCGGGAGCAGCGGTCTCTGCCAGCAATGAACGGGGTGGGGGCTACGAGGCTGCCCGTGCGACAGACGGCAATTACGACAGCTACTGGGCTACTGCCGACGGTGTCTGCCAGGGAGCCCTGACGTTCCAGTTCGACAAGAAAACGCGTCTGAACCGCCTCGTCCTGCAAGAGTATATTCCGCTCGGCCAGCGCGTGAAGTCGTTTGTCGCTGAGTATTCTGCCGACGGCAAGACCTGGCACGACGTCAATTGCGGAGAGCAGACCACCACCATTGGCCACAAGCGCATCCTCGTGTTCCCGACGGTTACCGCCCGCCAGTTGCGCATCCGTTTCATCGATGCCAAGGGACCGCTCTGTATCAACAACGTAGGAGCCTATCTGGCTGAGTAAAGAAAAACAAGAAGTAATATGAAATAAGAAATGAGCCATTCCGGTGGCTCATTTTTTTATATGTGTGAGATTCGTCTTTCGCAATCAGATGAACCTTTGTGTGTCAGAATAATCTCTTGAATCAGACCCCTTTGATGGTTTTCTTCACCTGTGCCATGTTGCTGCGCGATACGGGCAGCGATTCACGGCAATGCTTGATGACCAGCTGCATGGTACCAGCCTTGGCCACAATTCTCTCCACCTGCTGCAGGTTCACCAGAAAGGCACGGTGGCAGCGCACGATGGTGGGATAGACGCTCAGCTCGTCCTCCATCTGCCGTGAGGTGGCACGCAGCATGTCAGTACGCACCTGACCGTCGCTCAGATGATAGACTTTCACGTAGTTACCCACCGCCTCGATATAGAGCAGGTCAGCCACTTGCAGAAGGATTTTCTCGCTGGTCGTTCCCGTCAGCTCCACCTGCGACGAGGGCTGTGCCGCTTCGGCTGAAGTCTGCGATGCGGTCAGTTGCTCGTTCAGCTGGCGGGTCTCCTCCAGTTCCATCGCCAGATATCGGCTGCGGAACTTAAATCGCCAGTACAGGCCGATGGCGAACGAGCAGAAGGCGATGATGACGAGTGTCTCGATGAAATTGCTCCACGACAAGGCATTGGCTTCCACACGGCTGCTGAGCACAAAATGGCGGTACAGGCAGATGCCCAATGCCACGAGCGGTGTGTTGATGAGCTGGAACCACAGGTTGCGGCGGATGATGTAGCCCACGCCTTGGTCGTACGAGCGGGGCATTCTGATGATATACTTCAGGATTGTGTCGGTCAGCATGCACACCGCCACACCTATCACGAAGAAGCCCAGCAGGTGAACGGCCGCCTGCCATTGCCACGCGTCAAGTCCGAAGGGCTTGAACACCGCCAGCGCCACAACCACGAAGAGGGTGCTGACAACGCGCGTCGTGAGGGTCTCTTTTCTGCCTTTATCCATACAATGGGCAAAATTAGTGTTTTTCTTCTAAAACGCCAAACACGTCGTCACTTTTTTGCCATTCATCCCACATCCCATGCCGCTCGTCACAAAACCCTGCAGTCTGTCCCAGATGTTTGCGGGGGCTGCAACCTTGTCGTATCTTTGCCTCGTCAAAACCGACGAAAACAATAAAACAAATAAAGATATGAAAACAAAAAGACTGATGGCCCTCGTGGCTGTAATGATCGTGACAATGATGAGTTTTGCCAAGACGCAAGACTTCGGTGGAAAGGTAGTCGACGAGCGGGGCGAGCCGCTGCCTTTCGTCAATGTGGTGCTTTTGTCGTTGCCCGACTCCTCCTTCGTCCAAGGAGCTACGACCGACGATCAGGGCATGTTCCATATCGTCACCAACTGTACCAGCGGACTGTTCAAGGTGTCGAGCGTGGGCTATGAGACGCAATATGTAACGGCAGCCGCAGGACTGACCATCCGCTTGCGCGAGGATTCCCAGATGCTGAAAGAAGTGGTGGTGAAAGGCCAGCTGCCGAAGACCCATGTGAAGGGCGATGCCATGCGCACGACCGTCGCTGGAACCATTCTCGAGAAGGCTGGCACGGTGAGCGACGCCCTGTCGCGCATTCCCTCGCTCGAGGCGGAGCGCGACGGCGGAGTGAAGGTGCTGGGCCGTGGCGATGCCGAGGTGTATATCAACGGCCGGCGGGTACAGGACATGAAGGAACTCTCTCGCCTGCGTGCCGACCAGATTCTACATGTCGACGTGGTGCAGAACCCGGGTGCCCGCTATGCCGCCTCGACGAAGGCCGTCGTCCGCATCACGCTGAAGAAGGTGCAGGGCGAGGGCCTCAGCTTTCAGGACAACCTCGGTGGCATTTATCAATATGGTTACACGCTGACCAACAACCTCGACGTGAACTACCGCACGGGCGGACTCGACATCACAGCCTCGTTCTGGGCTGGCCGCTACGGTCATGCCAAGTCGCTGCAGGAAGACGAGATGTACTATCTTTGTGGTGATGAGCAGTATAGGGGCGTCACCAAGCAGTTGTCGAAGAACGTCTGGAAGGGATGGTCGCCACAGCTGCAGGTGAACTACATGGTCGACGAGAACCACAGTTTCGGCGCTTTCTACAAGTACGACCGCCATCCCGGTGCCGATTTCACCAGCGATTTCAATACCGACAACTACGAGAACGGTATCTACATCGAGCGCTCGGAGAGCCACATCACGCAGTCCGACCGTTTCCGTAAGCACATCTTTAATGCCTATTATAATGGAAAGGTGGGCAAACTGGGCATCGACTTCAACTTCGACGGACTCTTCGACGACACGAATACGCCCGGCTGCACCACGGAGACAACGACACCTGTGAACACCAACGTGCTCGACGGCTCTATGTATGACGCCCCCACGGCGCGCACCATCGAGAGCAACACCAAAAACGGCAACAAGTTCTGGGCCTCGAAGCTCATCCTCAGCTATCCCCTGCTGAAGGGCAACCTCTCGTTCGGAGGCGAGTACACCTACAATCATCGTACCGACGCCTACTCGTATACGGCTACCGACTATGTGCCCGTGAAAGCCACCGACACCGAGATCAACGAGAAGTCGGCTGCGGCATTCCTCGAGTACGGACGCCAGTTCGGCAAGGTGTTTGCCCAGGCAGGTCTGCGCTACGAGCACCTGACGAACGAATACTTCAACTTCGGCAAGCGCGAGGACGAGGTGTGCCGCGACTATGGCGACTGGTTCCCCACGGCAGTCGTCTCGGCGCCCGTAGGCAAGGTGCAGCTCTCGCTCTCGTATCGTCGCGATATCCAACGGCCTAACTACAGCAACCTGTCGAGCTCGACCATCTACCTGAACCGTTACAGCTACCAGAGCGGCAACCCCTACCTGAAGCCGACCTACACCCACAGCCTCGTGCTGAACGCTGGCTACAAATGGGCGAACCTGACGCTCAACTACGGTCGCATCAAGGATTTTGTCACCATGTCCACCGAACCCTTCCCCGGCTCTGAGGACCCGCTCATCAGCCTGGTGCACCCCATCAACAGCGACGAGGACTTCGACCAGCTCTCCCTCGGCCTCTCAGCCCGTCCGACCATCGGCTGCTGGCACCCTATGTGGTACGCCTTCTGCTTTTTTCAGAACTATAAGACGCCTACTGCCGACGGCTCGATGCTGACGCTCGACCGCCCGTACGTCACGCTCGTCTGGCAGAACGACATCGAACTTCCGAAGAGCTTCCGCCTGCATGCCTCCATGCAATGGGCCAACCGCGGCGACCACGGCAATTTCCGCATTATCAGCAACCGTTTCGATACTACTCTGGGCATCCAGCGCGACTTCAACCTGCGGCGACTGGGCTCGCTGACCGCCGACCTGCGCTGGAGCGACTTGCTGAATACGAACAAGACCAATGTCGTGCTCTACGGTCCGCGCGAGCTGACTGCCCGCAATCCTGCCCGCCGTACCTTCTCGCTCGACCTCACCTGGAAGTTCAACGAGGCCCGCTCGAAGTACCGTGGCTCCGGTGCCGGCGACAAGCAGAAAGCCCGTATGTAATACTCCCCCCGCATCCTGTTTGCGGAAAGCAGGAAACAACCCCCAAGTATCAACCCATCAAAAACAATATATCCATTATGACAAGAAGAACTATTATCGGCATTATTTTCGTGGTGGCAGCTCTCTTGAAGCTTGCCAGTATGTGGAACATCATCCATCTCGACTGGCTGTGGCAGCATCCCTGGCCCGAGTATTTCGGCGTGTTCCTGATTTTCTACATCGGCGTGGAGCTCATCCTCTACAGCTTCTCCCACGACCGCGACCAGTGGCTCCTGCGGCCCCTGCCCATCAGCGATACGGGCAAGCGCATGTGCTGCGCGGCAAGGTTTGGCGCCGACGCTTACGCCTTCCACGGTGAGGCTTTCCACGGCGCACGTCTCGACGCCTTCTGCGGCGGCGTCCGCATGGACCTCCGCGAGGCCGTCATCACCGAGGACGAGGAACTGGATCTGCACACGTTCCTGGGCGGCATCGAGCTGATTGTTCCCTCCTGCGTGAACGTGACGGTGAAGAGTCACAACTTCATCGGCACCGTAGACAACAAGACGGACAAGCGTACCACCCCCGGCGCTCCCTGCCTGCACATCGTGGCGAGCAACTTCCTCGGAGGGGTGAGTGTCAGGAATGAGGATTGAGGCGCTCGTGTGGGCGGACGCTTGCGCCTCTGAGTCTTCATGCTCCCCCTTGCTCGTGAAGTCTGCCCGATAGGGTAGCGATTCGTGACTCCATTCCGATGGTAGCTGAAGGCTGTCGCGATTCGCTACCCCCCCTCATGGTCCGTCACGGTTCTGGTGGGACTTATGGCATCGTAGATAAGTATTTCAAAGATCGCTTTGTTACAATGCAAATTTACTAAATAATCCCCGCATATGCGAGCGTTTTCTGAGGAAAAACGGGGGTTGTCAAAACAACTTTTCCGTTTTTCTTACACTCCCCGGCGCGCGCCGGAAGTAACTCCCCGGCGCCCGAGTGCGCGGCGGGAGAAATACAGTTAACAGTTAATTGTTTACAGTTCACAGTTTACAGATGTGCGGGGCTGTCGCTCTACTGTAACTAAAATCAGCTCTACTGTCAACGAAATCAGGAAAAGAGTCAATTTTTCCTGGCGGGCGAGTCAATTCTTCTCGGAGAGCGAGTCAATTTTTCCCGTATGAAAATGGGGCTATTTTGAGCAAAAAAGCCCTGAAGATCGGGAAGTTTTCTCCAATGGGCTTACCGGTAGTTTTGCAGTAGTAGGCTGATTATCAGTAACTTATATAAAATTTGCCAAACACCCAAATACCCAAACACCCGAACACCCGAATTAGATTTCATTATTTTATTATTTATATATATTTTGATTGTTTTGCGTTTTTACATGGCTAATTCGGGTGTTCGGGTGTTTCATCGATGGAGGTTCAGGAGTTTTGTCTGATTAATCGGAGTTTTCGGATTTCTAGGAATATTCAGAGTACTCCCATTATCTCTCATCTGCTATTTGTAATGAAATCCGAAAACTTTATTATCCTCTTAAATAAGGTGGCGATTCTCTTGCGTATCTCCGAAATTATTTGTATATTTGCATAATCACAGCGATCATTGACAACGTAATAAATAATGTCTGGTGATGAGCTGAAAGTAATAAGTTTTCAGGGCTCGAAGACTTTGCACTTTCGTGCTTTTCCGACCAGATAAAAAGGAGAGTTAATACATGAATATCGTAGTATTATCAGGCAGTCCGCGCAAGGGCGGCAATACGGACTTGCTGGTGGAGGCGTTTGTCAGGGGCGCCTCGCCCAGGCATCGGGTGGAGGTGGTGTCGGTACACGACTATGCGGTGAGGCCGTGCATGGGGTGTAACGCGTGCTTCCGGCGCGACGACCATGTGTGTTGTCAGGACGACGACATGGCGGTCGTTTATGCGAAGCTGGCTACCGCCGACATGCTCGTCATCGCGTCGCCAGTCTACTTCTACGGTTTGAGCGCGCAGCTTAAGGCCGTCATCGACCGCTGCCACAATCCTGTCAGAGACTCGTTCCACATCCGTAAGACGGCGCTGCTGCTCGTGGGTGCCGCCTCGCTGCCCGAGCTCTTCGACGGTATCCTGGCACAGTATCGGCTCTGTCTGAATTTCTTCCAGTTGAAGGATGCGGGCCACGTGCTGGTGCGCAAGGCGAAAGAGAAGGGCGACGTGGCGTCGATGGACGCGCTGGAAGAGGCGTTTGCCCTTGGCGCTTCCCTTTAGCCGGCTTTGGCGGAGAAGCGGATAAGCGCTGGTGTCAGTGAGGCGAATGCCCGGTTGATGAAGGCGAGTTTTCTGCGTAGAGAGAAAAAATCGCAGGCGATGTCACCTTTTGTTGCTCAGACTTGTTATATAGGTGAAGTCCCGTCCGCGGCGGGCTCCCAACAAGTTTTTGAAACAGAAGTCAAACATTTTAACGCAAAACAGAATATGAGTAACGTAATGATGTATTTGGTGCCGATCGCATGTGGATGCGTATTGCCCATCATGGTAATCTGGTTTCTCGTACGCCAGAAGATGAATGAGACCAACCAGCGCACGCAGATTGTGCTTGCCGCCATCGAGAAGAATCCGGACTTGGATATCGAGGAACTGATAAGGAAAAGCACGCCCAAGCAGCGGCTGCTGAAGGAGAAACTGCTCTCGAAACTGCAATGGGGCACCCTTACCACCCTGACAGGCATCGGCCTGATAGGCTTTGGCGCCTGGCTGGGCTACGTGGGCGGAGGAGGTTCCAGCGATCCCATGGCATCCGTCTGCTTCGGTCTGATTCTGCTGGCTGTCGGCATAGCCTTCTTCGTCAGCTACGTTTTTGGCAAGAAGATGCTCGCCAAGGAGATGGAGGCAGAGGAACAGCAACTTAGAGCAAAGTCAGAGAGCAAGTGACCCGCGAAGTGTTCATAGCCCAGGTAGAGCGCGAGCAGGAGGCACTACGAGGCTTCTTGCTCGCCCTCTGCTGTGGTAACAAAAGCGATGCCGACGACCTGGCTCAGGACACGCTGGTGAAGGCCTACCTCTCGTCGGTGAGTTTCCGCGACAAGGGGAAGTTCCGCTCGTGGCTCTTCAAGATTGCCTACAACACCTTCCTCAACCATAAGGCAGGCTGCCGCACGATGGTGGGCATCGACGAGGCACGGACGCTCGTCAGCAGTTCCTCTGCCGACCACTCGTATGAGCATGAGAACCTCTACCTCGCCCTCCGCACGCTGCCGCCCAAGGAACGCTCCGCCATCACGCTCTTCTACATGAGCGGCTACAGCGTCAGGGAGATAGCCGCCATAACGGAGACCTCAGAGGAAGCCGTGAAGAAACAACTCTCACGGGGACGTGACAAACTAAAGGAAAAACTGAAGCTATGAAGAAAGATAAAGCCCTTGAGGAACTGTTCCTCGAACACAAGCCGCACTTCGACGACCAAGCCGCCTTCATGTCGGAACTGACCCGCAGGCTGGACAACGTGGAGTATATCCGCCGGCACGAGGAGGCTGCGATGCGGCGCTACAAGATAGCCATGGTGGCAGCCTTCGTGGTGGGTATCATCAGCGGCGCCATCACCACGGCACTGGTGCTTTCCACGCCCATCGACGTGCCTCTCTTCACCCTCGACGTCAAGAGCCGTCTGCTCGTGTGGATCTGCCAGCACTCGCGGCTGATATTCGCCACAGCGACAGCCCTGCTCATGAGCATGGGACTCATCAGCATCGTCAGCAATATTCAGGACATTATGAGCATGCGCGTCAGCATGGCGCGCAGCACGAAAAAGAGTGTGGGCTAACGGTTGGCTGCCAGCTGCTTGCACTCACGGTGCAGACAGCAGGCGAATACCGCCTCGATGACGACCATCAGGGCGGCCAAGACATAAGGAGGATACATCAGACCGACAATGAGCGCAAGAATAGGGATCACGATGGAGAAGACCAGATAACTCTTCGACCGGTAGAGCCACGAGAACGGCATCAGGTGGGCTCCGAAAATCATGGCATAGACCATCAGCATCTTCCCAGGCACGGCAGCGAACACCCACATGGCAATCAGAATGTAGAGCATCTGGTTGACGCTGAACAGGATGCCTGCCCGTGTCAGCGGGTTGCCCTTGCCCTCGAAGTCGATGTGCAGCACCTTCGCCAGCATCCATGCCGCGGGGAACAGAACCGCCGAGCAGCAAAACGTAATGAGGTTCTTCTGTTCGATGGTCAGTGGCGTGAGAAACACAATCAGTATCAATGCCCAGATCAGGACGGACGTCAGAATGAAATGCAGGCCTTTCTTTTGCCTGAGGGCGCAGTCGCGAATCAGTTCGTTTAGTTCCTTCATTTTTTCTCTTGCTAGATGTGAACGGCGCAAATATACGTTTTTTTTCTGAGAATCACGGAAAAGAACATAAAAAACACGGTTTTCTTCCTGCCATTGGTCACAGAATGATGCAGATTATCCCAAAAACTTGCAAGAGTGGAAGTTAAAATGTATCTTTGCAGCATCGTACTTGGTTTTATCAACGGAAAGAAAACGACAGATTAAACGGAAGAAAACTATGGAACAGAAATTTTGCCAGAGCTGCGGAATGCCTCTCACAGAGGAAATCCTTGGCACCAATGCCGACGGCTCGAAGAATGAGGAGTATTGCATCTACTGCTTCAAGGACGGTGCGTTCACGAGCGACTTCACCATGGAGGAGATGGTCGAGTTCTGCGCCCAGTTCGTCGACGAGTTCAACAAGAACGCCGGCCAGAACCTCACCAAGGAGGAATACAAGGCGATGCTCCGCCAGTATTATCCCAGTCTGAAGCGCTGGCGGGAGTCTGACGAGGAACTGCCTCATGCTGCCTCGCCTCTCAAGCAGCAGCTGATAGATGAGGTTAACGCACTCGGCATCAGCAATATGCCCAAGATTGACAATCTCTTCGTGCTGCAAGGCTCGATGATCAACATGGAGTATAACGTCAATGGCAACAGCGTGCGTTTCCTCGACGACCAAGCCATCTACTGGGGCAGCCAGGTGGAGAAGGGCGACGGCCGCTGTTACGGTATCGCCTGCGACGAGCATCACATCTTCGTCAGCGAGTATGGCAAGGACGGTGCTGATGCCGAGGTTGTGCTCTTCAAGCGGAGAGGGTAACCACCCAAGCAAGTGTATATTACCTCAAAGTAAGTGTATATTACCTCAAAGTAAGTGTATATTACCTCAAAGTAAGTGTATATTACCCCCAAGCGAGTGTATATGCTCTCAAAAGCAAGTGTATAACCCCAGAGCAAAGAATCGTTATGAATCCCATTTCCCTCCGGCTTCTTAACCAACAGTTGGCCAGTCCCCAGTTCCTTGCGCCTGAAGAGGTGGTCAGCCACATGGGTGCCATGCAGGCCCAGGAATACCGTATGATGCGGTGGGCGGTGGCTATGCGTACGCGCAAGCCGTCGGCAACTGCATTCAAGAAGGCTTTCGACAGCGGGCGGATCGTCCGGCTGCACCTGATGCGGGGCACGTGGCAACTGGTCTCGGCCGACGACTACTGGCCGTTGCTCAGCCTTTGTGCGCCCAAGGCCCTGGCGGTAATAAAAGGTTGGATGAGCAGCAACAGGATAACCATTCCCGACGAGGAGGCGGCAATGGTGCGCGACATTCTCGCCCGGACGGCTGCCGACAAGGGTAGTGTGACGAAGGAAGACTTTGTGGAGGCTCTGGCTGAGAAGGACATCCGCATGGACGACCACCGGCTGTCGTATCATATCCGTATGGGCGAGCTGACGGGAACACTCTGTAGCGGCGATCTCTTGCCGATGAAGGCTACTTACGCGCTTGCTGCCGACAAGGTGGGGCCCATGATGGCTGCGGACCGCGACGAGGCTCTGCTGATGCTCACCCGCAAGTATTTTACGAGCCGTCAGCCCGCTACGCTCGACGACTTCATCTGGTGGTCGGGACTGAACGTGAGCGACTGCCGGAAGGGCATCGCCCTTATGGGCAACACGATCCATCAGGTGCGCTACGGTGGCCGCGAGTTCTATCTGACCGACGACTGCCGCACGCGGGGATTCCGCAAGGGCAAGTACCTGTTGATTCCTCCTTACGACGAATACCTCATCAGCTATAAGGGCGGCATTCAGAAACAGCAAGGTGCTTCCGGCAAAGGCACACGCGACCTGGTGCTGCATCCCGACTACAAGCACAAGGCACACAACGACAGCGGCATCTTCCAGCCCATCATCGCCTGCGATGGAGTGGTCTGCGGCAACTGGGCGCCGTTCAAGGACGAGTGCCAGGCATCGTTTTTCATGGGCGAGCATGATACTGACCTGCAAGAAGAGTGGACACGATATAAAAAATGTATGAGATGAAACATATCCGGGAGTTATTGATGGCTTTACTGGTACTTGTTACCATACAGCTGAGTGCGCAGGACATGGCGCATTATAAACGCATTGTGAGGGAGCTGAGCTCTGCCAAATACCAGGGGCGCGGCTATGCGCGGGGAGGCGCCAACAAGGCAGGAGAGTTCCTGCGGAAGGAGTTTGTCAGGGCAGGGGCCGACGAGGTGGTGTGCCAGCCGTTCAAACTGGACATCAACACGTTTCCCGGCAGAATGAAAGCCTCTGTCGATGGAAAGCGGCTGACGCCAGGAGTAGACTTTGCCATGCGCGAGTACTCGCCGGGCATCAAGGGGACATTCCCGCTCTACTACGTCGACACACTGGACTTTCAGGCGGAAAAGGTTTTCAAGGACCTGGCCATGCCCGAGAATAAAGACGCGTTCGTGGTGTGCGATTTCTGGTTCTCCTACAAGCACAGGGATGTCTTCCGGCGCCTTCAGAGCAAGGACGGATGCGCCAATGCAGGCTTGATGTACATCTGGGAGGAACCGCTGAAATTCTACAAGGCCTATGGCGAGAAAGTGGTCGACAAGGCCATTCTATGGGTGCCCTACAGTTTCCCGAAGGATGCGAAAACCATCACGACCGACATCGAGAACCAGTTCCTGAAGGGCTACGAGTGTTTCAATGTCATCGCCAAGGTGGAGGGCAGCAGGCACGACAGCTGCTACGTGTTCACCGCCCATTACGACCACTTGGGAAACCTCGGCCGGAAGGTGTTCTATGCCGGTGCCAACGACAATGCCTCCGGTACGGCTGCCATCGTCACGTTGGCAGCCTACTACGCCAAGAACCGCCCTGAATACGACATGTATTTCATTGCCTTCTCCGGCGAGGATGCCAACCTCAGGGGCTCGGAATACTATGCCAACCATCCGGTAGTGCCCCTCGGGCGAATCAAGTACCTCTTCAACATCGACATGATTGGCGACAACAACCCCACGGCATACTGCGAGGCCAGCGACGAGGGCATGCGCGGCTTTGCCCTGTTCGAGCAAATCAACCGCGAGAAGCATTATTTCAGGGCTCTTGACCGTGGTGAGCTGGCAGCCAACAGCGACCATTATCCGTTTGCCACCCGCCACGTGCCCTGCATCTTCCTTGAGAACAAGCATGGCGATGCGTTCAAGTATTACCACACCATCCACGACAACTGGAAGCATGCGGTCGTCGACAGCTACGAGCCCGTGTTCCGCCTGGTGCGCGATTTTGTGGGACAGTATCGCTGACACCGGAAACGAGACAGAGACAACTGCCCAGCCGATGGTTGTGGAGCAGGAAGAGCCCTTGGGAGGAGCCGCTGGCGAGACCAGCACCGGTGAAGGCCCATCTCAGGGAAAAGGAAGGCCATCCGGGTGTTGAGATTGTTATTCTGACGGTTTTTGTTTTGTGGTTTTAAGAAAAATGTTTAGTTTTGCAACTCGATGAACCTTTTACAATATATCCCCGACAAAGAGAAACGCAACGCCTGGCTGCGGGAGTTTCGTGAATGGCAGCAGAAACCCTACGAGGTGGCTCCTCTCTCAGAGGCTACCCATGAGTGCTCGTCGTGCAAGACTGTGTTCCAAGGCAACTACTGTCCCCGTTGCGGACAGTCGGCAAGAATAGGGCGCTTCTCGTTCAACAGGGCAATCCTGCACTTCCTCGATGTGTGGGGCATGGGCAACCGCAGCATGTTCCGCACCATTCGCGACCTGATGTTACGCCCCGGCTATATGATTCGCGACTATCTGAGCGGCATGCAGTCGGCCTATTTCCCGCCTTTCAAGATGTTTTTCCTGCTGATGGCGTTCTCGTTGTTGGTGGAGCATGGCATCGACCTGAGCCTCGACGAGACGGACACGCAGGACGCTATGCCGAGGATCGAGCAGAAGGACGAGGAAAAGCCTGCTGACGACAGCATCGGTGTTGCCGGCTCGGAGATGAAAGGGGTTGGCGCTCAGCTCGAGGATAAGGAGGAGCAGAACGAGAAGGACGAAGACCAGCTCGAGAATAAGGAGAAAATGAACGAGAATATCGGCACGCTGACCATCAACGGCGATAAGGTGGAGTCGCCCATGTTCTACTACGGATTGCGTTTCGGCAAGATTATGAACAAGCTGAGGGACAAGAACCCCGCCATCTTTGCTCTTCTGACGCTGATGATATTCTCCCTGCCCCTGTATCTGTTCTTCCGCCGTTGTCCGAATGTTCCCGACCTCAGGTTCTCCGAGTTGGTGGTGGCGCTCGTCTACACCTCAAACACGTTCAGCATCTACTACACCATAGGCATTCTGCTGCATTCGGGCATCATCAAGTTGTTGGCTGTGCTGATGGTCTTCGTGTCGCTAAGGCAGTACTTGGGCTATTCCAAGTCTCGCCTGCTCGCCTTTATCCTGCTGGCCTTCCTGACGATGGTGGTGGTCTTGGGCGCTATAGGCCTCTTGGGAATCTATATCACTTATTTATTTGCAAAATAGAGTAGCTTATGCTTATCCGATTAGAACAGAAAAACGATTACAGGGAGGTTGAGAACCTTACCCGTGAGGCCTTCTGGAATGTCTATCGGCCTGGATGCACAGAGCATTATGTGCTGAATCAGTTCCGTACAAATCCTGATTTCATTCCAGAGCTCGACTTTGTGATGGAAGAGGATGGCAGGATTATCGGGCACGTGATGTTCTCGAAAGCCGAACTGATTCTCGACGACGGAACACGTCGCCCCTCGTGGACATTTGGTCCTATCAGCATCCACCCTGCCTATAAGCGCAAGGGCTATGGTCTGAAACTTCTTCAATACGCATTAGGGAAAGCCCGCGAGCTGGGTGTCGGCTTCCTCTGCATGGAAGGCAACATCGGCTTTTATCGGCATGCGGGCTTCGGCCTCGCCAGCAAACTCGGCGTTCATTATCATGCCGAGCCAAGGGATGCAGAGGTGCCTTACTTCCTTGCTCAGGAACTCATTCCCGGCTGGTTAGGCGGCTCGGAGGCAACATACGGTCCTCCGAAGGGCTATTTTGTGGCAGACGAGCATCCAGAGGCGTTCGAGGCTTACGACTCGACGTTTCCCCAGAAGGAGAAAGCTTTCCAGGAAGGGCAGCTTCCGCAGTTCTGCCAAAGCTGTGGCATGCCTCTGACCAGCGTCGACGACTGTGGAACGAATGCCGACGGCAGTATGAACTTCGATTATTGCAAGTACTGTTACAAGGACGGTCGCTTTCTGCAAGACTGCACAATGGACGAGATGATTGAGCATTGTGCGCAGTTCGTCGACGAGGTGAACAAGCAAATGCCAAAACCCTTGACCAGCGAGGAGTACAAACAGATGATGCGCGGATTCTTCCCCATGCTGAGGCGTTGGAGAAAGAGCAGCTTAACATGAGAATTGGGAGTACTCACGCACTTCTTGGGTACCCTTCCATTTTTCCAGCGTAATCTTCCACAAATCTGGAGCAGCCTTCCACGAATCTGAGGCATTCTTCCACATTTTCCAAAGGGCAACTCCACGACTTTGGAGTAACCTTCCCCGAATCTGGAGCAGCCTTCCCCGAATCTGGAGCAGCCTTCCTTAAATCCCAAAAAAGCTTCCATGAATGTTGGAAGCTTTTCTGTTATTTTAGGCATATGATTATTATCTGACTTTCACTTCGTCGATGAAGAACCAGGCATCGTAGCCCACGCCATAATGCCACGAAGGACATTTGCCAATGCCTTTCACGCTCACCCGGACGTAACGGGCGTTTACCGGCTCGTTAGCGGTGGCGGTGGCATCGAGGAACTTCACGGTGAGCGAGCGGTCCTCGGTAAACTGGTAAGTACCGAAGGGACGCCAGTTCTGCCCGTCATCAGAAACGGTGTACGTAACGCTCTCAGGCCACAATATCCAGGCGCCCGACTGCAGCAGGAAGTCGGCAGTCACCTCTTTGAACGACTGCTGGCTGCCTAGGTCGATAAAGAAGTCAGCGTCGCGGCCTTCCCAACCAACCCAGCTCTCCACGTAGGTGGTTCCGCCGTAGAGCCCGTCGGTAAGCGCCTTGGCACCCATGTCGTTGTAGCGGCCCGAGGGCTCGCTGATGAATGTAACGCTCTTTCCGAGAGCCACGTTCCGCTCGTTGGTGGGCAGGAAGCGCTGGCGGTACAGGCGGCAGTAGTCTTCTGGGCGGTTGTCGCGCTCGTTGAGGGTGCGTACGCCGAACTCCCGAGTCCTTTGCTCAAACAGGTCGAGTTGCTGGCGCGTTGCCTCAGCGTCACGGTCGGGGTTGGTGCGTGCAATCTCCAGCTCGCTGTATTGCAGGGGCAGTCGCGAGAGGCGCACACGGTTGAGCACGGCCGTATCGGAGCGCACGGCATCCTCGGCGCGGTCGAACAGCTCGTTGTATGTCTTGCAGAGCGTGGCGTTCAGCATGCCGTTCTTGTGGGTGATGGGCGAGTCGTAAATCCATAGTGGAGTGCCGCTTGCCAGCAATGCGCCCTGCAGCAGTTTCTGGTATTGGTAGAGATAAGGAGCGGCCTCGCGGTAGTAGCCGCGCATGAACTCGAGCATCAGCGAGTCGGCGTCCTGATTGGGATTCCACATCAGTTTTGCGAGCATCCACGCCTTCATCTCCAGAAAGTCGGTTCCGCGGCTGGGCATGTTCTGCTCGAAGAGCATGGTGGCATGATTGCGCTTGAAGAGGCTGATGTTCTTCTGCAGGCAATGGAAATTGGGGAAGGGCGTGACCACTCCGTCGAAGTTGATGACGTAGTCCCAGATAAAAATGTTGTCGCTGATAGCCGACCAGCCTTCCAGCGCGCGCACAAACTGCTGTCCCGATTCGTTGTCGGTGAGCGGTACCTCGCGTTTGCAGTCGATGTCGCAGAGCATGATGTTCACGTTGGGTAGCGGCTTGGTTCGCTTGGGCGGATTCATGGTGAAGAGGTAGGCCAGCGTTGAGAATTCCTTGTCGGGGAAACGCTTTGCCAACTTGTTCAGGAAGCGTACGTAGTTGCCCGAGACGGCTCCTTCCTCCTCCTCAACTTTTTTGCATGCAGGGCATTGGCAGTAAGTGCCGTTGCCGTCGTTCTGGCTGACGGAGATGATGCGGCGGTCGGGATTCGCGCGGAAGATAGAGTCGATTTTCTGGCAGGCAAGCTCGAAGACGTCGTTGTTGGTCAGGCACCATTGGCTGTGGGTGCCGGGCTGGCGCTTGCCGTTAATCATCGAATAGTATTCAGGATGGGCCTTGCCGTATACGTCGGCGGGCAGGATGTGATTGAACGTGTGCACCCACAAGTCGTTGGCAAACAGTTCGTTGTGGCTCTCCAGCCGCATCCATCGGCGGTAGATAGGGTCGTCGTTGCTGTAGCTGAAGGTCTGGCGGAAACGGAAGGCGGGCGTCTCGGCCTCGTTGATGACGGGCAGCGTAATGTCCGGAGTCTTTTCCAGCGTGTAGGTGTCCTTCGCATAGTAAGCCACGCCCAGATAGCGCTCGAGCAAGGTAACCACGCCGTAGATGCTTCCACGGTCGCCACCGCTCTTGATGTGCAGCGTTGCGCCCTCGGTCTCCAGCGCGAAGCCGTCCTCACCGGCGCGGTTCGTCGACTCACCGATGATGATGTCGCCCTTACGCACAGCCACATTGCTGACTACGGGCAGCTGAGCGCCCGTGATTCGCTCGACGAACAGGCGCAGAATAGAGGCAGCCTCGTCGTTAACAGCATTTTTCTCGACACAGACAATGCGTCCTTTAGCCTTTCCGCCTTTGACAAGGGTGGTCTGCGCCAACAGAGCCTGCAACGAACCGAACCACACGATGGCTGCTATGATAATCATCTTTATTTTCATCATCTTTTTCATGGTTGTATTAAATAATGTTGCAAATATACTGATTTTCCATGAATAAATTGTAACTTTGCAGCCAAATTTAACCTATCCCCGTACAATCTGTCCTCGTCTGAGGAAGAGAAAAGGGAGTTTAAAATTAGAATTATGGCACAAGAAGATGTATTCAAGAAGATTGTGAGCCACTGCAAGGAATATGGCTTTGTCTTCCCTAGTAGCGAAATTTACGACGGACTCGGTGCCGTTTATGATTACGGTCAGAACGGTGTTGAGCTGAAAAACAATATCAAGCAGTATTGGTGGAAATCGATGGTGTTGCTCCACGAGAACATTGTGGGCATCGACTCTGCCATCTTCATGCATCCCACTATTTGGAAGGCCAGCGGCCATGTGGATGCTTTCAACGATCCCCTCATCGACAACCGCGACTCGAAGAAGCGTTATCGTGCCGATGTACTGATTGAGGACCAGATAGCAAAGTACGACGACAAGATTCAGAAGGAAGTGGAGAAAGCCCGCAAGCGCTTCGGCGACAGCTTCGACGAGCAGAAGTATCTCGAGACAAGCCCGCGTGTGGCTGAGACCAAAGCCAAGCGCGACGCGCTGCATGAGCGTTATGCTCAGGCTATGCAGGGACCGGACCTGGAGGCGCTGAAGCAGATTATCCTGGACGAGGAGATTGTTGATCCCATCTCTGGAACGAAGAACTGGACCGACGTCAGACAGTTTAACCTGATGTTTGCCACCGAGATGGGTGCTTCCGCCGATGCCTCGATGAAGGTTTACCTGCGCCCGGAGACTGCTCAGGGCATCTTCGTGAACTATCTGAATGTGCAGAAGACGGGCCGCATGAAGATTCCGTTTGGTATTGCCCAGATTGGTAAGGCCTTCCGTAATGAGATCGTTGCCCGCCAGTTTATTTTCCGTATGCGTGAGTTCGAGCAGATGGAGATGCAGTTCTTCGTGAAGCCCGGTACTGAGCTCGACTGGTTCAAACAGTGGAAGCAGACGCGTATGGCATGGCACCAGGCACTCGGATTCGGCGCTGAGAACTATCGTTTCCACGACCACGACAAGCTGGCTCACTACGCCAATGCCGCCACCGATATCGAGTTCCGCATGCCCTTCGGCTTCAAGGAGGTTGAGGGAATCCACTCTCGTACGAATTTCGACCTCTCGCAGCATGAGAAATACTCCGGCAAACAGATTAAGTACTTCGATCCTCAGACCAACGAGAGCTACACTCCGTTCGTCATCGAGACATCTATCGGCGTTGACCGTATGTTCCTGAGCATCATGTGTCACGCCTTCGAGGAGGAGAAACTGGAGAATGGAGAGACACGCGTGGTGCTGAGACTGCCTGCAGCCCTGGCTCCTGTGAAGTGTGCCGTGATGCCGTTGGTGAAGAAAGACGGTCTGCCTGAGAAGGCCCGTGAGATTATCGACGACCTGAAGTTCCACTTCAACTGCCAGTATGACGAGAAAGACTCTATCGGTAAGCGCTACCGCCGTCAGGATGCGATTGGTACTCCTTACTGCGTGACCGTCGACCACGACACGCTGACCGATGGTAAGGTGACGCTTCGTTTCCGCGACACCATGGAGCAGGAGCGCGTCAATATCAGCGACCTCAACTCGATTATTGAGGACAAGGTGAGCATTGCCAGCCTGCTGAAGAAGCTTTAAGTGTTTGATAAAGGATAAGAAGGTAAAGTAGAAACAAGTGAAGTATATGACTATCAAGGATATGGTAAAGGGTTCGGTGAAATGGTTCTTGCCTTTTTGCCTGGTTTCCTTTTTACCTTTACTGGCCTCTTGTGGCGAGGATGATGACAGCGCATCCGGTGAGTTTGACAACTGGCAGGAGCGTAACGAGACCTATTGGAACAATCTCTACCAGACAGCCAGGTCGAATGCCGATGGCAAATGGAAGATTCTTCGCACTTGGAGCAAGGACGCAACCGCTGAGCTGAAGAACACGGATTACGTTATTGTACACGTGGAAGAGCAGGGCAGCGGAACCATCAGCCCGCTGTATACGGATTCGGTGCGCATGCATTATGTAGGCCACCTGATGCCCTCTGCCAGCTATCCGCAAGGCTATCAGTTCGACAAGTCGTATACGGGCAGCTACGATTTCGCCGCCATGAAGCCTGCTGAGGGCATCGTGAAAGGATTTGTTGACGGCTTTACCACGGCTTTGCTCAGCATGCACGTAGGCGATTTGTGGAAAGTGTACATACCTTACACCTTAGGCTATGGCACTTCCGACAGGAGCGGAATACCCGGCTACAGCACTCTGGTCTTCGACTTGAAACTCGTGTCGTTCTATCGTCCGGGTGCCGTGATTCCCGAGTGGAATGCCAAGCGGCAGGCCTTCTTCGACAACTAAATGATTGAAGGGGCAACTCAGGATTTGACTCGATAATATATTATAAATAAGGTATTCGACACAGTAGTCGTTGTATTATCCAAAACTATGATACGCATTGATTGACGCAAGTCAAGAAATGCGTGTCTTTTATTCAAAAAAGGGTGAAATTCTTGGCTGTGTGCGAAAACAGTCGTACCTTTGCATCGTCAAAAGGACAAAAAGGTAAGAAGTAAACAGGATACCGAGAGGTAAAAAGATTTACAATATCGCATAAAGGTGTTAGTATAGAATAAGGTAAAAAGACAATAGGTTTTTGGTTTGTTTGATAGGTTTTTAGTTAGTTAGATTGATTAGTTGGATATAGGTATTTAGTTAAGGTAAAAAATAAAGATTGTGAATGGATAACACTGATGCCCGTGAGGGGTCGGTAATGTATAACTTAATAAAAGAAAGGGTAAAAAGATGAGTACAGGAATGGTATTAGCTCTGTTTGCAGCCCTGGCTACAGCAGGCTTGTTGTTCGAGAACTCTGTTGAGAGAAACTAAAACTCGACAACAATTAAAAGAGAAAGTAATAGAAATTAGTTTATAGCAAGACGGTTGCCAGTGATGGTGACCGTCTTTTTTTTGTGAAATGTTGTTGTAACCCTATTAAATCATAGTATAATCATTTTGTTTTATCGCTGATTTGCATTAACTTTGCATGTCGGATGGGAACTAAGCAGAAACAAAGTGATATTTTGCTGGGGCTGATTCGTGATGGAAAGCCCATGACGCGCAACCAGAAGCTCAACTTGATCGTGCAGTTGAGTATTCCGTCTATTTTGGCGCAAATCACAAGTGTGATGATGTTCTTCATCGACCAGGCCATGGTGGGACGTATTGGCGTTGAGGCCGCCGCCGCCTGTGGACTTGTAGAGTCGAGTACATGGCTTTGCGGTAGTCTGACCAGTGCCGCCTCGATGGGTTTCTCGGTGCAAGTAGCCCATTTTATAGGAGCAAACGATTTCAGTCAGGCTCGTCAGGTGTTCCGGCACGGACTCATTTGCGCATTGATTTTTAGTGTGGTGGTGGGTCTGATCGGTGTTTCCATCAGCGGCCGGCTGCCTTTCTGGTTGGGAGGCGGTGCCGACATTGCCCACGATGCCACGATTTATTTCGGAGTCTTCATGATTGTCATGCCGTTTTTCCAGCTGAACAGTCTGGCGGGAGCCATGCTGAAATGTAGTGGAAACATGCGCATTCCGAGCATCATGAGCATTCTGATGTGCATCATGGACGTGGTGTTCAACTTCATCTTCATCTTCGTTTTCCATCTTGGCGTGTTGGGTGTTGCCATCGGTACAGGTCTCGCCATTGTTATTGGTGCCTGTGTGCAGGCCTATTATGCAATCTTCCGCAGTCCGATGCTGGCGCTGTTCAATCAAATGGCCAGAAAGCAGGAGCAGGAGGCCATAGATAATGGTCAGGAGGTAAGAGGCAAATGGAACTGGAGCTATCTCGTGAATGCCCTGAAAATCAGCCTGCCTATGGCTTGTCAGAGTATTCTGATGAGTGGAGCTCAGATTGTGAGTACCATGATTGTGGCTCCTTTAGGCAATATCTCCATCGCCGCCAACACGTTTGCCATTACCGCCGAGAGTCTCTGCTATATGCCGGGTTATGGTATCGGAGAGGCTGCTACCACGCTGATTGGTCAGAGCATGGGTGCTGCCCGTCGTGAGCTTTGCCGCTCGTTTGCCCGCATGACGGTATCGTTGGGCATGATTGTTATGGCGGTAATGGGTGTTATCATGTTTATTGCTGCGCCGCAACTCATGGCGCTGATGACACCGGAGACGGGCATTATAGACCTTGGTGCGGCCGTCTTACGCATCGAGGCCTTTGCTGAGCCGATGTTTGCCGCTTCGATCGTATGTTATAGTGTATTCGTTGGAGCCGGTGATACATTCAAACCCGCTATCATGAATCTGTGCAGTATGTGGCTTGTGCGTCTCACGCTGGCAGCCTTGTTGGCAAGAGATTACGGCCTGAAAGGAGTTTGGACGGCGATGGCCATCGAGCTCACATTCCGCGGACTGATGTTCCTCTGGCGCCTGTTGCGCGGCAACTGGATGAAGAAAATGATTTAGGCAGTTCGTGGCATTTTACTTTCCGTATTGTCCGTAAATACATAAATGAAACTTATAAACCGAGTATTTAATTAATAATCAGATGAAAACAAAAACGCTTTTACTTTCTCTTTCGCTGCTGGCAGGTACTGCCATGGCACAAGGGTTGGCCGGAATCGACAAGAACAACCTCGATCCGACTGTGAAACCAGGTAATGATTTTTATCGCTATGCAGCCGGTGGCTGGCTCAAGTCGCATCCGCTCGATGCTGAGCACACCAGTAACGGTTCGTTTGTTGACCTCAGTGAGGCCTGTCAGAAGCAGATTCAGGAACTCATTCTCGAGGCTGCTCAAAAGGAGAAAACCAAAGGATCGCTGGGACAGAAAATAGGCTCGCTCTATAACCTGATGATGGACAGCGTGCGCCTGAACCGCGAGGGATGGACGCCCATCAAGCCTACACTCGACAAAATTGCCGCCATCAAAGACCGTCGCGACTACCAGCTGGTTACAGCCCAGTTAGACCGTATGGGCGAGGGAACCATGATGTTCGGCATTGGTGTGGGTGCCGACATGCGCAATGCGTCGATGAACCTGGTGTCAATAGGACAGGGTGGCATCGGACTGGGCACCCGCGACTACTATCTGAACGACGATCCGCAGACCGTCCGCATTCGTGATGCCTATAAGAACTACATGAAAAACCTGTTCAAATTGGTGGGCAATGACGACGCTACTGCCGAGAAGAAGATGCAGGCCGTGATGGCTATCGAGACCCGTCTGGCCAAAGCCAGCTACAGTCAGGTGCAGTTGCGCGACATCGACGCCAACTATCACAAGATGAGCTACAACCAACTGGTGAGCGATTATCCGGGCATCGACTGGGGTAATGTGTTCCTGCTGAGCGGCTTCCCCGCTTTCGATATGGTGGATGTAGGCCAGCCTGAGCCGATTCATGAGGTGGAGAAGATTCTGGCCGACACCCCGTTGGACGATCTGAAGACCTATGCCGAGATTAAGGTCATTGCCGGAGCCAGCAGCCAGTTGAGCGATGAGTTCCGCGCCGAGGCATTCAAGTTGAGCAGTGTGATGAACGGAATCCAGCAGGACCGTCCGCGCTGGAAGCGTGCCGTAGGCCTGGTGAGCAGTGTCATGGGCGAGGCCATTGGCAAACTCTATGTGGAGAAATACTTCCCCGAGAGCAGCAAGAAACGCATGCTCGAGCTTGTGGGCAACCTGCAGGAGGCTCTGAAACAGCGCATTCAGGAGGCTACATGGATGACTCCCGCCACCAAAGAGCAGGCCATCGACAAACTTAGCAACTTCATTGTGAAAATCGGTTATCCCGACAAGTGGAAGGATTATAGTGGACTCCAGGTCGACGAGAGTCTCTCGCTCTACGAGAATCTGGGTCGCATCGCAGAGTTCCTCACCCTCGAACAGTTGCAGAAAAAGGTGAACAAGCCCGTCGACAAGAGCGAGTGGATGATGACTCCGCAGACCATCAACGCCTACTACAACCCCACCACCAACGAGATTTGCTTCCCCGCAGCCATTCTGCAGCCGCCGTTCTTTGATCCTAATGCCGACGATGCCGTGAATTATGGTGCCATTGGCGGTGTTATAGGTCACGAGATGAGCCACGGATTCGACGACCAGGGCTCGCAGTTCGACAAGACTGGCAACCAGAACAACTGGTGGACTGACGTGGACAAGAAGAACTACAACGAGCGCACCAAGGTGCTGGAGAACTATTTCGGCACCGTTGAGGCCGTTCCCGGCAAGAAAATCAACGGCAAGCAGACCCTCGGCGAGAACATCGGTGACAATGGCGGACTGAACATTGCCTTCCGTGCCCTGCAGAACAGCATGAAGAAAAAGCCCTTGGGCACCATCGACGGATTCACGCCCGAGCAGCGTTTCTTCCTCAGCTGGGCCCGTGTTTGGGCCAGCAACATGCGGCCAGAGTATGTGGAATACCTCATTACTGTCGACACTCACTCGCCCAATGAGGCCCGTGTGAATGCCGCATTGCCACATATCGACGCATGGTATGATGCATTCAAGGTGAAGAAGGGCAACAAACTCTTCATCCCGAAGAAGAAGAGAGCGCATATTTGGTAAGCTATTCCTTAATATAATGAGGCGCGGATGACACGGATTACGCAAAGAGAGACAGTGAAATCCACGCCTCAATTTTTTTTTCATTTCCCTGTAGTTTTTCTGTTAGTCGTGCGTCTAACGTTCGGAAACAATCAAAAACAGAGATAAAATGATACAGCAAGAAAGCGATTTCGCACAGATGGTCAGAGACAACAAGAGCACAATCTATACCGTTTGCTACATGTTCTCTAAAGACCAGGACGAGGTAAACGACCTGTTTCAGGAAGTACTTATCAATCTTTGGAAAGGATTCTCGTCGTTTGAGGGCCGCAGCGATGTGCGCACATGGATCTATCGCATTAGCCTGAACACCTGCATCTCGCAGGACCGTAAGAAGAAAAAGGCCAGAAGCGTTCCTCTCTCGATGAACATCAACCTCTTTGAGGACCGCGATGAGGACAGCCGTCAGGTCGAGATGCTTCGCAAGCGTATCAACAAGTTAGGTCCCTTCGACCGCGCTATCATCCTGCTTTGGCTCGAAAACATGAGCTATGAGGAGATTGGCCAGGTGGTCGGCATCTCAACGAAAAACGTCTCTGTAAGGTTGTTTCGCATTAAAGAACAACTCAAAAATATGTCGAACGATTAAAAAACAACTACAGCTATGGATACAAACAACAACTTCGAACTCGAGCAAATGCGTGCCCAATTGGGTATTCTCAAGCAGAAACTTGAAAAGCAGGACATTGTCAACGAGCGCCTCATGCGCCGTTCGATGAAGAACAAAATGTCGTGGATCAACAAATACCTCATCTTTGCCATCTTCGTCATACCCTTTGTGGCATTCGCCATGCTCCCCATGGTGTTTGAGATGAACATCTCATGGTGGTGGTACGGTTTCACGCTCGTCATGCTCACCGGCTCGGTGATAGCCGACTGGTTCATCAATTACTTGCGCGATGATGTCTTCATGAAAGGCAATCTGGTCGAGACTGCCGAACGGCTGACACGCATGAAGAGCCTGCGTCTGCGCCAGACCATCATTGGCTTGGGCGTGGTGGTGGTATGGCTGGCATGGCTCTTTTACGAACTATACATGAAAACCAGTGCTGCCGCTTCTGGCACGATGGAGCACGGAATGGGAACTTCCTATATGTATGGTGTGGGTATTGGAGCCGTTTTGGGAGTCATCCTCGGCCTGAGGCTCTTCTTCAAGATGCAGCGCACCAACGACGAGATTATCAACGATATAGAAGAACTTACAAATAAAGAATAAACAATGAAAAAGATTTTCATCACACTGGCGCTTGTCATTCTGACAATGAGCGCACAAGCACAACTCTTGTATAAGATCAGCGGTAAAAATCTGAAGGCTCCTTCCTATATTATCGGGACCTACCATCTGGCAGCTGTGTCGTTCGTCGACAGCATTCCGGGCATCCGCCAGGCACTCAACGACTGCCAGCAGGTCTATGGCGAGCTCGATATGAGCGGACTGACAAGCCCAGAGAACGTCATGAAGATGCAACAGGCTATGATGCTTCCCGAGGGAACCACACTCGACAAACTGCTCACTGCCGACGAGATGGGGCGCCTGAATGCCTACATGAACAGCCTGCTCGGCATGGATATGACCAACCCCATGGTGGCCCAGCAGATGGGAAAGCTGATTCCTCAGGCTCTCTCCACACAGTTCTCACTACTCACCTACATGAAGAAACATGAAGGCTTCGACCCGCAGAACCTTTTCGACGCCTACTTCCAGAAGTATGCGCAGGAGCAGGGAAAAGGCATAGGAGGACTTGAGACAATCGACATGCAGGTAAACGTACTTTATAAGGGCATGACGCTTGATCGTCAGAAGCAACTGCTCATGTGCCTCGTCGACAATCAGGAGTTCATGGATGAGCTGGCCGATAAGGTAGTCAAGGCTTTCTATGCACAGGATCTCGACGGTTTGAAGGCAGCCATGGATATGAAGATGAACAGTGCCTGTGACTCCACACCCGAGGAAGATGCCGCACTCATCAACAACCGCAACGCCGACTGGGTGACCAAGATGCCTGCCATCATTGCCGACAAGCCCACTTTCTTTGCCGTCGGTGCAGGCCATCTGCCCGGTGAGAAAGGTGTACTCAACCTGCTCCGTCAGGCCGGCTACACAGTTGAGGCTGTGAAATAGACACACTGTTGACCGCCATTGAGTTTCCAATCAGCTGCCGGCGAGCCTGCATTCAGCCATCAGCCATCTCTGTTTGGCGGTCAACAATTTCTTTTCTGCCGTCAGTGATTTTTTATCGGCCATTTATTTAGGTTCAATACGTCATTAGGAGTGGTACAATGTGCCACTCCTAATGGTACAAATAATGCCTGTTCGGAGACTATCACTCCAGTGATAGCTTTCTCTCACTCCAGTGATAGGATCCTCTCCCTCCAGTGATAGGACTCTCTCACTGCAGTGATAGTTTGCTTTCGCTAAAGGGATAGTTACAATTTGAGGAAAAAAAGAGATGTGCCCGATGTGTTTTTCCTCTTTGCAAAGATACGAAATTTTTAGTGATTATGCAAGTAAGATTCTCACATTTTCATTTTTCCTTATGCTGGCTATTAGAGACAAACTTTTCTCTTTGCTCCAGGAAACTCTTCCGTTCCGACTAAAATAAGTGCGGATTTATTTTGTATTGCTCTCGACTTCTCGTAACTTTGCCACTACGTGGCGAACTTACAAGGCACTCGGCATAAAAAAACAAGTGGATTTTTTTGTTCTGCTCTCGTTTTTTAGTAACTTTGCCATCAACAAACTACTAAGTAATGAAGAATCTAATCAGATACAGCAGTTTTTTCGCTGCAGGCATAGTGGTACCACAGGCTGTTGAGGCTGGTGGTCAGAAGCAGAAGGCTACTCCTGAGCGGCCCAACATTATCTTTATTCTTGCCGACGACATGGGATATGGTGACCTTTCGTGCTACGGCAGTGAGTATGTGAAGACACCGAATATCGACCGACTGGCCGAGACAGGCACCCGTTTCACACAGTGTTATGCTGGCAGTGGCATCAGTTCTCCCTCGCGCTGCTCGCTCATGACGGGCAAGAACACTGGCAATACGCGCATCCGCGATAACCAATGTACAGCTGGCGGAATGCTGGGTATGAAGATTAATCCACGTGGCGACACGACCTATGTGCGCCGTGCGAACTTACTACCGCAGGATACCACCATCGCCACGGTGCTGGGAACTGCCGGATATCGCACTTGTCTGGTGAACAAATGGCATCTCGACGGCTATGACCCAGGCTCGTCGCCAAACCATCGGGGCTTTGATGAGTTCTATGGATGGACCATTTCTACCGTCCATTCCAACTCACCTTATTATTATCCTTACTACCGTTTCGATAACGATAAGCTTATCAACATCAAGGATAATGCGCATGACCGGCATGTGCGCCATAACACTGACCTGTCGACCGACGACGCTATCAAATTCATCAAACGTAACAAGAAGAACCCTTTCTTCCTCTATCTCGCTTTTGATGCGCCACATGAGCCATATATCATCGACAATACCGTGTGGTACGACGACCAGACGTGGGACATGAACACGAAGCGATATGCCGCACTCATTACCCACATGGACGCTGCCATCGGGCGTCTGTTGGCAGAACTCGACCGGTTGCACCTACGGGATAACACGCTCGTCATCTTCGCTTCCGACAATGGGGCAGCCGTACAGGCACCACTGAAACTGTTCAATTGTAATGCGGGATTCCGTGGACGCAAAGGGCAACTCTACGAGGGAGGCATCCGGGTGCCGCTCATTGTCAACCAACCTGGCAAGGTGCCAGTGCAGACCTTGCAAAATATCATTTATTTCCCGGACATGATGCCCACCTTTGCCGCACTCACCGGAGTAACCGACAATTTGCCACAGCGTTGCGACGGAATGAACATTCTGCCGTTGTTCTATGGCCGGCAACTCGATACCGACAACCGACTGCTGTACTGGGAATTCCCAGGTGTGCAGCGGGCTGCCAGAAAAGGTGATTGGAAATGTGTGACGATTAAGCGCGGTGCGCCATTGGAACTCTACAACCTGAAGGAGGATGTGACAGAGAGTCACAACCTGGCCGATAAGTATCCCGAGATGGTTTCCGAGTTCGATAGGCAAATGAAAGCCATCCGTACACCGTCGCCCAACTGGCCGTTGCCAGGCGAAGAAAAATAATCAGGCGTTCTTTTCGCTTAGTTTTCTCAGCCGTAAGAGAGCCTCCAGATAGTAGTAGTCGGCATAAATGATGCTGGCGTCAATCTCACTGCCTGCAGGATGATGGCCCGTGGAATGAAGCAGGAAGGAAACGTTCTTCTCACGACTCTGATAGTTGTTGCTCAAATCGCTCAGCATGCCGATGGCTGCATCGTAGTAAACTTTGCCCTTCGACGGCTCGACATATTGGCAGAGCTCTAACAAGGCACTTGCTACGACACAGGCTGCTGATGCATCTTTGGGAGCGTCGAGTCCTCGTGGGTCGTCCATATCCCACAACGGCACCCAGTCGTTGCTGGTCTCTTTCAGTCTTTTCAGGTAAATATCGGTAACTTTCTGTGCGAAATCCAGAAAGTGTTGGTCTTTGGTAAAGCGGTATACCATCGTGTAGCCATAGATGGCCCACGACTGTCCGCGTGCCCACATGGACGAGTCAGCATAGCCCTGATGTGTGACACCTCTCAGGAACTGTCCCGTGAGTGTGTCGTAGACGGCAACGTGATAGCACGAACCGTCTTCGCGGAATTGGTGTTGCATGGTGGTTTCTGCATGGGTGACGGCTATATCCCGCAACTGTTGGCTGCCACCGTTCTCCGAAGCCCAGAAGAGCAGCTCCAGATTAATCATATTGTCCATGATGGTGTTGTGCCCACCATAGTCTTTCACGTGGCGCGGCCAGCTTAGGATGGTTCCCACCTTATTATTATAGAGGGTGGCCAGTGAGTCGGCAGCAGCAAGCATAAACTGCTTGTAGTCGTCGCTACCAGTCTGTTCGTAGCCTTTACCGTAACTGCAGAGCGTGAGGAAACCGATGTCGTGGTCGAAAACAGGCTCACGGGTAAGCATCGAAAGTGCCTCGGTGTAGCCTTCGGCATACTGACGCAGGCTGTCGTTGCCCGTGATACCATATTCCATCCACAGGATGCCTGGCCAAAAACCTGAGCACCACTCTTGTGGTGATGCCTTCCGACAGTTCCAGCCGCGCTGCTGATCCTCTTGAAGAATATTGCGCGGTTCCATGGAGTAGTCGTACGAGCCGTCGCTTTGGCGCAGCTCGTTGAGTGCCTGACTGACTTGATCTGTGCAATAACGCACTTGTTTGTCAACATCTAGGGCGCCTTCTTGATGTGCCTGGCATGCCGCCAGACAACAGACGGCGAAACAGAATATCAGTTTCTTCATTTTATCATCGTTTTCTATATATACGAAGGAGATGAGGATTATACTTAAAAAAGAATCAGACTTTGTCTTTTTCTCCGCAAACTTGCAAGGAAGTGTTTTTTTACGTATATTTGTCATGTCAATCGTACTAAAAGAGATTTTAATGGTAAATCCTCTTTTGTAGACAACCCCCAATCGGATAAAGTGATTATATAAAATAATGTTATTCATGAAGAAGATACTCATAACACTTGTGGTTTTTCATCTCTGTGCCACCTTTGCAGTGGCTCAAGCTGACTATAAAATGGCTGGACCTTACGAGGTTGTGGCTCGCGACGGGCAATACGGCAAGACCAAGGGCGGTAGTGAGCGTGACATGAAAACGGCTCTTGACTGCGCAAAGGCCGGTTATACCGACAAGGCATTGGAGATTATTAATGCTTATGCTGCTACGCTTCAGCGTTTTGAGGGCCACGATGCGCCGCTCTGCCTGATACAGGCTTACTGGCTGGTGCGCGCCATGAACTATGTGAAGGAACATCAGACACCCCAGTGGGCGGCTATGATACGCCGCGCCATCGTGCCGGTGATAGACAAGTTCGAGGCCGACAGCCCCTATGCCAATGGCAACTGGGGGGCTATTGTGAACCGATGCCGCATGGCCTGTGCTATCTTCCTGGGCGACAAGGTGCTCTATCAGGCTGCCATTGACTATCATCTGCATGCCAACGACAACGGTTCGCTGCCTAAATATGTGGCCGAGAGCGGCCAATGCCAGGAAACAGGGCGCGATCAGGGCCATGCCCAGTTGGGACTTGGTGCCCTGAATGAGATTTGTGAGATGGCATGGGAGCAGGGTGACGACCTCTGGGGGGCGCTCGATAACCGTTTGATGAAAGGCATGGAATATACAGCACGCTATAATTTGGGATATGACGTGCCTTTTGAGACGTGGACCGATTGCACAGGGCTTTACAACGACTGGACAGAGCCTGGTGAGATGGGACGTGGCGTGATTCGCGACATCTATGAGTTAGCTTATAACCATTATGTCGGCCGTTGCGGATTGTCCATGCCATATACGAAAAGAATACTTGACGTGAAAGCGAAGGCTCTGAAACGAGGTGAGATTAAACCTAATATTGAGGCCGATCAGTTCCGTGTACCCGGTGTAAAAGAAGGAGCCAAGTTGCATCAAGTGTTCACGTATAACGCGCCTCAGGGAGCTCCACTGAAGCACGACTACGATGTGTTCGTTCAGCCGAGAGGCAAGGAAGAGTGGACAAAGATTGACACCTACATGGCTAAGGTGAACGCGCCTCAGCAAGACGGTACCCACAAGCAGAGTGAGATTAGCTATTGTTTCTTCGACTTCACCGGTGATGTGTTCGTGAAAGTGGTGTGTAAGAACAGAAAATTCTCGAAAGCCCGCATACTTCCTGACTATCGTGGCACCATTGCGCAAGTACAGAACGACTCCACGGTGAGATTCCTTTTGTTCCAACCTGAGAACGTGAGTGTAGAGTTCGATGGCGATATTACCAATAATCTGTTGGTTTTCACCTCGAAACCTGGTATCACGGTGGAAAAGGCAAAGAATGAGGCGAAACGTGAGAAACGCAATTTTTTCTATTATGCCCCGGGGCTTTACACAGAGGAAACCATCAGTATTCCCTCGAACACAACAGTTTACCTTGCCGGTGGTAGCTACTTTACAGGTACATTCGCCATTGAGGATGCCGAGAACGTAATCATTCTGGGTCGAGGCGTGGCTCGTCCGCAAAGAGGTTACGAGGGTTGTCATGTTTATCGAAGCAGGAATGTGCTGGTTGACGGGCTGATTGTGAATACCTGTCCGGTGGGTGAAAGCGACGGAGTGACCCTTCACGATGTGCGGAGTATCTCTCATCCACAATGGGGTGACGGCTTGAATGTGTTTGCATCAAAGAACGTGTTGTACGACCGTGTGTTCTGCCGTAATTCGGATGACTGTACAACAGCCTATGCTACACGGAAGGGTTTCAGCGGTTCGGTGAGCAATGTGCGTATGACCAATTCCACTTTATGGGCGGATGTGGCTCATCCCATCTTTATTGGACTTCATGGTAACCATGAGGCTGCTGACAGCATTGTCGGTCTGCAATACGACAATATTGATATCATCTGCCAGGCTGAGCCGCAAGTCGACTATCAGGGTTGTCTGGCAATCAACTGTGGCGATAATAATCTGGTGAAGAGTGTTACGTTTGACAATATCCGCATTGAGCAAATCCGGCAGGGATGCATCTTGCAGGTGAAGGTGGGATGGAATCAAAAGTATTGCAAGGCGGCGGGCCGTGGTGTTGAGAACGTCTTGTTTCGCAACATACGCTATTACGGGCAGCAGCCCAATCTCTCTATTATTACCGGATATGACGAGCGGCATCAAGTGAAGAATGTCACATTCGAAGGGCTGAAAATCAATGGTAATCCCGTTTACGATGATATGCCAGGCAAGCCCAAATGGTATGCTACCGCCGATTTCGTTCCGATGTTTGTAGGCTCACATGTAGAAAATTTGAGATTCAAGAAATAAATGAGAAGGCTATTCTTTTTACTGGCATTCATGCCATTGCTGTCCTTGGCGCAGCAACTGTCATCGCCTGACGGCAAGTATACCATATCGATAGATGGTATGACCTATTCTGTCGTATTCAATGGCAAGACTATCATCGAGAAAAGTCAGCTGGGCATTCTCATTGACAACCGGCTGTTCGAGTCGGCGCTTGCCGTGCCGCGTGGAGAAAACGAGGACTGGTGCTCCGATTTGTTGTTGAGGAGTGAGGAGCGAACGTCGGTTGATACGACATGGATACCTCTCTATGGGGAGAATCATCGGATTCGTGACCAGTATAACCAGTTGGTTCTGCATTATGAGAAAGGCAGTAACGGGCAGGGCGTAGTCTCTGAAGGCTATGACAAGCGAAAGTATTATGCCATGGATATGATTGTCCGCGCCTATAATGAAGGAATTGCTTTCCGTTACCACTTCCCAGAGACATCCAACGGCCTTTTCCTGCATGTTACCGGTGAGTGTACCTCGTTCCGCATGCCAGAGGGGACAGTAGGATGGTATCAGGAATGGGCGCAAGGCCCTGTCGACAAGCGTCCGTTAAAGGGAAATTGGTTTGAGAGCGAGCGGCCTTTGCTCCTGCAGCTTCCTGCTGGTGATTATGTGGCTTTGCTCGAGGCTGGCATGAGAGATTATGCACGTGGCAAGTTCCGTCTGAAGGCTGACAATGAGCTGCAAGTAGCCATGTACGATTGTGCCGACATAATTTCCCCATACGATACCCCGTGGCGCGTCATGATGGCTGGTGAGCGGGCTGTTGACCTGATTAATCATAAGGAGTTAGTACTCAATCTGAATGCCGAGCGTGATAACCGTGACTGGTCGTGGGTTCGTCCGGGCAAGGCATTCCGTTGTTGCCGTCTCGATAAGGCCAGCATCTTGAAAAGCATTGATTATTGTGCCGATTTCGGTATGGAGTATGTTGAGTTGGATGCTGGCTGGTATGGTCCTGAGGGAAAGGTTACCTCTGATGCGACGAGAGTGGCGGAGACTCGTGATTTCTCCATGCCCGAGATCTGCCAGTATGCCAAAACGAAGGGCATCGGAGTGTGGGTATACGTAAACCAGCGTGCGCTCTATCGTCAGCTCGACCAGTTATTGCCTTTATATAAGGAATGGGGCATCAGTGGAATTAAGTTCGGTTTTGTGCATGTCGGTAACCAGCAATGGACAACGTGGCTCCATCGTGCCGTGGAAAAATGTGCCGATTATGGTATTATGGTTGACATTCACGACGAGTATCGTCCCACGGGCTTGAGCCGTACTTTTCCGAATTTGCTTACGCAAGAGGGTGTCCGGGGTAACGAGGAAATGCCCGATGCCATCAATAATGTGACTCTGCCTTTCACCCGTTATCTTTGCGGACCGGCCGACTACACACTTTGCTATTTCAACAATCGTGTAAAAAACACCAAGGGTCACCAGCTGGCCATGGCTGCTGTCTATTATTCACCGCTTCAGTTCTATTTCTGGTACGATAATCCCTATGTTGACAAGGGGGAGGCCGAACTCCAGTTCTGGAAGGACTGTCCGACGGTTTTTGACGAGAGTATAGCCCTCGACGGATGTCCCGGCGAGTTTATCATTCAGGCACGTCGTAGCGGAACCGACTGGTTTGTGGGTGCCATGACCAACACTGAGGGGCGTACTGTCAGCATTCCGACTGCATTCCTGCCCAAAGGACAATATACTGTTGAGGTGTACAACGACAATCCCGCCCTTGACACACGCACCAAAGTGCAGTCATCAACGCTGCGCATCAAGTCTCCTGGCAAGCCCGTCAGCCTCACGCTGCAGCCCAGCGGTGGCGCTGCTTTGCACTTTGTGAAAACCAAATAACACGCATCGCTTCATGAAAAGGAAACACTTTCTCTTATTCTGCCTTCTGACTCTTGTTCCCTCCATCAGCCGTGCTGTAGGGCCGAGTGGCATGTATCAGTATTCGGTAGAGGTGGCCGGCTACATCTCCAATGAGACGGGCAAGGCTCCGACAGCCTATCTGTGGATTCCCGAGGGATGCCGGCAGGTGAAGGCTGTGGTGTTTGCCCAGCAGAATATGACCGAGGAGATGCTTTTCAAGATGCCCTCCTTCCAGCGCCACATGAAAAAGATGGACATTGCCCTCGTCTGGGTAGCCCCCCGGTTCACGATGAGCTGGGATCCGAGTACGGGGTGCCAGAAAGTGTTCGACGAGATGATGGTCGGGCTGGCCGGACAAAGCGGACATGCAGAACTGGCAACAGTGCCTGTCATTCCTTTCGGCCATTCGGCACAAGCCACGATGCCCTGGAACTTTGCCGCATGGAACAATCAGCGTACGCTTTGTGTCATCTCTTTCCACGGCGATGCGCCGCGCACCAATCTATGTGGTTACGGCACGGCCAATGTGGAGTGGGGGAGAACCCGCAACATTGATGGCATTCCCGGCTTGATGATAGAGGGTGAGTATGAGTGGTGGGAAGCCCGCGTTCGTCCAGCTCTCGCCTTTCGCATGATGTATCCCGAGAGTTGTGTCTCGTTTCTCTGCGATGCCGGTAGCAGTCATTTCGAGTGCATGCCCGAGACAGCCGACTATATAGCTTTGTTCATTCGCAAAGCCATGCAACAGCGCCTTCGTGCCGACGGCACCCTCTGCCAACTGAATCCCCGTGATGGCTGGCTGGCGTGCCGCTACAATCCCGATGCTCCCCCTTCCGACGGCGATGGTGCGCAGACCGATGTCTTTGCGATAGACCGGCGGCCGGCTCCCGCACCCTGTCATCTGTATCAGGGAGACCCTCACGATGCCTTTTGGTATTTTGACGGCGAGATGGCCAGGCTTACGGAGGCCCGTTATGCTGCCACATGGAGCAAGCTTACGCGTCCCGTCAGCATCGGCAATCCGCAGTTCAGCGATAGTGGGCGCACCGTCACCGTCAGCGTAACCCCCGGAGCCCATGTGGAAGTGATTTGCGGTCCCCTGCAGAAAGTCAGCGACATCACCTTCCGCTTTTATCCTTACGAGTGCGGCATGGATAATCCACGCCGTTCCTATAGTGCCTGGCTTGTGGCAATCCTCGATGGTGACAAAACCTACAAGCGAGTGGTCAAACCCTTGGAAATCAAACTCCCCCAAACCATACTGCCATGAGACGACTTTCCGCCTCCGTTAGGAGCCTTTTCGTGTGTGCCGCATTTCTTCCCGTTGGCTTACATGCCCAGGCTGTTTGCCAGCCGTTCGCACTTTCCGATGTGCGGCTGCTTCCGTCGCGTTTCCAGCGCAACATGCAGCGCGACTCTTTGTGGGTAGCGTCCATACCCGTCAGTTCTTTGCTCCACTCTTTCCGCACCACGGCAGGCTTGTTCTCCGGCAAGGAGGGCGGCTACATGACCATGCGCCGTTTGGCGGGATGGGAGTCGTTGGATTGCGATCTGCGCGGGCATATCACCGGCCATCTGCTCTCAGCCATGGCCAACCTGCAGATGCGCGAGAAAGCCGACTCGCTGGTGCAGGGACTGGCAGAAGTGCAGCGGCACTACGGAACTGGTTGGATGGCTGCTTTTGGCGAAGGCTTGATTGACCGCAATATTCAAGGAAAATCAGTATGGGCACCTTTCTACACCCTGCATAAGATTCTTCAAGGTTTGCTCGACCAGTATACGATGTGCCACAACGAGACTGCCCTCAAGGTAGCATGCGGCATGGGCGACTGGGCATACAACAAGCTGAGGGGATTGACCGAGGAGACTCGTCGGCGGATGATCCGTAACGAGTTTGGCGGATTCAACGAGGCCATGTATAACCTCTATGCCATTACCCGTGATGAGCATCATCTCTGGGTGGCACGTTTCTTCTATCACAACGATAAGGTTGATCCGCTGAAGCAGGGTAATGCCGACCTAGGCACCAACCATGCCAATACTTTCATTCCCAAGCTTCTTGGCGAATGCCGCAACTACGAGTTGTTTGGCGATGAGAGTAGCCGCAAGGCTGCCACCTTATTGTTTAATACGCTTGTCAACGACCACGCTTTCGTCACGGGTGAGGTCAGCGACAAGGAGCATCTGTTCAAACCAGGCACACAGGGTCAGCACCTTAGTGGCTACGACGGAGAGAATTGTTGTACGTATAACCTGTTGAAACTTGCCGACCGTCTCTTCACTTATGAGCCTGACAGCCGTATTGCCGATTACTATGAGCGGGCGCTCTACAACCACATCCTCGGCCAGCAGGACACGCTCACGTCGATGGTCTGCTATTTCACACCGCTTCAGACGGGCGCCTACCGCCTCTATTCCACCCGCGACAGCTCGTTCTGGTGTTGTGTGGGCAGCGGTTTCGAGAGCCATGCCCGTTATCAGTCGTCAGTTTACTACCACGATAAAAACAGCCTATATGTAAATCTCTTCGTTCCCTCCGAGCTCCACTGGAACGGCACGACGGTGCGCCAGGAGACCCGCTTTCCCGAGGGTAATACCACCGTCATCACCGCCACAAAACCCGTCAGCCTGAAAGTGCGCTTCCCCCGTTGGGCTACTTACGTGAAGGTGAACGGCAGGAAGGCGAAAGCCGACGCCAGCGGCTACGTCAACGTCCCGCACACCCGTCGGGCAGAGATAGAGCTGGGAATGACGCTCCGCGAGGAGGCCATCCCCGGCGATGCGTCGCGCGTGGCACTCCTCTATGGTCCCGTAGTCCTTGGTGGCCGTCTCGACACGGTCGACTATCCTTTCAGCAATCCCAGACGATACAACGACTACTACACGTTCGACTATGGTCTTCATCCCGACGTGCGACTCACCGCCTTGCGCCGTCTCGACGGCTTGCACTACCAGACTGCCGACGGCATCTCCGTCGAGCCTTTCTACAACCTGCAGCATTGCCGTTACGTAGTCTACTGGAAGAAAAACTAAGTAAATATCGCCCTTTGTTCGTATTCTTGTTGACGTATCAACAATGATCAATCAAAAAACTAAAGAATATGAAGCAGAGTTTACTTAAAATCATGGCGCTATTGGCGCTTGTCGTTACCGGAAATATAGTTTTGGCGCAAGAGACCTCAGTTACGCGGCCTGTTGCCGATACATGGGTCCGCGCAAATTCTCCCACCTCGAAGGGCGGTTCCAGCAAACAACTGGAGGTGAAAACCTACACCGATGCTGCTGACGCATCGAAAAGCAACTATTTCTATGCCCTGCTCACGTTCGAGTTTACCTCGCCCGCGACGGGAAACGAGGTGAAGAGCGCCACGCTGCGCCTGACCACCCGTTATAAGAAAGGTGACAGTGAGATTCAGCTTTTCCCCGTCGACTGCATTGTTGACGAGGGTGCCACCGACTATCATACCGTCGGTAACGCCATCGAGCGGGCTAAGTCGGCGATGCCCATCAGCTCAGTAAAGCTCAAGGGCGACGGCTCAAAGGCTCCGACCGACGTCATCGCAGAGGACTTCCAGACAGTTTCCGCCTGGCAGAACACCATCGACATCTCCAGTTATGTCAGGTCGCTCACCACGAACAAATTCACCCTTCTGATAGTCAAGCCCTACGACCAAAACAACTCCTCACAGATATATGCCCGTGAGGCCACCGACGAGACGCTGAAGAACGGCACGGTGTTCGCTGCCGACGATTTGGTTCCGCAACTTACTGTAGACTATCAGGAAGTCCAAGGGCAGCGTGCCGTCAGCAAAACTTCTGTTGCTGACGTATGGGTATCATCAAAGAATCCCGACAACAAGTACAACGGCAACACGGTTGAGATGCAGACAAATGGCGAGACATTATATTATGGTCTTATGTCGTTTACGTTCGACGCAGCCAGCGAGGACGAGGAGATACAGAAGGCAGAGTTGCGCCTGGTGACACGCTATAAGAAGGGCGACAGCCAGATGCTTGTCTACGCGTTCAACGGTGATGTGGAAGAGGGCGTTACTACCTACAATCTGGCAAGTGATGCCATCAGCCAGGCACTCGCATCGGCGCCCATCGCCACCTTTGCCATGAAAGGCTGCGCCCAGTGGGCTCCTACCGACAAGGGTGTCACCGAGGAGTACGCCACGGTTGAGGCTTGGACCAACCGCATCGACGTGACCGACTATGTGAAAAGCCTCACTGGTACCGCCTTTTCCATCCTCTTGCAGAAACCCTATGAGCAGGGCAACTCTTCGCAAATATGGAGCAAGGAGGCTGCTGATGTCTCCAACCATGCCGAGAGTAGTCTATCGTATACGTTCAAGGCAGAAGACCTGGTGCCACAGCTGACCGTCACCTATCAAAAGCGCGAGTCTACCACCATCGCCATTCAGGACGTCAGCCCCTCACGTGCACCTCAGGGCACTTTTACGCTTAGCGGTCAGCGCGTCAGCCAGCCGTCGCGCGGTATCTACATCGTCAATGGCAGAAAGGTAGTGGTGAGATGAGCGTGCGACAGTTATTCCTTCTAACCCTCGTTGTGCCGTCAGTCGTGTTGGCGCAATACCGTTCGCAGGTATGGTCGCCCGACCGTGGCGACGGCACCTACGTCAATCCTGTGCTGTATGCCGATTATAGCGACCCTGACGTGTGCGAGGCTGATGGCCGTTTCTACCTTACCGCCAGCTCGTTTAACTGCATTCCCGGCTTGCCCGTTCTTCGCTCCGACGATCTGGTGAACTGGCAGATTATCGGCCATGCGCTTCAGGAACTCGAACCGAAGGAAATCTTCGACCGCCCGCAACACGGAAAGGGCGTGTGGGCTCCCGCCATACGCTACCATCGTGGCGAGTTCTATATCTATTGGGGCGATCCCGACTATGGCATTTTCATGGTGCACAGCGCTGATGCTGCCCGCAACTGGTCGAAACCCGTTTGTGTCGTTCCCGGCAGTGGGATGATCGATCCCTGTCCGCTATGGGACGACGACGGCCGTTGCTATCTCGTCAACGGTTGGGCAAACAGCCGCGCCGGCTTCAACTCGGTGCTTACCGTGCGGGAACTGTCTGCCGACGGCACCCGCCAAATCGGACTGCCGCGCATTGTCTTCGACGGTGGTCAGGTGAACCACACCTCTGAAGGCCCTAAGTTCTACAAGCGCGACGGCTGGTATTGGATTATGTGCCCAGCAGGCGGTGTGGAGACGGGATGGCAGCTGGCCATGCGCTCCCGGTCGCCCTATGGTCCTTACGAGTGGAAACGCGTCATGTGGCAGGGCAAGACCACGATGAATGGTCCTCATCAGGGGGCATGGGTGCATGCCGGCAACGAGGATTGGTTCCTCCACTTCAACGACAAGGCAGCCTACGGGCGCGTCGTCTGTCTGCAGCCTGTCGACTGGTCCTCCGGTTGGCCCATGATGGGCAACAACGGTGAGCCTTACACCCGCTATCACAAGCCTCAGGCTCGTGGTAACACCGCAAACTCCAAGTCTCAGATTCAGAATCCTCAGGAGTCCGACGAGTTCAACGACGGCACCATGGGACTGCAATGGCAATGGCATGCCAACTACAACCAAACCTATGGCATGCCTGTCGCCGGTGGCTGTTACCGCCTGTACACATATGATTTGGACAAGCAGACTTCCGAAAGCCCCGTTACGCTTTGGAATGCACCTAACCTGCTGCTCCAGAAACCTACTGCCCCACGCTTCACGGCTACTGCCAAGGTGCGGTTTGCATCGAAGGAAGACCACCAGTACGGCGGGCTCGTCATGATGGGGCGCGACTATTCCGCACTTGTTGTTTGCCGTCAGGGCGACACCTTCCTTTTGCAACAACACACCTGCATGGGTGCCGACGAACAGCAGCCTGAGAGCCAGACAACGCTTGCCACCCTTCAGCCGACCGACCGCGACACGATTCCCTATTCACCGGCCATCTATCTCGACCTCTATTTGCGCATGACCGTCAACGATGGCGTCTGCCGTTACAGCTATAGCCTTGACGGAAAGCGCTATAAGGATGCTGGCGATGCCTTTACCATGCGGCAAGGCAAGTGGATCGGAGCTAAGTTCGGATTCGTTTCAGAATGTATGAACCGCAAAGCCAGCCGAGGCTGGCTGGATGTCGACTGGATAAGGGTTACGAAGTGAGCTTGTAGCTCTTCATCCATGGAATAAAGTTCATAGTGAATAGTGCGTAGCTTTCGTGTCTTTACAGATATTCACTATGAACTTTATTTTTTTCTTTATTTTTTTTACGTATGTTTTGGTTCAGAGTCGTATCATATATGAGGAATTCTCATGCATTAGTTATTTCATTTGGTTAATTGTTAGTAGTTTACATTAGGTTTTGTTAATAGGTATTATTTAGTTCGTGTGACAGTAACAACTCATTAGGTTAGTTAAGTTAGTTATTAGATTGTTTCGTTCAGAAAAGCCGGTCTTTTTGGTAAAGGCCGGTTTTTCATTGATGCCCTTTGATGCCTTCCAATACTCGTGGGCGAAAACCATGCCGCCCTCTGCGTTTCCCGAGCAGCCTTCTGCGTTTCCCGAGCAGCCTTCTGCGTTTCCCGAGCAGCCCTCTGCATTTCCCTAGCAGCTTTCTGTCATGTTCGGACATTTTCATTCGTCTTATGCAATCATCTTTGCTCATGAATCTCTGAAAAAACGCAGTTCTTTCTTGCTAGTTATCGGAAAAATGATTATCTTCGCAAACGAAAACTATTAATATAACAGCCTTGAAACTACCTAATTTTGTCGTAACAATTGTTCTTACGTGTTTGCTGGCATTTAGTCATAGCGTACATGCGGCAGGAATCGGTGAGGAGTCGATGGCGTGCCTGTCTATTGGCGATGGGCTTGCCGGTGAGACGGTGAACCGTGTGATGACCGACCATGGCGGACGGGTGTGGATTGCTACGAACAATGGCGTAAGTCTCTTCAACGGCAAGCAGTTGGCTACGTTCCGACTTTCGGATAAGCTGCATCGCACGGTGACGGTTGCCGATTTTTGCGAGACGGCTGACCACAGGCTTTATGCGGCTACTGATGCCGGTCTGTTTGAAATGCCGGCCGGTAGAGGTGATTTCCATCGGATTTTACCCGAGATTGAGAATCCTGAGTGCTTGTTGGCTGTTGACAATACGGTGTATATCGGTGGTAGACAAGGACTTCAGATTTACGCTAACGGCACATTGCGCCAGAAAGATGTGGGTGTGAGCCGCAAAGGGCTCGACAACGTTGTGCGCCAATATCTGAAAGGCGACGGCGGAAAGGTCTTGTTTCTGAGCCGTTACGACGTGAAAAGTTACGACCCTGCTACGGGCCGTATCACAGGCTACAATATTGACGGAGCCTTGTCTTCCAAAACGGCACTCTGCCAGATGTGCACGACAGACAGCGCTTTTTTCATCGGTACGCGCAACAACGGATTGTACCGTTATGATCTGCGCACACGCAAGGCTGTGAAGATTGAGGGCGTTGGCAATCTGGTTACCTCCGTGCAAATGAGTGGCGACGGTTTCGTTACTGTTTCTACCGACGGGTCAGGTGCCTATCTCCTCGATGCTGCTGATGGCCATATCGTGGAGCGTTTCGATACCGATGCGGAAGGTTTGCATAGGTTGCCAACGAATGCGGTGTACAGTTACATGCGCGACCGTAACGGCGTGAACTGGTTCGGTTTCGTGCGCTACGGTCTGGCTTATACGCCGCACAATAGTCGTTTGTTTAGCCCATATGGCTGGGACGGTTTCAGCACTTTGGGCATGAATGTACGCACGCATTGCATGCATGGAAGTGATGGCGTGATAGGCACCCAGAACGGTTGCTGGTATGTCGACAGCAGTCGCAAGATGAGCCGGTACTTCTCGGCAGCAGAGATGGGCGGCCACATTGTGAACAGCGTTGCGTGGTTTGAAGGCGAGTATTATGTGGGAACGTTCGATGGCGGTATGTGCGTGCTCAATCCGAAGACACTCTCGTTGCATGCGATGGC
>JAEEGJ010004931.1_pt1 | contig 43401 bp, 38 predicted proteins | sample 8958761 | NCBI WGS metagenome assembly JAEEGJ01 (sample SAMN16246546, study PRJNA631951) | gut metagenome | biome: gut microbiome; feature: rumen; material: RS-attached | host: Bos | place: Iran: Karaj | collected 2018-10
CAATTACATGGACATTATTAAATCAATTTACCATTGATAATGAAAATGTTGTAGTTTTGCGGTGTAAATCAAATTGAACAAGATGAGTTTGTAGATACGAGAAAATAGCTGTTTGGCTGTCAGCCTTCAGCCATCAGCAGTCAGCTGTAGTGCTACCAAGCTGAAAGCTGACGGCTGATAGCTTACAGCCAACGAACCAATAGAAATTGAAAAAAACACATAATATGTCAAAAGTTCTTTCCTTATTACTAATTGCGCTTTGCGCTTTGAACAGCTGGGGGCAAGCTCCTCTTCTGAAAACCGTTGAAAAACCTGTTGCGGCCACTACAACGCTTCGCGCGGATGGCTTTCTTGGTTCACACTGGACACAAGATTATCCCTACAATCAACTTTGCCCCAGAGACCCAGTAAATGGCAATGCTTACAGCGTTGCTGGCTGTCCTGCCGTTGCCATGGGGCAGATTATCAACTATTTGCGAACAACAGAAGGCACCCGCTTTACCGACGATGACGACTATAACCATTACTATGCTGGCCGCAATTATGTCATCGACGACGATTGGGCAAGTTTGAAATTCCCGTCCTTCCCGATGTTGAACGAAATGTTGGATTCCATCGACGCCACTTTCCAGCGCGGCGAAGAACTGCCTGACGAGCTTGCCGCCGCCTTGGTCTTTGCTTGCGGCACGGCCTGCACGCAGGTCTATACCTCGGAAGGCTCAGGCACCTTCTATGTGGACCAAGCCTTTGAGGCCTACCAACGCTTTGGCTTTACAGACTGCGTGCTGTATCGCGAGCCTAGCGACGAAATGTACACCACCTTGATTTCAAATCTGCAAGCTGGTTATCCCGCCCATCTAGCTGTTGAAAATCCTGCTGGAACGGTTGGGCACAATGTCGTGGTCGATGGCTATCGCGAGTCGGATGGCAAGTTCCATATCAACTTCGGCTATGGCGGCACTTTGGACAACTGGTACGACATCCCAGACCCCAATTTCTATTACGGCATGACCAAAGTGGAAGGCATCATTTTGAACATTATTCCTAAAGATGGACCTTTGGCTGTTCACGAATCCGAACCCCAGCAACCGCTTGAAGTTTATCCCAACCCCGTTTCCGATGTGCTCCATTTGAAGAACCTTCCTTGCGAAAAGGTTGAGTATTCCATTTTCAACGTATTAGGTCAAGAGGTGACTGCAAGCTCCACAACAGGAAGCATTTCTGTTGCTGGACTGGAAAATGGCATTTATTTCTTGCAGCTGAAGGGTAAAGGAGTTCACGAAACGACGAAATTCGTTGTGAGATAAGTCATTATGTCAGAACTGAAAACACTATTATCAGACAGAATCAGCGGCTACGATGCCAAAACATTGGCCAAAGCCGACTTCAAAGAGGAATTGTTTCAGCTACTTTTCGACCCTGACAAACGCATTTCCGACAACGCCGCCTGGGTGCTGACCCATTTGCCCAAGACTGCAGACCCATGGCTGACTGAGCACCAAAACACCCTTATTGACGAGGCCATGCGCACAGCAAGCACCACCAAACGTCGCCTAATCATGAACCTCTTGGATCGGACCTCCTTCGACCCCGACCACATCCGCACTGATTTTCTCGATTTCTGCTTCAACACCATTCTTTCCGATGAACCCGTCGGCGTGAAGAGCTTAGCCATCAAGTTGGCGTACGCGCAGAGTGTGCATTATCCTGAGCTGCTCGAAGAGATCAACGCCACCCTTCGGATGATGGAGCCAGAGGAACTTCCTGCGGCCTTGAAGCACCTCAGAGGAAAGATACTTGCAAAAGAAACTACTAACAACAAAACATAATAAACTAATGGAAAATCAACACCCCATCAAAGAAGGCTATATGCCTTATCTCGGCTACCAGACTTACTACCGCATTGTCGGTGAACCTTCAAGCAAGCCCGCACTGCTTTGTCTGCACGGCGGACCGGGTAGCACGCATAACTATTTTGAAGTGCTGGACCGCATCGCCGACACGGGTCGTCAGGTCATCTCCTACGACCAAATCGGCTGCGGCAACTCCTACCTTGACGGCCATCCCGAACTGTGGACCCAAGAGACCTGGATCAACGAGCTCATCGCCTTGCGCGAGCATCTGCACCTCGAACAGCTCCACCTCCTCGGCCAGTCATGGGGCGCCATGCAGGCCATCGCCTACATCATCGACTGCCAGCCCAAGGGCATCAAGTCGGTCATCCTTTCTTCGGGCCATGCTTCCAGCTCGCTGTGGGCCAGCGAGCAGCATCGCCTCATCAAATACATGTCGGCAGAAGACCAGGAGGCCATCCGCCACGCCGAAGCCACGGGGAAATGGGACGACCCCGACTACCTCCGCGCCAACGAGCATTATTATGAACGTTATGTCATCAGCGTGGACGAAAACTCACCCGAGTGTATCCGTCGCCCGAAACGCGCCGGCAACGAAGCCTACCTCTACGGCTGGGGTCCCAACGAATACCAACCCTTGGGCGATCTGGCCGACTTCGAATACACCGACCGTCTTCACCAAATTACACAGCCTTGTCTGATTTGCAGCGGCACCCGCGACATCTGCACCCCTGTGGTGGCCGCCTCGCTCTACGAGAACATCCCCAACAGTCGCTGGGAAGTCTTCAAAGGCGCACGTCACACCTGCTTCGTCGAACAAACCGACAAATACTGCGAGATACTAGAAAAATGGTTTGAGGAATGCGATTAAGCTTTAGATAAAACATGCTTTCGCATATTCACAATGTCCATCACATTGCCGAAGATGCTGAAAACACCGAAGCCCATCAACAATGAAAGCGCAGTGGTGACGATAATTCGGGAGTGCTCGCTAAGCCAAATAAGAGCCGCTGACTGTGCGTTAAATGTGAAAAGCGGCACCTCGGCGGGCAAGGAAAGCACGAAAGCGATGGTGATGGCACCACTGATGATACCCACGACAAAAGCTGCCACCATGGCCCATTTGTAGCGGCGAATCGTGGCCTCTTGATGCTGTTTGACATACTCTACGGCTTCCAAACGCTTGTTAAGCGATGCCATAAAGGCCTCGTTGTCATCGAAATGCGGTTGCTGGGCGAGGAAGAGTTCCTCAAGTTCTTTGTCTTTATTCATGGCTTCAGTTTCTCCTTTAGTTTGTCGCGTCCGCGCGAGAGTTGTTTCTTGACGGCATCTTCAGAGGTGTCGGTGATGGCCGCTATCTCCTTGATATTGTATCCGTTGAAATAGAATAGCGTGATGGCCGAGCGTTCCTTGGGCGGCAGGGTGCGCAGGGCAAGATAGAGGTCTTGGTGCGCAAAGGAAGCGTCGGCGGAAGTGTTGCTGACGAGTGCCCGTGCCTCGTCGAGGCTTTCTGTTGTTCGGCAACTGGCCTTGTGGTTGAGGAAGGTGTTGTGGGCAATCTTAAACAGCCACGAGCGGAACCTCCCCTTCTCCTGATAGCCTGCCGACGAGAGGTAAGCCTTGACCAAAGCGTCTTGCGCAAGGTCGTCGGCTTCGTCCTTGTTGCCGCAGCAGAGGTAGAGCAAGAAGCCCCGAAGTGCCTCTTGCTCTTGCTCAACAAGTGTTATGAATCCTTCGCGTGTCACGGGTTAGGCCTGTGTGGTTGTTTTGCTTTCCTCGGCTTCAATCTCCTTGGCGAGCATCTTTCTACCTACGCCATAGTTGATAATGAAGGCGGCACCTATGGCCAGAAGAATCACGCCGAAAGCAATGGCGGTCTGAACATCGTCTGCCATGTGAATCTTCTGCGTATCTTTGCTTATTGTATTAATAAGGAAGATGCCAAATCCAATCAAGCCGATGCCCGATATGGTGGTGATGCAGCCCCAAAGCAGTTTCGAAAGCAGCTTCTCCTTTAAGAGCTTTTTCTTAGGCGAAATCTTTTTGAGCAGTTCCTCGACATCCATGTCGGGATTTTTCTCTAAGGCCGCTGTGACGATTTGTGTGCGAGCATTTGTCTCGTTCATTTTACGACGTGTTTCCATCCAAATGAAGATAATGGGGAGTACACACCCGCATAAAATGATGGGTAACATACTGATGAGTTCATCCAGAATTAAATAAGTGCTATTCATTTTTCTTATCGTTTTAAGTGTTAGACTTCTGTTTTCTTGAACTAGTTCGCCCATATAACAAGTCTGGATGGCAAAAGGTGACGTCAGGAGTGAAATATTTTCAGACGCTTCATCTTTTCCATGCTGAATTATGCCCCGATGAACTCCACACCAAGGTCTTTGCAAACGGTTTGGGCTGTGGTGCGACCGCTTTGGGCTGCCGGGGGAAGTCCGCCGGAATAGGCCGTCCGTTGCCCCGTGAAATATAGGCCTTCGCGGTAACGGACAGGCGCGTGATACAAGCGCCCGAAGGGAGGCCAGTCCGTCATATAACTTCCTTCGAAGGTGCTGCAATAACGCTCGTAGGTGAGCGGCGTGGCCATGTCGGTCACAGCCACGGCATCCCTGATTTCGGGAATCACCTCGCTGATAGCTTCGATGAAGTCTTCCATCACCTCTTTTTTCTTGTCTGCATAGCTGCCGTCTTCCTTGGCCGACTTCCAATAGCCGTAGGTGGGGCCGTGAAGCAGACAAGTGATGACACTGCAACCTTCGGGAGCATAGCCTTCCTCTGTGGCATAGTTATTCACGACAATCGTTTGGTAGGTGCACCCAGCGACATGCAAGGGATGAGGCAGCACAATCTGCATGGACCGAGGCCATGAGGACAAATCGGCCTTAACTCCGATACCGAGAAACATGCATTGGGTCGTTCGAAGCCCCGACCGCATTTTTTTGGCCCAGCTGTCTTGTAACGGCTCCTTGAAAAGCATGTCAATGGCACTTCGGGCATCCGCCGAAACAACTACGACATCTGCCATGAGCAACTCATCTTTGGTTCGAACCGACCACTGTTTCCCTTCATGGAAAACCTCCTCCGCAGGGGTCTGGTATCGGATTACTCCACCACAACCTTTGAATGTGTCGGCCATATTTTGTGCCATGCGTAAAGATCCGCCTTTAGGGTAGCCGCTGTCGCCCACATGAAAGGTGCCAAGGGTATAGATGAGCGATAACGCATTGATGTCAGGCTCCACGACAGCGGCCAAAAGTGCCCTAATTCGAGGATTCTTGAACCATCTAGCGTATGCACGTGCCGACTGAGCCATCAAAAATGGCGTGACGAGGACGGCAGGCAGCATCTTGACATATTCCCAAACGGAAAACGGCTTGGGGTTTCGGACTTTTAGGCCACGCAAATCTCCGATAGGCTGATGGAAATTCTTGAAACAAGCCAAGTGAAAACGTAGACGCCACAAAGCCAAACGGTCTCTCAAGCCAGTGATTTCCAGCCCATGCAAGTCGCGAAACAGCGGCATGCTACCTTTTTCGTCCACCAAGGTATAGATAGGATCTTTGAAAAAGACAGGGTTGTTTTCTTGCAATGCACCCGTTTCCAACCAAATCTGATGCAAAGGGATTTCCTTTTTGGCTCCGATAAGCCAGTGGATGCCACCCTCAAAAGTGTAGCCTTTGCGCTTCCAACTAGTGGAGACTCCTCCTGGACCAACGGCTTTCTCCAATACAAGCGTCTGGATGCCTGAACGTTGCAGATAGACAGCGGTAGTGAGTCCCGAAATGCCTGCGCCGATGATTATTGCAGTCCGTTGAGCCATGAAATCATTGTTTCCAACGCTTCAAAGTCGGGAAAAACTGCCTCATCATGCCTTTATACTCGTCCTTGGTCATGGGCTTGGGCATGTTCTTGTTGACTACATCTACGAACTGTGAGCAGAACTCAATCATTTCTTCCATAGTACAGTCCTGCGTGAACTTGCCATCTTTATAGCAATACATGCAGTAATCTTCGTTCTTGCTTCCGTCGGCATTGGTGCCGAGGGTTTCCTCTGTGAGCGGCATTCCGCAGCTCTGACAAAACTTCATTTCCATAGGTTTATTTGTTTATAAAATCATTATTGCAAAAATCAAATGGCACACAGCTAATAACCACTTCATAGTTATCCTTCGTATCCTAATTGTCCAGGCAGGCGGAGTTTTTCCTTTTTCGGGAAAGTGGATTCGTATGCCTCGAACGCTTCTGGGTTCTCATCCGCGACGAAATAGCCCTTTGGTGGGCAGTAAGTAGCCTCGGTAATGCCTTCCTTCTGAAGCCAGCCTGGAATGAGCTCTTGGGCAAGGAAATAAGGCACTTCGGCATCGCGCGGCTCGTCGTGATAATGAATCTTGAATTTATAGGCAAGGTCAAAGCCTGCGTGCTTGTAGAAGTCGATATTGCCTTCCATGCAGAGAAAACCGACGCCTATTTCTCGCGCTTTATCCAATGCATAATTCAAAAGCCTCAACCCATAGCCCTTGCGTTTGTAGTCGGGATGGATGCTGATGGGGCCAAAGGTCCATGAGGGCTTCTTTGTGCCGCCATCTAAGACAAGCTCGGCTTTCGAAAACATGATATGACCTATAATTTTACCATCTTCTTCCATTACGAAATCAAGTTCCGGGATGAAGTCGGGGTTGGTTCTGTATTGGTTGAGCACATAATGCTCCAAGCATCCAGGGCAATAGACATTCCAAAACGCCTCGCGCGTGAGGTTCTCTACCTCTCGATAGTCTTGGGGTTGTTCTAATCTAATAGTCATCTTTGGGTGTTTAATGTTTCTGTGTAAGCTTCTCTTTGGCCTGTTTAAGAATGTCCTCTTCCTCAAACAACTCCATTAGCATCTGTTCATTAGTGCTTCCAGGATCTTCGCTATGATCTTCATTCACCAAGCGTTGGTTGCTGAATTCTTTCAGTTCCTCTTCGCTTACTTTCATCATCTGCATACAACGGTTGCGTGTTGTCTGGATGGACTTCAAATACGCGTAACTGGTGTAATAATACGTTGGAAAACCGATGTCAAGGAAGCTTTCTATGTTTTGAGCGTATTCCGATTCGAGCACCTCCTTTTTCAATTCATCCAACACTTGTTGTTGGTAAGAACGACGCTGGCTGTAAAAAGAAGAGACCTCGTGGACAAAGTTGACATTGCCGAGGGTGTTGAATGTCTCGATATTAGAAGAGAAAATGTTTTCTGTCGTTTCAGAAAACTCCTCAGAGGCAACCGTAACGGCTGGCATGATATAGAAACGCAGACTGTCGTAATACTCAGGGTGACGCGCAACCTCTAATTCCACTTCTTTTGCCTGATGAATTGCGGATTCGGCTTTTTGCACCTGTTCAATGGTTTTGTCAAAGTCATAGAGGATCATCATGACCATTTCCTTCTTGGCGGCCGCTTTATGGCGTCTATCGATGATGGCCGAGGTGCCGAAGGTGAGTATGATGGAGAAGGTTGTCGCGAGAAGCGTCAACAGAAACTGTTTGGTGCCGGACGAAGGTTTTTCTTTCATATTCTTTTCATTTTAGTTGGTATGTCTTGTATCGTTTCCATTCCTCTTGGAGGTCAGCCTTATGCTCACCCATGAAGAATGTGGCTTGTAGGTCCTCCTTGAAAGGGGTCCAGTTGCCGCAAATCACGCCGTCATGGGCGATGATAGGCTGGAAGATGCCGCTGTTGTTGTGTGCCTTATGGCTATAGTCAGGCGAGAGGACGATGTCGCGGCTCTTGTAGCCGATGAGGTATTCGTCATAAGGCGGGATTAGGAGATATTTGCCTTTGCGGAAACCACGGGTGCGGCAATCGTTGGTGAAATAGAATTCCCTGCGTTGAGACGCACGGCCGTGCGTCTCAACTACATGCAGGTAATCACCCAAAATCTCAATTCCCCGCCTGCAATCGTTGATATTCAGCCCCGACCACCACACGAAATCCTCCAAGGTGGCAGGCTGGCGGCTTTGGAAATATTTGCGCGCGAGCATCGATAATGTCTCGTCGCGGTCGGTAGACGACATGGTGCAACGCTTGGAAGCGTTGCCTACCTTGTCGGCGGCGAGGGCGTATGTCGCTTTCATCGGCAACAAGTCTCCGCTGCAAAGCGACCCCGACAGCTCGGCGTAGCGTATGTGGTACGACAGACGATGGTCGTCCATGTGGATATCCTTCTCCACTAAGGCTTGAACGAAGTCATCCTTGGTGACACTGCCTTTGTCGGCGGCCGTCTGGACAAGGATTTCCCTAATGCGTTTCACTTCCTCATCAGGAATGGTAATCTTATTACTACTCATCCATCCCTTGATGACCGCCAACGCCTTCGCCGAACAGAGTTCGAGTAAAGGCCAATAGTCCTCGGCCGACACGAGTTGCCAAGTGCCGCGCATCAAGTGCAGACGGATGATTTGCCCGCTGTCGAAGGCTTTTTTGAAGGCTTTGGCAGAGGGTTTCTTGGTCCGCATCGCCACGCCCCACCGCATCATTCGATATTCCTGCGCCTGCATCGCGCCCATGTGTTTGACCACCTCTTCGGGCTTGTCAAACTGCGGGCAGATGAGCTGCTGGTTGAGTAATCGGAGGGCTATCGAATTCATTAGTTTTCTGATTCTCGTGCAAAGGTACACTTTTTTCGACCTATTTCCACAAATCTCCTAAACAATTGTTCCATTGTTTTTTGAGAAAAAGAATACCGTTTCCAAAAAATGACGTACTTTTGCAATCTATGAAAGACAAAAAACTACTCATATTGTTTCTCTTTTGGCTCATCGGTACTGGTTCGGTGATGGCTCAACACCTTGGCGGCGGCCTAATGGTTGGCCCGACTTTCTCCACCATGAACATCAGCGGCAACGACAGCACTACATTTCGCACCGATTTCACTGGTGGCGTACGCATTGCGCTCATTCCCGAGCGTTCCATCATTGGTGCCGAAATTGATGTGCTCTATTCTCGGCAAGGCACGAGCTCGAAAAAATGGTTCGGTGAAAGCCACACCACCTCAATACGACATTTGGAAAAGTCACATTATATCAACGTGCCTTTGTTGCTTAACATTTATCTCCGCAAATGGAACGAGGACGACGAAGACGAATCCATGATTCCGCGGCTACGCATCGGTCCGCAAATCGGCTTTTGCGTAGGAGGCAACGAGATAAAGGAAGTGAAAGGGAAGAAGAAACTGCAATACATTTCGCCTTGGGAAAAAGGCAGCTTCAATCGCATTGATTATGGCCTCACGGCTGCTTTAAGCTATTGGTTCATTGAAGTGCGCTACACTTTCGGAATGGCCAATGTCTTCAAGGAAGGCGAAAAATCCACCAACCACGTGATTTCGTTGACTTGGTCGGATATTTGGTGATTGTTTCAGAAAAAACCATACATTTGCACTATTAAACTGAAGTGAAATGAACATCGTAATTGCTGGAGACGGAGAAGTAGGCATGCACCTGGCGGAGGCCTTGGTGCGCAGCAACCACAATATCACCATCGTGGACCCGCACGAGGAACTGCTGAAGATGATGGAATCGCACACCGACCTGATGACCATCACGGGCGACTCCACCTCGACTGCGGTACTGCAACGCGCCAACGTGAAACGCGCTGATTTGGTCATCGCCGTGCTTCACGACGAGCACATCAACCTGCTGACGGGCATCATCGCCAAAAAACTAGGCGCCAAAAAGGTCATCGCCCGCGTCAACACAATGGAGAACCTGAGTCCCGAAGTGTGGCGCATGTACCAAGACCTCGGCATTGATGGATTGTTGTCGCCCGAAGACATTGCCGCACAAGAGATTATCTCGCTGCTGAAGAAAAACGCCTCTTCGGAGACCTACGACTTCGCAGGCGGCAACTTGCAGCTCTTCATGGTGAAACTGGAACCTGAGGCCGAAATCCTCGGCAAGACCGTCGACGAAGTCATCGACCAATACGAACATATTGAGTTCCGCATTGCCGCCATCCATCGTCGTCAGAATACGTTCATCCCGCAAGGCGACGAAGTGTTTCAAGTGGCCGACATGGTGTATGTGGTCACCAAGCCACATGCCATCAAGGACATCATCAAGCTGAGCGGCAAGAAACAAATCAACGTTCACAATGTGATGATTGTGGGCGGAGGCCGGGTAGGTCGTATCACCGCTAAACGCCTTGAAAAAGACTTGAACATCAAGATTTTGGAAATCAATAAGGAACGCTGTATGGACCTGACCAACTACCTCTCAGAGGCTTTGGTCGTCAATGCCGATGCCCGCAACCTCGACTTGCTTGAGGACGAAGGCATCAAAGACATGGATGCTTTCATTGCCGTCAGCGACAACACCGAGACCAACATCCTGACCTGCCTTCAAGCCAAGTCGTTCGGCGTGAAGAAGACCATCGCCCTCGTGGAGAACATCGACTACATCGACATCTCGCAGAACATCGGCATCGACTCCATCATCAACAAGAAACTCATCGCGGCCAGCTACATGGTGAAATACACCCTCGGTGCGAAGGTCTCCACACTGAAGAGCCTCAGCGGCATCGATGCCGATATAGTAGAATTTGACGTGAGGGCTGGCTCGGCTGTCACCCGTAAACCCATCGGTCAGTTGGCCATGCCTCTTGACGCGGTCATCTGCGGCATCACCCGCGACGGTGAAAGCTTCATCGCCACCGACGACTTCCAAATCGAGACTGACGACCAAGTGGTGGTGTTGGCCTTGCCTGCCGGCATCCCCGCTGTTGAACGTTTGTTCCATTAACCAATGAAGTGGAAAACTAAAATAAACCATCCCTTAGTCCTCCGCATCGAAGGCCAGCTGCTGCTCATCGAAGGCCTTTTCATGCTGACGGTGCTCCCCGTGTCCTATTTCCACCACGGGATGTATGCTTTCAGTATGCCTTTCTCCGCCCTCATCACGCTGCTGACTGGTTTCATCTTTGTCATAGCGACACGAAACCACAAAGACGACAAAACCACTTCACGTGACGGTGTCTATGTCGTTTGCATCTCATGGCTCGTGCTCTCACTATTCGGTGCCATGCCTTATTTGCTCAGCAAGAGCGTGCCCAACTTCACCGATGGTTTCTTTGAGGCTTTGTCGGGCTTCACCACCACGGGTGCCACCATCCTCACCGACATCGAGGCTACCCCAAAGGACATCCTCTTTTGGCGTAGCATGACGCAATGGATTGGCGGTTTAGCCATCATCGTGTTTTCGCTTGCCATCCTTCCCTACCTCGGCATGAGTGGCATGCAACTCTTCGTCTCCGAAATCAACGGCATCACCTACGACAAACTGCATCCTCGTATCATGCATACCGTGAGGCGAATTTGGTTTATCTATCTGTTTTTCACCCTATTGGAGACATTGTTACTCTATTTGGGCGACATGGATTTCTATGATGCCCTATGCCATTCGATGAGCACCATCAGTTCGGGAGGCTTTTCCACGCGGACCAACAGCATTGGTGCTTTCTCCAACTATTCGCAAGTCGTGGTTACCGTTTTCATGGTGTTGTCGGGCTGCAATTTCTCCTTACTCCTGCTCTCGTTGAGCTGGAAGTCGTTCACCATTTTGCGAAACCAGGAGTTCAGGACTTTCCTGCTTTACACCCTGGCCATGGGTATATTCATCGGGTTGGTATTGGTTTTCGGCACCCACCGAAGCTTCGGCACCGCCTTCCGTGAATCGTTCTTTAGCGTTATCTCGGCCTTTACCACCACTGGCTTTTTCGTCAGCGACTACACCACTTGGCCCATTTTCCTGGGAGTCATCCTTTTCCTGCTGATGTTTATCGGCGGCTGTTCAGGCTCCACCACAGGCGGCATCAAGATTTTCCGTCATCTCATCTTCGTGAAGAACTCGATGCTTGAGTTGAAGCGCATCATCCACCCTAACGCCGTGCTACCTGTGAAAGTCAACGGAAAAGCCATCTCCACCAGCGGTGTCTACAAACACATTACCTTTATCTTCATCTATTTTCTGGTGTTTGTGGCAGGGGGTATCATCTTGCTTTTCACGGGTGTCGACTTTAATACCGCCATTGGTGCTTCGGTGGCCACGTTGAGTAATGTGGGCACGGGTATCGGGTTGGTGGGACCTGGAAATTCATATGTCTTCTTCCCCATCGCCACCAAATGGGTGCTAATGCTCATGATGATCCTCGGCAGGGTGGAGCTTTTCTCGCTGATCACGCTGCTTTCGCGGAGTTTTTGGAGAAATTAAATCCACTTACCGATACATTATTTGTGAAGTGCGACAAAATTCATATTTTTGCCAGCATAAATCTTCACCATAATGAAAAAATTCCTACTCTCTGCGCTCCTCCTGCTTTCAGTGAGCGCCTTTGCACAATTGAAATTCACGCTAAAGTCACCCGACAAAGACATCACCATCACTATCGAGGTGGGCGAACAATTGACATACGCTGTCACGCACGGCAACACCTGCGTTTTGGCCCCGTCGCCCATCGGTATGAAACTCAGCGATGGCACGATGCTCGGCACAAAACCTGTCGTGAAAAACGCCCAGACGCAATCCGTCAACAAAACCATGGCCTCCCCTCTCTATAAAAAAGCCGAGATTCCAGAGGTTTACGAGGAATTAGCCCTGTTTTTCAAAGACAATTACAAGGTCGTTTTCCGTGCCTACAATGAAGGTGTGGCTTATCGCTTCGTGACCGATTACCGCAAACCCATCATCGTTGAAAGCGAAACGGCCGACTTCAACTTCGATGCAGACTATCAAGCACTTATCCCATACGTCCTCAGGCGTGCCGGACAAGAAGGCGACCTTATCAACCAACAGTTCTACAACTCGTTTGAGAACACCTACACCCATACCAACCTGAGCCAGATGGATCCTGAAAAACTGGCCTTCCTCCCCTTGTTGGTCGAGCTCAACGACGGCAAGAAAGCTGTCATCACTGAATCCAATTTGGAAGGCTTCCCCGGCTTGTATTTGCGTAATGCAAACGGCAAGAACGGGCTCTCCGCCGTACATGCGCCTTATCCCAAGACCCGTGAGCAAGGTGGCCACAACAACCTGCAATATCTTGTGAAAGAACGCGAGAACTACATCGCCAAAGCCAATGGATGGCGTGCGTTCCCTTGGCGTTGCATCGTCATCTCCGAAAACGATAAAGAACTGGCCAACAATGACTTGGTCTATCTCTTAGCCTGGCCGAGCCGTATCGATGACATCTCTTGGATTAAGCCCGGCAAGGTGGCCTGGGATTGGTGGAATGCTTGGAACATCTACGGCGTCGACTTCAAGGCGGGCATCAACAACGACACCTATAAATATTATATAGACTTCGCCTCGCAATACGGCATCGAATATGTCATTTTGGACGAAGGTTGGGCCGTCAACAAACAGGCCGACCTCTTCCAAGTGGTGCCTGAAATCGACATCAAGGAACTGGTGGACTATGGTGCCGAACGCAACGTGGGCATTGTGCTTTGGGTGGGTTATGCCGCCATCGACAAGGACATGGAACATGTCTGCCAACACTATGCCGACATGGGCGTGAAAGGCTTCAAGGTCGACTTCATGGACGGCGACGACCAGATGATTGTCGACTTCTACTACCGCATGGCCGAAACCGCCGCCCGACATCATCTCTTCATCGACTTCCATGGTGCTTATAAGCCTACAGGATTGAACCGCACTTTCCCCAACGTGCTGAACCACGAAGGCGTGTATGGCCTCGAGCAAGCCAAGTGGGACAACGAGAGCGACCTGGTCACCAACGAAGTCACCATTCCGTTCATCCGCATGGTGGCTGGTCCACTCGACTACACCCAAGGCGCAATGAAGAATGCCAACAAGAACAACTTCGCCGCCATCTACACCGAGCCGATGAGCCAAGGCACTCGTTGCCGACAATTGGCTGAATATGTGATTTTTGAGTCACCGTTCAACATGCTCTGCGACAGTCCGAGCAACTATATGAAAGAAGAGGAATGCACACAGTTCATCGCTTCCGTTCCTACCACTTGGGATGAAACGATTGTTTTGGACGGCAAAGTGGGTGAATATCTCGTTATCGCCCGCCGCAAAGACTTCCGCTGGTATGTGGGTGCCATCACCAACTGGGACGAGCGCGACATTGAAATCGACCTCAGCGTGCTACCCAACTTCAGCGCCAAGTCGGGACATATCTTCCGCGATGGCATCAACGCCAACCGCGTGGCTAAAGACTATGTCTCTGAGCAAGCCCAAGTGTGGGGCAACAAGGTCAAAGTGCATCTCGCCAAAGGCGGTGGTGCCGTGATGGTGTTCTAATTCGGCAACCATGGAAAAGCAGTATCGCTTTCTCGCCTTCGACTGCGGTGCCACCAATGGTAGGGCAATTCTTGGGACTTTTGCTGACGGCAGTTTCCGCATGGAGGAGGTTTACCGTTTCCCCAACCAAACCCTCGAAATCGGTGGGAAATACTATTGGAATGTTTATGGCATCTACGAACACTTCCTCAAATGCCTGACGGAGCTAGGTAAGCGGCATTTTCCATTGGACTCCATCGGCATCGACACCTGGGGCGTCGACTTTGGCTGTATTGGCCATGACGGCACATTGCTGGGCTTGCCCCGCGCCTACCGTGACCCTTACACCGCAGACATTCCCGAAAAGTTCTTCAAAATCGTTTCGCGTGAACAACTTTATGCGCTGACGGGCATTCAAATCATGAACTTCAACACGGTATTTCAGATGTTTGCCCAAGCAGAGGAAGGTTGCACCGCCTATCATCATGCCAAACGCATCCTCTTCATGCCCGACCTCCTCTCCTATCTGCTGACACGCGGAAAAGTCTGCGAATACACCATCGCCTCCACCTCTGGGCTGATGAACCCCAAGACACAACGATTTGAGCCTTCGCTGATGAATGCTGTAGGCCTTACAGATGACCAGATACCCGATCGAATACAGCCAGGAGAAGTGGTGGGTAAGCTGCGATTCAGCATCGCCAAGGAGACGGGCTTGGGCGAAGTGCCTGTGGTGGCTGTGGCAGGTCATGACACCGCATCGGCCATCGTCGCCGTACCTGCCGAAAACGAGCATTTTGCCTACCTCAGCAGCGGCACTTGGAGCCTCATGGGCATTGAGGTTGAGGAACCTATCATCACCGAGCAGTCGGCGCGGCTCAACTTCACCAACGAAGGCGGCATCGAAGGCACCACACGCTTCCTGAAAAACATCACGGGGATGTGGCTCGTGGAGCAATGTCGAAAGAAATGGGTGACGCAAGGACACGACTATACATACGACGAGATGACCAAGATGGCGCAGTCGGCAAAAGCCTACTCAGGCCGCATCAACCCCGACGACCCGCGTTTTGCCAACCCTTCCGACATGGAAGCAGAGATAAAAACTGCTCTAGCCGACGAAGGTTTTGTCGCTCCTGTCAACAATGCTGAGATGCTGAGCTGCATCTACCACAGCCTCGCCGAACGTTACAAGGAAGTGTTGGATATGCTGCAGGAAGTAGCGCCGTTCAAGATCGAGAAGCTACACGTCATAGGTGGCGGCTCGGCCAACGAACTGCTCAACCAATGGACTGCCGATGCCATCGGCATGCCCGTAGTGGCTGGTCCAACCGAAGCCACTGCCATCGGCAACCTCATGGTGCAGGCCAAGGCCGCTGGACTCGTCAGTGACCGTTGGGCTATGCGCAAGATGATAACACAAAACTTTGAAACAAAGACATACAACCCAGCCCCGTAGGGGCGCAGGACATTAAGCAGGCGGTGAGCGCAGCGTAACCCCTGCTCTTAACACCAACCCAGCCCCGTAGGGGCGACACATCACCAAACAGGCGACATGAGTCCCTGCTCTTAACACCACCAGCCAATGAACACCACCAACATCCTCAATGCCTACACCCTCGCCAAGGAACGCTACGCCGTCCTCGGCATCGACACCGACAAAGCCATCGCAACCCTCGAAAAGACTCCCATCTCGCTGCACTGCTGGCAGACCGACGACGTGATGGGCTTCGAGAGCAACGCCGGCCTCTCGGGCGGCATCCAGACCACAGGTAACTACCCTGGTCGCGCCCGCACCATCGACGAGGTGCGCGCCGACCTTGAGTTCGTCAACTCACTGCTCGCCGGAACGCAACGCGTCAACCTGCATGAAATCTACGGCGACTTTGGAGGCAAGTTCGTCGACCGCGACCAAGTGGGCGTGGAACACTTCCAAAGCTGGATCGACTGGGGCAAATCAGTGGACATGAAGCTCGACTTCAACAGCACCTCCTTCGGCCACCCAAAAAGCGGCGACCTCAGCCTCGCCAACCCCGACCCCACCATCCGCAACTTCTGGATTGAGCATACCAAACGCTGTCGCCGCATCGCCGATGCCATGGGCAAGGCACAAAGCGACCCTTGCATCATGAACATCTGGGTGCACGACGGCCTGAAAGACCTCACCGTAGAACGTAAGCGCTACCGAGAACTGCTGGCTGAATCATTGGATGAGATACTAGCAGAAGACCTTCCCAACATGAAATCTTGCGTCGAAGCCAAACTTTTCGGCATAGGTTTGGAAAGTTTCACCGTGGGCTCGCACGACTTCTATGCAGGCTACTGCGCCACCCGCAAGGTCATCTACACCCTCGACACAGGCCATTACGAACCTACGGAAAACGTCTCTGACATGATTCCGTCGCTGCTCCTCTATGTACCCGAGTTGATGCTGCACGTCAGTCGTCCCATCCGCTGGGACTCCGACCATGTGACCCTCATGAACGACCAGACCCTCGACCTCTTCAAGGAAATCGTCCGTGCCGAAGCCCTCCACCGCGCCCATATCGGCCTTGACTACTTCGACGCGTCTATTAATAGAATAGGTGCCTACCTCATCGGCACCCGCGCCACGCAAAAGTGTCTGCTGCAAGCCTTGTTAGAGCCATTGGAAACCTTGCGCCAATACGAGGACAACGGCCAAGGCTTCGAGAAGCTGGCCTTAATGGAAGAAATGAAATCATTGCCTTTTGGCACCGTCTACGACTACTTCAATTTGAAGAATGATGTGCCTGTTGGTGAAGAGTTCATCGCAAAAGTACAGCAATATGAAAAAGAAGTAACTTCTAAAAGGTAAAACGATGTAAGTCGGCCCTTCGACAGGCTCAGGGACCTTTGCTTTTACGGAGGTTAAGGGTGCTTGAGCCTGTCGAAGGCCCCGCGTCTAAAACAACAAACCATGAACAAAGGAAGTCTTAAAAGCACTATAGCCGTCTCGCTGACCAACTACTTGGATGCTGGCGCCATCGTTGCAGGAGCCAGTGGTCTGACGCTATGGCAGAAATACCTGGGCCTCACCGAGGTGCATCTCGGCTGGCTCAACTTCATCAGCGCCAACTGTTTGGGTGCCGCCCTCGGTGCCATCATCGGTGGTTTCTTGGCCGACAAATACGGGCGAAAATTCATCTACACCTACAACCTGCTGGTGTATATGCTGGGCGTGCTGCTCATCATGCTCTCCGTCAGCTTCCCGATGCTGTTGGCGGGCTTTCTGGTGACGGGCATCTCGGTAGGCATCGGCGTACCGGCCTCGTGGACCTACATCTCCGAAAGCTCCGAGAACGACAAACGAGGACGCAACATCTGCATCTCCCAGATGTCGTGGGGCTTCGGCCCGATGATCATCCTGCTGTTAGGCATGTTCTTCGCTCCCGACGGCTATCTATTCGGTTGGGTCGAAGGCATTGCGCACTCTTTTGGAGACGATGGCTTGTCCACAGAGGCCGTCAACGTGTTCAGCTCGCGCATCGTCTTTTTCTCATTGCTGATTGTGGCTTTCATCGCCTGGAACTTGCAGCGCAAACTGGAAGAAAGCACCGAGTGGAAAGCCAGCCAAGAAGCCGCTAAAGCAAAAGGCGAGGACACGGGGCTATGGCATGCCTTCAAGGTGTTGTTCTCCAACAAAACTGCCATCAAGACCGCGTGTTTCTTGGCCGTCATCTACCTCACTTGGAACCTCGTGGCCTCGGTCTTGGGCTTTTTCCAACCCCACATCTATGAGACGGCGGGTGGTATCAGCAACGAACAAGCCAACTGGATGAACTGCATCCAATGGGCCATCATCGTGTTTGTCACCTTCCTGCTCTCCAAGGTCATCGACAAGACCAGCCATAAGCTAATCTACATCTTGGGCCTGCTCTTCGCCATCAGTGCCTGGGTGATTATCGTGACCGTCGGGGTAAATGGCACCGCAGGACTCTGGCTCTTCACCATCCTGTGGGGTATCGAAGGCGGTATGTCGGTACAGATTTTCTACGCCTTATGGGGTTCGGAGCTGTTCCCCGCCAAGTTCCGCGCCGGCGCACAAGGACTGATGTTCTTCGTCGTCAGAGGGCTGTCGGCTGTGTGGGGACTGGTGTTCGCTTTCATCTATGGCGAAAACGGCGAAGGCTTCACCATGGCTGCCTATTGCATGATTGGCTTGCTGCTCATCTCGTTGATAGTGGGTGTCATCGGCTGCCCCAACACCCGTGGCAAGTCGCTGGCGCAAATCACCAAGGAACGATATGGAGAGGAGTATTAAACATGACACCGTGTCGCTTCGCGTCATTGCGAGGAGGCACGACGAAGCAATCCAGGAATGAAGCTCTTTATCTGGATTGCTTCGTTCCTCGCAATGACGTCACCCCCATGTAAAAACAAATGAACAATGAAAAGCATACTAGATAACAACCCCGAACTAAAACACCAAATCGACCAAGTGGCCGAAGTAGCCAGCTACCTCTGGCAGAAAGGCTGGGCCGAGCGCAACGGCGGTAATATCGTCATCAATGTCACCGATCAACTTTCAACTCTAAACTACTCTAAACTCTCAACTCTCAACTCTCAACTCCCAATTGGTACAACATTGCCTTACCTAAAAGGCTGCTATTTCTTCTGCAAAGGCACCAACCGCCGCATGCGCGACCTCGCCCGCTGGCCCATGGACAACGGCTCCATCATCCACATCCTCGACGACTGCACCCATTACGAAATCATCGCCGACAAACCCGTGATGCCCACCTCGGAGCTACCCTCGCACCTCAGCGTTCATAACTACCTGATTGGCAAAGGCTCACCTTACAAAGCCTCGCTCCACACACATCCCATCGAGTTGGTAGCCATGACGCATCATCGGCCGTTCTTGGAGAAAGACGTGCTGACACAAATACTATGGTCGATGATTCCTGAGACACGGGCGTTCTGTCCGAAAGGCTTGGGCATCGTGCCTTACTTGTTGCCTTCGAGTGTAGCGCTTGGCGAAGCCACCCTTAACACCCTTGACGAAGGCTACGACGTGGTGATGTGGGAGAAGCACGGTGTGTTTGCCGTCGACACCGACATCATGGCCGCCTTCGACCAAGTGGATGTGCTCAACAAGGCCGCGCAGATTTACATGAGTGCCCGCAGTATGGGCTTCGAGCCGGAAGGCATGAGCGAAGCGCAGATGCAAGAACTGGCGGAGACGTTTGGATTGACGAAATAAAAGAGAAAAATGATAGACGACTTTTTCGATAAGGAATACTGGGTAGTGGATTTCCTCCCCAAGCAAGTGCCGGAGAACGGCGGCGGAAGGTTCTTCTCCGTGGAGCAGTATTACTTAGAACCATCGCGCTATGCCGTTTTGCGTGAGCACTTTTCCGACATCCTATTAAAGTTGTACTGTTACTACGATATGCGATTGTTCATAGGCGACGACTCCGAAGGTATCTTCAACCCTGAGCCAGAGATGCTTGCCGACCTTGTCAAGGGCAACCAAGACCATTTATGCATCCTTGTCGGCACATCAGAAGCCCTCATTACTTTAAGCCGCGACGACACTTGTATGACCGTTTACGCCCCGTCCGAAGACTTGCTGGAACTGATTCGGACACTTGCTGGGGCTGTGGGGTTGTTTGTTTGGAAGCCACAGAATTAAAGAATTAAATTTTGAAAAATATACATATCAATATGAAACACATAACCATCATACTATTGGCTTTGATAGGCCTTGTTTCTTGCAATGACAACCTAACCATCACCATCACCAACCCCAACGTGGAGCAACAATTCCACGAACAGCCTTTGGCCACGGCACAACCCCGCTTCAGCTGGAACTATGAGACCACTGAAAACGAAGTGGTCCAGCAAAACTACCGAATCATCGTGGCCTCAACCGCCGATAACGCCCAAAACGGCATCAGCGACCTTTGGGATTCAGGCGTGGTGCCTTCCAACCAGATGCTTTACATCCCTTACGCTGGCAAAACACTCCAAAGCCGCGACAAAGCCTATTGGAAAGTCATCACGACCGTAGCCGCCAAGGGCAAAAAAGCCAAAGTGGAAAGCGAAGTCAAGTCGTTTGAAATCAGCCTGTTGAACCAAGACGACTGGCAAGCCAAATGGATTGGGCATGAGTTTGAGGACGATGTGCTGGTAGGTAAAACCCGCTTGGCTGCCCGTTATCTCCGCAAGGATTTTGCCCTCAAAAACGACATTAAAGAAGCACGGCTTTATGTCAGCGGAATGGGTGTCTACAGCGCTTACCTCAACGGTTGCGAAGTCGCTCCCGAGGAACTGCTAAAACCTACGCTTTCGTGGTACTCAAAGCGCGTGTATTTCAACACCTACGATGTGACCAATATGCTCCAGCAAGGCGACAATGCCATCGGCGTCATCATTGAAGGCGGTCGTTACACAAGCATCCGCTACAACGAAGCCAACCCCAACTGGGACGGCACGAACCATGTGTTTGGCTTCGGTACGCCGCGCCTGCTGCTACAACTCGAAGTGACTTACAAAGACGGGCAAAAGGAGACCATCGTCAGCGATGAGACCTGGAAAATCACCAACCGCGGCCCCATCCGTACCGCCAATGAATGGGATGGCGAGACCTACGACGAAAACTTCGACCTCGGCGATTGGAACAAGGCTGGCTACGACGCCTCCTCTTGGCTTCAAGCCGAACTCGTAGAAGCTCCCGAAGGTGAACTTTCAGCCCAGCCCAACCCCAACATCACTGTGATGGAGAAACTGAAACCCATCAGCCTGTTCCAGAAAGGCGACAAATGGTACCTCGACATGGGCCAAAACATGGTCGGTTTCATCGACATGAAAGCGCGTGGACAACAACCTGGCGACATCATCACCCTGCGTTTCGCCGAACTTTTGACTCCCGATAGCCTACTTTATACCGCCAACCTTCGCAGCTCGGAAAACACCGACCAATACATCGTCGCCAACAACTCTAAACTCTCAACTGACTCTAAACTCTCAACTCTAAACTCTAAACTCAACTGGCACCCGATGTTCGTCTACCACGGCTTCCGCTACGTTGAAATCTCCGGCTTGCGCGAAACGCCCAATTTGGACGACTTCGAGGGCTGTGTCATCTACGACGAGATGCCCGTCACTGGGTCGTTTGAGACCTCCAACGAAATCCTCAACACGGTGTACCACAATGCCTATTGGGGCATCCGTGGCAACTACCGCTCCATGCCCACCGACTGCCCGCAACGCGACGAGCGTTTGGGCTGGACTGGCGACCGCACCACGGGCAACTTCGGCGAGTCGTATATCTTCAACAACCACCAACTCTACGCCAAGTGGCTCTCCGATGGCGACGACTGCCAATGGGACAACGGCTCGCTGCCCAACATCGTCCCGCCCTACTGGCGCGGCTACACCGACAACATGACCTGGCCAGGTGCCATGGTCACCGTGACAGATATGCTTTATACCCGCTTCGGCGACACTGAACCCATCCGTCAACATTATGCGGCTTGGAAGAAGTGGATGCTCCACATGAAGAATGACTATATGAGAGCCGGCCTCATGCCTCGCGACACCTACGGCGACTGGTGCATGCCGCCCGAGAGCCTCGAACTCATCCACTCCAGCGACCCCAACCGCATCACAGAGTCGACGGTCATCTCCACGCCGTTCTATTGCTACCTCTGCGGCAAAATGGCTAAGTTTGCCGAGATTTTAGGCTTCACCGAGGATGTAGACTTCTTCAACCAAGAAATCACCACCACCACCATCGCCTTCAATGACAAGTATTTCAACCGCGTGACGGGCATCTACGCCAACAACACCGTCACAGCTAATATCTTACCTTTGTGGTTCGGAATGGTACCCAAAGGATTGGAAAACAAGGTTTTGGAAAGCATCGTCGACAAGACGATGAACGAATGTGGCGGTCATGTGTCGACAGGTGTCATCGGCATCCAGCAGCTGATGCGCTGCCTGACGGAATACGGTCGCGGCGACCTCGCCTTCAAGATTGCCTCTAACGACACCTATCCGAGTTGGGGCTACATGGTCCGTAACGGTGCCACCACCATCTGGGAACTTTGGAACGGCAACACCGCCGACCCCGCCATGAACTCGGGCAACCATGTCATGCTCCTTGGTGACCTCATCCTTTGGGAATACGAATACCTCGGTGGCATCCGCGCCCTTGAGCCGGGTTATAGCAAAATCCAACTCAAGCCCTATCCCATTGAAGGACTGGACTTCGTAAATTGTGCTTACAATTCAGTTTCAGGTCCTATCGAAAGCCACTGGAAACGAGAGGGAAACCATTTCGAATGGGACATCGTCATCCCTGCCAATACTACGGCTGAGGTTTGTTTACCCACTTCAAACGGTTATGAAACAAATACTTATGGAAGCGGAAAATACCATCTGTCTTCGGAACTTTAAGGTTCTGATAGTCAAACAAAAATCGCCCATCTATAGATTCCCTATAGGAATGACATAGATGGGCGATTTTTATGAACTTACAAATAATCTCGGTCGGTTAGGCCGTTTGTGCAGCCCCATCAGCACCAAACCAGGCATTCAAAGTCTCGTCTACTTTGGCATTGATTTCAGGTGTAATCTTGTGCTGCACCTTTTTCACCACATAGAGCACGGCCAAGCCTTCGTCGAGCAGACCGAGAATCTTGTGTGCCTTATAAGGAATCAAGCTGAAAGGCAAGATGGTATAGAGGATGGCACCCACAATGAGCGCTTTCTCAAGCGTGGTGGTCTCGCCCATGGTCAGCACGTAATAGAGCTGGAGCAACGGTTTGGTGGCGACACGACCTGCCTTTTTGGCATACGTGCCAATCTTGCCCAGCATATTGGAGGTCTTGGATTTCCAATCCACGTTTTTCAGTTTGTCAAGCAAACCGTTGATGTCTTTACCAGCAATGGCGTATGCCAAGATGGTGATACACAGGATGGTAATAATCATTTTTCCTATTTTAATTGATGAATATTCAAGTCTAAAGCTAGTGTCTTTCAACAAATTCTATTCCATTTTATTTACTTCTGCACCCTATCAGGATTTTCGGCGATGAATTGGCTCCAGTCGGGGCGACGATGCGCCTTGGCCTTCTCAGTGGTGTGCTTGGTGTAATTCACGTCCTTACCCTTCGAGATGGAATGGCACACCGCAGCGGCTACGGCATCGGTGGCATCAAAAAACTTTGGGTCTTCGTCGGTCTTCAGGATGAAATGCACCATTTTGGCCACCTGTTCCTTCGAGGCGTTGCCGTTGCCCGTGATGGTTTGTTTGATGGTCTTGGGCGAGTACTCAAAGATGGGAATATCGCGGTAGAGCGCAGCGGCCATGGCCACGCCTTGAGCACGCCCCAGCTTCAGCATCGACTGCACATTTTTCCCGAAAAACGGCGCTTCAATGGCCAACTCATCGGGATGGTACTCGTTGATGATTTCCAGCACGCGCTCAAAGATCTTTTTCAACTTCAACGCCTGATTTTCCAACTTCTTCAAATTAATAACCCCCATCGTGAGTAGTTCCAACTGCTTACCCTGCTCACGGATGACACCGTAGCCCATGACCATTGTGCCCGGGTCTATACCTAATATGATTTTTTCAGTTATGTCCAAACCAAACTATTTCTCCGTCTGTTTTTTAGCGATGCTAATATTACCTATTCTATAAGTGTTCATGCTGAAATCTGGCAGGTCTTGTTGACATTGGTTTTCTTGAAGGAGTGCGTGACGAGATTGCGAAGTTGCTCATTCATACCAAGCATGTCCGACAAATCAGGCTCGTTACCTTTGACTTTCCCCACTTTCCACCCATGCATAGCCAAATCAGCACGGAGTGTTCCGTTGCGCAACTGCTCAGAAAGGTAATCGGAAAGCATGAAATCAAAATCGGCGCGGGCACTTTCTTCGGTAAGGTCATAGCCCGAAAGATCAAGCGAAGGACAATAGGCAATATAAGTGTCGCCTTCCTTGAAGACAAACAACGAAACGCTGATTTCAACGCCATCTTTGCTAAAACTGATATAATTTAGGTTCGTCATATTATTGTTTTTATGCGGCAAAAATAATCATTTTTTCTTTAACCAAACAACTCCGCCCCAACTCATAAACCGAAGCCACCAGTACTACCTCAATCATAAAGTTATTGGAATCAAAATTTACAAAATAATATCCCATTTTTTGCAATTATTGAATCATTAGTTCTACTTTTGCACTATGATACACATTGACGGAATTAAAAACGAAATGATTGCCAATAACACTTTACTTTATGAAAAAGATATTTTTTACATTGCTTTGCGGTTTTATGATTGGTTTTGCGGTCAAAGCACAAGAAGTGGAAGATATGATCATCTTTCCCGATGACTTGGATAGTTGCAACATCGTTCGGCCTGATGTGATGCCCAAGGATTTTCAATTGGATTACGCATCCCTATTTTATTACACGCGTATTAGTCCAGTTTTAGATTATCCTGAAGAAGCAAAAAAGAACCATATTCAAGGGAATGTACTCCTCACTTTCCGTATCACAAAAGATTGCAAATTAACTGATTATAAAATATACAAAGGATTGGGTTATGGGTTGGATGAAAAAGTTCTCGAATATGCCCATTTGATTAGCCATCCATCCGAGGCAGCAGAGTATCAAGGAGAAAAGGTGGATATAATGTATATGATGAGAGTCTCTTGTACTTATGAACCAGCTTGGCCCATCACAATAGCACAAAATTTCAGTCTTGAAAAGTTGCTAGAAGAAGAGGCTGTTTTAATCGGAGACCATACAAACCCAATCGACTTTGATTGCAAGACACCATACGTGCGTTTCAAGGTGAAGAGCCGAAACGGCAAAATCGACAAAGTGAAATTGGAAAAAAGTTCTGGATTTAAGTCTCTTGATGATGAAGCGGTTATGGCTCTTTGGAATTTGGAGTATTGGAGAGGTGGTCGTATGGAAAAGGACGCTGAATACATAGTCCCTGTTCGGTTTGATGCAAATTTAGAAGAATAATAGTTCGTAAAGAGAAGAATGCTCCCGTTCGGTCGGATTTGCAATCCGCTCTATCTCTCTATCTAGTTTTCGGATTACAAATCCTTATATCCAAGTCCAGCGGATTGCAAATCCGCTGGAACCCAAGATTTACGAATGATTTATGTAAGATTTGTTTCCTTCACCCAAACAACTCGCTCCCCAACTCATACACGGAAGCCACAGGCACAATCTGAATCTTAAACCGTTTGGTATCCAAGCCTTTGGCATTGTATTTAGAGACAAATATCTTCTCAAAACCGAGCTTGTCGGCTTCGGCGATGCGGGCTTCGATGCGGGTGACGGCACGGATTTCGCCCGAAAGACCTACTTCGGCGGCAAAAGCATAACGCGAAGGGATAGGAATATCGGCATTCGAGGAAAGCACGGCGGCGATGACAGCCAAATCAATGGCTGGGTCGTCCACGTGGAGACCTCCTGCGATGTTCAAGAATACGTCTTTTATGGAAAGTCGGAAGCCTGCACGTTTCTCCAACACAGCTAGGAGCATATTCATCCTGCGGATGTCGAAACCCGTGGCGGAGCGTTGCGGTGTGCCATATGCAGCGCTGCTCACCAAGGCCTGCGTCTCGATGAGCATGGGGCGTTGGCCTTCCATGGTGGCGGCGATGGCGATGCCGCTCACTTCCTCGTCGCGTTGCGAGAGCAGGATTTCGCTGGGGTTGGTCACCTCGCGAAGACCAGTGGCATTCATCTCAAAGATGCCTAACTCGGAGGCAGACCCGAAGCGGTTCTTGATGGTACGCAGGATGCGAAAACCATAGTGGCGGTCGCCCTCGAATTGCAAGACCGTATCAACGATATGCTCCAAAATCTTCGGGCCAGCGATGCTGCCATCCTTGGTGATATGGCCGATGAGAAACACTGGCACCTGATAGGCTTTGGCGATTTTGTTCATCTCGGCGGCCGTTTCACGGATTTGTGAGAGGCTGCCCGCCGTGGCATCCACGTAGGGCGATTCGAGCGTCTGTATGGAGTCGACAATCACAATGTCGGGCTGCACGTTTTTGAAATGCTTCAGAATCTCTTGCGTGTTGGTCTCGGTGAGGATGAGGCAGTCGGTGTTGTGGATGCCGATGCGCTCGGCCCGCATCTTGATTTGGGTCTGGCTCTCCTCGCCAGAGATGTAAAGTATATTTCTACCAGCGAGTTGCAAAGCCGTCTGCAAGAGCAAAGTCGACTTGCCGATGCCAGGCTCACCACCCACGAGGGTCAAGGAGCCGAGCACCAAGCCGCCGCCCAACACACGATTGAGTTCCTCGTAAGGCAGGATGATGCGTTGTTCCTTGGCATTGCCAATCTCATTGATAGGTGTAGGCAAGCTTTTGTCCATCTCCAAGCCAACGCTTTTTTTCACCGATTTACTGTCCTTTCCCGTGACGACAGTTTCCTCCACGCAGGTGTTCCACGCACCACAGGCAGGACATTTCCCGAACCATTTCGGCGACTCATTGCCGCATTCCTTGCAGAAAAAGGCGGTTTTCTCTTTTGCCATATCACATTCCGTTTATGCCGCAAAAATAAGAAAATAGCCTCTTAAAAGAATAGAGTCTAAGATTTTTCCTATTTTTGTCCCAAATTCGAAAAATCAACGAAGTTAAAAACAGGAGGTTGAATGAAACATCGTTTACTCACACTGCTTGCCATAGTCTTCACTTTGCCGCTCTTTGCCCAGCAAGGTGACGTGGTGCTGTGTGAAGGTTTTTTCAACCCTTGGCTTGAAGAAGGCTGGGATGCAAAAGGCGACGACTGGGTAGTGTGGTACATCTCCAACACCACTTTTGCAGGATGCAAGCCGAATGAGATGCAGATGTATCCCGACATCAATTTTGAAGGCACCACCCGACTGGTCACCCCTATTGTCGAGCTGGGAAAATACGACTTCATCAATTTCCAGTTCAACCACGCCCTCGAAGCCACACAAGGTGAAATTAATGCGCAAATCGGCATCGGCATCTCGCAAAACGGCGAAGATTGGGAAAGCATCTGGGAAGACACTTTGGTGGGTAGCATCGTGCAGAGCCAGTATCTGCTCACCTTCGACATGGAGGAATGGCCCAGCAAAGAGCCCCAGTTTTGCCTCTATTTCACTGGACGCGGAGCACGCATCACGAGCTGGTATATCGACAATGTCATCATCTATGCCTCGAAGAAAAACAAATACGGCGACATCGACGACACCGACGGAAACGGCTTCGTGGCTTCGCGGTCGTCCATCACCACCTTGAAAGGTCCTTCGGCAGGCACGGTGACCAGCTTCTCAAAAATGAGAAGATCAAGCAACCGCTATGCCCGTGTGGTGGAAGGTCGACAGAAGAAGTGGTGGCAATTCTGGAAATAGGTAAGAGTATGAAAAAGAGCATTATAGCATTATTATTGGTTTTGTTTTCATGGACAGCCATGGCGCAAAACTTCACCGACAGCAACCTGCCCATCGTGGTCATCGAGACGGATGGCGGCGTCAATATCCCTGACGAACCTAAAGTGTCTGGCACGATGAGAATCATTTGGCACCAGGATGGTTCACGCAACTACATGAGCGACATCGACAACCCAGATTTCCTCAACTATGACGGGCGCATCGGCATCGAAATGCGTGGTAGCTCGTCGCAGACCATGCTCAACAAGAAACCATACGCCCTTGAAACCCGTGAAGACGATGACATCACCAATAGGAATGTCAGTATCTTGGGAATGCCTGCCGAGAACGACTGGGTGCTCAACTCCTTGGCTTTCGACCAAACGGGAATGCGCGATGTGCTGGCATACGAACTGTCAAACCGACTCGGACAATATGCTTCAAGAAGCGTATATTGCGAGGTGGTAATCAACGGCAACTACAAAGGGCTTTATGCCTTCATGGAGAAAATCAAGCCCGACAAAAACCGCGTCAACATCGAGGAGATGGACCAAACCTGCAACAACTATCCTGAAGTGACGGGAGGTTACATCACCAAGGCCGACAAGACCACGGGCGGCGACCCCGTAGCCTGGACGATGCAAGGCTATGGTGGAGGTTGGTGGGGATGGGGCAACAACACCGACTTCATCCATCATTATCCCAAACCTGCCGACATCACCAATGCTCAGAATAACTACATCCACGGTGTGTTTACCAACCTCGCCTCAGTGGCCAACCAACACAACACTTCCATTGCATCAGGCATCCCTTCGGTCATCGACATTCCCTCCTTCGTCGATTTCATGATGATTGCAGAGTTTACCTCCAATGTGGACGTTTATTCGCTCAGCACCTTCTTTCATAAGGACAGGATGGGCAAGCTGCGGGCGGGGCCCGTTTGGGACTACAATCTTGCTTTTGGTTACGATGCTTTCGGCAACCGTAGCAAGTACAATGTGTGGCAGTTTAACAACGAGGATAACAACGGTCCCAAATTCTGGAAAGACTTGTTTGACACCGCCCTTTTCCGCTGCTATATGGCCAAACGCTGGTTTGAGCTGACCGAGCCTGGACAACCCTTGAATTACGATTTCGTTTGCAATCGCATTGACGAAATCGATGCACTGATTGCCGAAGCCATTCCTCGCGACAACCAACGCTGGAACCAGATGCAACAGCACGCGCAGTACGTCACCGACATGAAAAACTGGCTCCAGCAGCGCACCAACTGGCTGAACCAAAACATCGGCTCCGTTGACGGCTGTTCCGATTTCGACCTCCCTCCCTTAGTCATCTCCAAAATCCATTACCATCCCATGGACTGGTGGAACATCGACGGCGACCTGTTTGAGTTCATCGAAATCACCAACAACGGCGACGAGGAAGTGGATTTGACAGGTGTTTATTTCCGCGAGTTGGGTGTCACCTATCAGTTTCCCGACAATGCGCAAATTGCCGGCCGACAAGCCATCGTGCTCTGTTCCGATTCGTTGATGTTCACAGAGTTTTACAACACAACGCCTTTCGGGCAATACACTCGCAAACTTTCCAACAAGTCGGAAAACCTCGTCTTGGCCGACGCTTGGGGCAACATCATCGACCAAGTGCACTACAGCGACAGCCTTCCTTGGCCCATGGAAGCCGATGGCGAAGGGCCTTACCTCGAACTGAAAGACCTTGATTCCGACAACAGTCTCGCCGAGAATTGGACCACTGGCAATGATTTGACAAAGATTGACAAATTCATTGAAAACCAAAACATTGCCCTTTATCCCAACCCCACTTCGGGTAAGATTCATATTGCCTTATCGGAAAACGCCATTCATTGCCAAATCGTTGACTTGATGGGAAATATGTTACAAGAAACTTCGCCTTCAAGTTCTGACTTTGAGCTAGATTTGAGCAGTTTGCCTTCGGGGATGTATTTGGTAAAGGTGCAGTTTGCTAATGGGAGAATCGTTTTCAGGAAAGTGGTTAAACGATAGAAAGCTGTTAGTGTCGGTCGGATTTGCCATCCGACCGTATTAAATCCATAGATTTTTTTGAAATAATGACTATCGTTTGGACATTATTTTTTATCTTTGCAACCGTCATTAAGTTAATGCGCATTAAATTAACAGCAAAAATATGAGATTCTACGACAGGGAAAAAGAGCTTGAAATTCTCCAAAAAAATTGGGAGCAGACAACCGACCGAGGCCGTTTAGCAGTGCTTATAGGGCGCAGGCGCATCGGAAAAACCACACTGCTGACAAAAAGCGCGGAAGACGGAAGTCAGCCTTTGCTATACCTCTATGTGTCGAAAGACAACGAGCGTGTGTTGACAAGAAAATTCCAAGAGGCCGCAGAGCAAACGCTTGGGCTACAGGTCTTTGGGCAGATGGAAACCTTTGCCCAGATTTTCGAGCAGCTGCTAAAATATGGCCAACAGCAACACTACACATTGGTGTTCGATGAATTCCAAAATTTCGTAAAGGTGAATCCTGCCATCCCCAGCCATATACAGGACCTTTGGGACCGTTATCACGAGAAAGTGAAAGTCAACATGGTGGCTTGTGGCAGCATCTATAACATGATGCACAAGATATTCGACAACGAGGACGAGCCGCTTTATGGCCGTCAGGATTGTCGCCTAAACATGCTACCCTTCCGTATCAGTGTGCTGAAGCAAATCCTTCTCGACCACAATCCCAAATACACACCTGAAGACTTGCTCTGTCTCTATATGTTGACTGGCGGCGTAGCCAAGTATGTAGCATGGTTGATGGACGCAAAAGCGACCACAAAGACCAAGATGCTCCGATGGGTCACGCAGGCAGGCTCGCCCTACCTCACGGAGGGCACGGAACTCATCATGTCGGAGTTTGGCAAGGATTACACCAACTATTTGAGCATCTTACAGCTGATAGCCTCGGGCATGACGACACAGAGTGAGATTGACGGTGCCCTCGGTAAGAACACCGGTGCGTTCCTTGAGAACTTGGCGGAAGATTACAGCTATATACGTCGCAAGCAGCCTATGTTCAGCAAACCCAACGGAAGAAACTCGCGATGGCAGCTGGACGACTGCTTCCTGCGTTTCTGGTTCCGATTTATCATGCGCAACCAGGCACTCGTGGAGATGGAACGAAACGACCTGCTGCTTGAGATTGTAGAACGTGACTACGAGCGATACTCGGGGTTGGTTCTCGAGCAGTATTTCCGCCAGAAATGGATGGAGGAAGAGCGGGTGACCTTGGTTGGTAACTATTGGAACCGCAAGGGTTTGAACGAGATAGACATGATAGCCTTGAACGACATCGACAAGACCGCAGTTGTGGCAGAGATTAAGCGTCAGAGGAAGAAGTTCAACCCGAACGAACTTGCCGAAAAAGTGGCTACATTAGACAAAGATTTGGCAAAGTATAGTGTTAGCCAGATTGGATTGTGCATGGAGGATATGTGATTCGATGAAAGTAGAACGCCGTCGCATGGGTTTAGGTCTTAGTTCGGTCGGATTTGCAGTCCAACCGCATCAAAGGGAAACTTTACAACTCCTCCGCAAACTTAATGTCCTTCACATTAAGCTGTAGGTTGGTCTTGCCTTGCCAGGTGTTGTATTCCAGATGGTAGCAGATGCTGAAAGGCTCGCCATCGTGGATGCGGTCAAAGAGGTCGCCTTTTTGGAATGCAATGCCTGAGAACGGTGCCACGCCTTGCTCGGCATCGCCAGGTTGCGTCACGGTGAGCTTCAAGTGACGGTGGCCGCCCACAGGACGTGAGCCGCCTGCATCGATGACATTGTCCGTCCAGAACACGGGTGCCATGTTGCCTGGACCGAAAGGCGCAAACTGGTTAAGAATACGCATGAACTTCGCCGTGATGTCGCTGAAGTTGATCTTCAAATCCACCTCAAGCTCAGGCACGAAGTCCTCATCCACAAGATGTTCGCTGACGTATGCCTCAAAACGGCGACGGAATTCCGATAGGTTCTCAGGCTTCATCGAAAGACCCGCCGCATATTTGTGGCCTCCAAAATGCTCCAACAAATCGGAGCAATGGTCGATGGCATCATAGATGTCGAAACTACGGATGGAACGCGCCGAACCCGTGACAAGGCCATTGGCACGAGTCAGGACAATGGTGGGGCGATAATAATAATCGGTGAGGCGCGAGGCCACGATACCGATGACGCCACGGTGCCACTTCGCATTGAAGACCACGGTGCTCTTGGCATCTTTCAACTCTTGGTCGGCGGCAATCATATCCAAGGCTTCCTCGGTGATGCGGTTGTCGAACTCACGGCGTTCATCATTCAAATCATTGATGGAAGCGGCCAACTTTTCTGCGTGTTCTTTCTTGTCGGCGATGAGCAAACGCACCGAATCCGAAGCCTTAGCGATACGCCCAGCCGCATTGATACGCGGTCCGATAAGGAACACCAAATCACTGATAGTCAACTCTCTCGTCAACACACTCTCATCGCCGTCCATTTGGTTATCTTCGCGGCGATAGATGTTGGCATGTTGAAGGATGGCTTCGATGCCCGGACGCGGTTTCTTGTTGAGTTGCTTCAGGCCGAAATAAGCCAACACACGGTTTTCGCCTGTGATGGGAACGATGTCGGCGGCAATGCTCACGGCCAAAAGGTCGATGAGGTCATACACCTCCTCAATAGTGCCCAAGCCTTTCATCGAAAGGGCGGTAATCAATTTGAAACCCACACCACAACCTGAGAGCTCATCGTAGGGATAAGTACAGTCAGGACGTTTGGCATCAAGAACAGCCACGGCATTGGGAATGACATCACCGGCACGATGGTGGTCGCAGATGATGAAGTCGACGCCGCGCTCGTTGGCATAGTCGATACGCTCGTTGGCCTTGATGCCACAGTCCAAGGCAATGACCAACTTGAAACCATTTTCGGCTGCATAGTCAATGCCTTTGAAGGAAATGCCGTATCCTTCTTCGTAGCGGTCGGGGATGTAGAACTCGATTTTTTTCTTCTTGAAGAAGGGTTTCAAATAGGTGTAAACTACGGCCACGGCTGTGGTACCATCAACGTCATAATCGCCATAAACCAAAAGTTTCTCACCATTTTGGATGGCTTGCAGCACTCTATCGACCGCTTTGTCCATGTCCTTCATCAGGAAAGGATCGTGCAATTGCGAGAGTGAGGGACGGAAGAAAGATTTAGCCTCTTCGTAGTTGGTAATTCCGCGTTGGACAAGCAAAGTGGCAAGGTTCTCATCGATATTGAGCACCTTGACAATTTCAGCAACTTTCTGTTTATCAACAGATTGGTTTAAAATCCACTTCGTTTCCATCCACGTAATTTTGAACTTGTAAAAATAAGGAAAAAACCAATGCGGCCTAATGGAATTTTCAATTTATAATAAAATTTGTTTTTAATTCTCTATTTTTCAACCATTTAAAACTCGGAAATTTTTCTATTCTATATAACGGAACAAATATTTATAGCCATCAAAACCTGTTGATATCTTTCCTAAAAAATTGTCGTTTTAGTGTTGCGCCGCTTTCAGTTTTTTCGTAATCTTGCAGTCTTAAATTAGCAAAATTTTACACCCTTGAAAAAGATTAGAACTGCTTTAATATCAGTATTTTATAAAACGGGCATCGATACCATTGTCGATTTGTTGAAGCAAAATGGCGTTCAGATTTACTCCACAGGAGGAACCTACGACTTTATCAAGCCCTTAGACCCCACGGTGAAGACCGTCGAGTCACTCACGGGCTATCCTTCCATCTTGGGCGGTCGCGTGAAGACTCTCCACCCCAAAGTGTTTGGCGGCATCCTGGGTCGCACCCAACTGGAATCGGACCAAAAGGAGATGCAGGAATATGACATCCCGCCCTTCGACCTGGTCATCGTCGACCTCTATCCCTTCGAGGAGACCGTGGCCAAGACCGAAGATGCCTCTGCCATCATCGAGAAAATCGACATCGGTGGCATTTCGCTCATCCGTGCAGGTGCCAAGAACTTCAACGACGTGCTCATCGTGCCTTCGCAGAAATATTATGGCGAACTCATCCAACTGCTGAAAAACCAGCGTGGTGAGACCTCCATCGACGACCGCCGTCGTTTTGCCGCATACGCCTTTGGCGTGAGCTCGCACTACGACAGCGCCATTATGAATTGGTTCGTAAAAGACAACGACAGCAAGCCGTTGCGCATCACCGAAGAGGAAGGCACCACACTCCGCTATGGTGAGAACCCGCACCAAAAAGGCACTTTTTATGGCAATTTAGACGCGATGTTCGAGAAATTGCACGGCAAAGAACTGTCATACAACAACTTGCTCGACCTTGACGCAGGCCTCAACCTCATCCGTGAATTCGACGAACCGACCTTCGCCATCCTCAAGCACAACAACCCTTGTGGCATCGCTTGCCGCAAGACTGTGAAAGAAGCTTATCTCGCCGCTTTGGCTGGCGACCCCGTTTCGGCCTTCGGTGGCGTGCTGGTTTGCAACCGCCCCATCGACTTGGCTGCCGCTGAAGGCATCAACAAGCTTTTCATCGAAGTCATCGTGGCCCCTGAGTATGAAGACGGCGTGCTCGATCTGCTCTTCTCGAAGAAAAACCGCGTGGTGTTGCGACTGAAAGCCGACCAATACAAGCCTCAGACAGTGAAGACCGCCTTGAACGGCTACCTCGTGCAAGACCGCGACCTTCACACGGAGACCGCTGACGACTTCAAGGTCATCACCACCAAGGCACCCACAGCCGATGAAGTGGAAGACATGATTTTCGCCAACAAGATTGTGAAACACAGCCGCTCCAACGCCATCGTCCTCGCCAAAGGCAAGCAGCTCTTTGCCTCGGGCATTGGACAGACCTCGCGTGTGGATGCCCTGCGCCAAGCCATTGAAAAGGCAAAGTCGTTTGATTTCAACCTGAAAGGCGCCGTTTTGGCTTCCGATGCCTTCTTCCCCTTCAAGGACTGCGTGGAACTGGCACATGAGGCGGGCATCACTGCCATCGTACAGCCCGGAGGTTCGGTGCGCGACCAAGAATCCATCGACTGCTGCAACGAAAACGGCATCAGCATGGTGTTTACAGGATTTAGACATTTTAGACATTGACATAATTAACTGAAGATAAATAAACAACTGACAACTAACAACTGAAGATTATGGGAGCATTTTCATTCCTCAACAAAGAAATCGCCATTGACCTTGGTACGGCCAATACGATTATCATATACAACGACAAAGTAGTCGTTGACGAGCCCTCCATCGTGGCCTTGCAGCGCGACACGAAGAAAATCATTGCCGTCGGCAAGCGCGCCATGATGATGCACGGCAAGACACACGAGAACATCAAGACCATCCGCCCGCTGCGCGATGGTGTCATCGCCGACTTCCAAGCCGCCGAATACATGATGCGCGAGATGATCAAAATGATTAATTTCAAGAACACCCTGTTTCCGCCCAGCCTGAAGATGGTCATCTGCATCCCTTCGGGTATCACCGAGGTGGAAGAACGCGCCGTGAAGGATTCGGCCGAGCAGGCTGGCGCCAAAGAGGTGCGTCTGATTCACGAACCTATGGCCGCTGCCATCGGTATCGGCATCGACGTGCTTGAGCCGACGGGTAACATGATTATCGACATAGGTGGCGGTACCTCCGAAATCGCCGTCATCGCTTTGGGTGGCATCGTCAACAACAAGTCCATCCGCATCGCCGGTGACGACTTCACCGCCGACATCGAAGAATACATGCGCAAACAACACAACATCATCGTGGGTGAGCGCACCGCCGAACGTATCAAGATTGAAGTGGGTGCCGCCATTCCGCAGCTCGACAACCCGCCCGATGACTACGCCGTGCAAGGTCGCGACATGCTGACAGGTATCCCGAAGGAAATCCGCGTCAACTATGCCGAAATCGCCCACTGCCTCGACAAGAGCATCATGAAGATTGAGACGGCCGTGTTGAATGCTTTGGAGCAGACGCCGCCTGAGTTGTCCGCCGATATTTACCGCACGGGTATCTACCTCACTGGTGGTGGTGCCTTGCTGCGTGGCCTCGACAAGCGTCTCAACGCCAAGACCAAACTGCCCATCCACGTGGCTGAAGACCCGTTGCGCGCCGTCGCCCGTGGCACTGGCATCGCATTGAAGAACTTCGACCGCTTTACCTTCCTGATCAAGTAAGGTATGTACAACCTGCGGCGTTTTATTCTAAAACATCACTTCATCATCCTCTTCATCTTGCTTGAGGTGATATCTGTGTTGTTGCTCGCCCGTAGCCAAAATTTCCATCGCAACCGCATGATCAGCGGCACCAACTATGTGACGGGAAAAATCTACGAATGGAGCAGCGAAGTAGGAAACTATTTCCGCCTCAACACCGCCAACGAGCAACTGGCCGAAGAGAACGCCCACCTCAGGATGCAGCTTTCCATCGTGTACGACACCACCACCTGCCACTACGACATCGAACAAGGTGACACTTTGTACAAATACATTCCAGCACAAGTCGTCAACAACAGCACCAACCAAGTCAACAACTACATCATAATTAATAAAGGTGCAGTCGACGGCATCGAGCGCGACATGAGTGTCATCTCCACCGACGGCATCGTGGGCGTGGTGACCGATGTCAGCAGGCATTACGCTTCCATCATGAGTTTGCTGCATAGCAAATCCATCGTAGGTGTGCGCTTCAAGACCAACCAGGAAATCGCCGGCTTGAAATGGGGAACCAACAACTACCGCTACGGCATGGTGGAAGACATCCCCACCCATATTGTTTTGCAAAAGGGCGACACCGTGTTGACAAGTTCGCATTCCTACATCTTCCCCAAAGACCTGATGGTGGGCACCATTGAAGAGTTCTATCCCACTGCCGTCGATGCATTGAACAAGGCTAAGATTCAGTTTGCCACCGACTTTTCCACCTTGCGTCATGTTTACGTAATCAAAGATTTGCACAAACCCGAGCTCGACTCACTTAAAGCCAGATTCCAATGAACAAGACTGTGCTCAATATCATCCGTTTCATCGTGTTGGTGCTCCTGCAAGTGCTGGTCATCAACCACATCCGTTTGGGAGGGTATGTGCATCCATATATTTACTTGATTTTCATTATGTTGTTACCTTTCAACACCCCCAATTGGCAATTGCTGGTATTGGGCTTCGTGTTGGGCTTGACGGTCGATATGTTCACGGGCACGCCTGGACTTCACGCGGGAGCCACCACCCTGATGGCCTTTTGCCGACCTTCTATCATCAAGCTTGTCTCGGGTAACCAGAAATTCGAAAACGTCCAAGAGCCTAATCTCGGACAAATCGACGGCATGTGGATGTTTCGCTATGTGCTGTGTATGGTGTTTGTCCACCATTTTGCGCTCTTTTTCCTTGAGTCGTTCAGTTTCAGGCTCATAGGTCAAGTGTTGCTACGCATTTTGCTCAGTGTTCCGGTTTCCATCTTTGTCATTATGATGGTTTTGTACATCTTCAAAACGGATAAGAGAAGAGATTAATCCAATAAACAACTGAATATCATGAAGAAAAACATCTTTTTCCTGCTCGCGGCTGTGCTCCTCATGACCGCCTGTAACAAACCGAAAACCTTCAAGGTCAACGTTAGTTTGGCCAACGGTAACGAAAAGACTGTCTACCTGCAAAAGTATGTCGACAATGTCCCTGTCAACATCGACTCGGCTGTCATCATGGACGAGAAAGCTATCCTGACCGCCCCGATTGATAACCCTCAAGTGCTTTATGCACTGAAAGTCAAAGACAAACGCGGCTCCATGCCTTTCTTTGCCGACAACAAAGATGTCACCTTTGTGGGCGACATGAACAACCCGCAAGCCGTGGAAATCATGGCCTCGGAAACCCAAGCTGAATTGGATGCCTACAATGACCAGTTGAAAGCTTTCGACGAACAAATCCGCGACCTCTACGCCGTTATGCAGCAAGCCTTCTCCGACAACGATTCCATTAAGATGGACTCGCTCAACAAAGTCGGCACGGCACTGATGGAACAACAAGACAGCTTCCGCGACGAGTACATCAAAGCCCATCCTGAGAGCTTCGTCACCCACTACATCCTCGACGGTGTGAAGCAAGACTACCCCATTGACCAACTGAAAGATTTGATGGCTGGCTTCACCACTGAATCCATCTATCGCGACCATCTCAATGAATATGTTGCCAAACAAGAACGTCTCGAAGTAGGTCAGCCTTTCATCGACTTCACCTTGCAAACCAAAGACGGCGAGAATGTCACCCTTTCGGAAAAGATTGGTCAAAACAAGCTCACTTTGGTCGACTTCTGGGCTTCTTGGTGTGGTCCGTGCCGTCATGAGAACCCCGTCGTGAAAGCCGCCTATGAGCAATTCCATGAACTTGGCTTTGATGTCGTTGGCGTCAGCGTCGACCAAGACGCAGAAGCCTGGCTGAAAGCCGTTGAAGACGACCAACTGCCTTGGACCCAGGTGCGCGACAGCGAAAACAAAGCCAGCGAGCTTTATATGATTTATTACATCCCGTCCAATTTCCTCTTCGACCAAAACGGCACCATGGTGGCCAAAGGGTTGAGAGGCGAAGACTTGGCGGCAAAACTTGCTGAACTGCTTCAATAATGCGGAATTAGGAATGCTGAATGCTGAATGACCTATCGGGGTCAATAATTCAGCATTCAGCATTCAACATTCAGCATTCAACATTCAGCATTCAAAAAAAAATCTACGCTATGAAGACAAAACTCATACTATTTGGTGCAATTGCACTGGGATTATTCGCTTGTAAATCAACCCCTAAGACAGAGACCTTTAAGGTCAATGTGAACCTCGCCAATGCCGACGGGCAAACTGTCTATCTGCAAAAAGATGGACAAATACTCGACTCGGCCGTCATCGAGAACTGGGATGCCGTGTTCAACACGCCCGTTTGCAAAGACAACGAAATGTACGGTCTCATGCTGAAAGGCTGGCGTCGGCCTTTCCCGTTCTTTTCCGACAATGTGGACGTGACCCTCGAAGGCGACGCTCAGAACCCCAACGCCATCATGGTGAAAGGCTCTGAATCGCAAGTCCGACTTGATGCTTTTACAAAAAGCTACAACGACCTTGAAGCCAAGCTCGAAGCCGACAGCACAATGGCTCAAGCCGACAAGGACGAAGTCCTGAAGATGCACTGCTTCGACTATGTGTGGGACAACCCCACCGACCCGGTGGCGCATTATGTGATGTACCGCTACAAGTGGGCCTTCGGTCCCTGCGAGCTGCGCACGATGATCGACAACATCCATCACGCCGACAGCACACTCAGCACTTCCAACCTGAAATTGGCTGAGGAATACGTGGAGAAACAAGAGCGCGTGCAAGCTGGTCAGCCCATCATCGACTTTACCCAAAACGATGCAGAAGGCAACCCCGTGACCCTTTCACAGCTAGCCGAAGGCAAGCTACTGCTCGTCGACTTTTGGGCTTCGTGGTGCCCCGACTGCCGCAAGGAGAACCCCAATGTGGTGGCTGCCTATCAGAAATACCACGACCAAGGCTTTGACGTCCTTGGCGTTTCGTTTGACACGAACAAGGAAGCCTGGCTTGCCGCCATCGAAAAGGACGGCCTCACTTGGACACACGTTAGCGACCTGCAAGGCTGGGGCAATGCTGCCGGAGCTTTGTATGCCATCGCTTTCATCCCGCAGAATGCCCTCATCAAGGATGGTATGATTGTCGCACGCAACCTTGAAGGTGAGGAACTGATGGAGGAGATTGGGAGGCAGTTGGAAAAGTAATTAGTGCAGATTCCTTAAATTGAAAAATGGCGCGAAGAAATTCGTGCCATTTTTATTTTATCGTCCTGCCGTCCAAGCTACAAACGGCGGATTAGGATAGTCCGCTTTGCTGTATTCCAAAGGCTGTCCATCACTGATGCGGAGCACCTTGCCACCAGCGGCACGGAGGATGGCATCGGCGGCGGCGGTGTCCCATTCCTTGGTCTTGCTGTAACAGACATACACATCAGCACTGCCATCGGCCAGGCGGGCGAACTTCAGGCTGCTGCCTTGCGTATCGATGATAAGGTCAGGGTTGGCGGGACGCAATACCTTATTAATATATTCATCCACCTCGGGCGTTCGGTGCGAACGACTTACTAATACCGTAAACGGGCGTTCTTCACGGCTACCATAGTGTGACAGCCCTACATGAACGGAATCCCACATTCTGTCCAATACCGGCGCATATATCACACCCAAAACGGGTTGTTTGTTGTCAATCAGGGCAATATTGACCGTAAATTCTCCGTTGCGATTCACAAATTCAACCGTACCATCCAATGGATCGACCAACCAATAGCGGTTAAATTGCGAACGGTCAGGAGGCAGGTCTTCCTCGCTGACGAAAGGCAATCCTGTCGGTTTCAGTATGTCCTTGATAATATTGCTGGCGCGCAAGTCGGCCTGTGTGACGGGCGAGTCATCGTCCTTGGTATAGACTTCGAAGGGCTGGGCATACACTTCCATGATGGCCTTTCCTGCCTCAAGTGCCGCGTGTTGGGCTAATTCCAATAGTTGTTCCATATTGCAAAAATACAAAATATTTCATTGTAAATCAGTGTAATAAGATTTTTTTACAAAAAAAACTCCTTTTGTGCCGTTTTATTCCACTAATTTTGCACGCGAAAATTTGGGGTTATAGATACACCCTTTAGCGTAAAAAATGAGACTATGGCAAAGAATTTAGTTATCGTGGAGTCACCGGCCAAGGCCAAAACCATCGAAGGGTTTTTGGGCAAAGAATACACGGTGAAGTCGAGTTATGGACATGTGCGCGACTTGAACAAAAATACCTTGAGTGTCGATATTGAAAAAGACTTTGAACCCGAATACGAGATCTCGGACGACAAGAAAGCCCTGGTGGCCGAGTTGCGGAAACTCTCGAAAGCCTCTGACACGGTGTGGCTTGCATCCGATGAGGACCGCGAGGGAGAATCCATCTCGTGGCATCTCTATGAAGCCCTCGACCTGAAGAAGAAAGACACCAAACGTATCGTTTTCCACGAAATCACCAAGTCTGCCATCCTCGAAGCCATCGAGAACCCGCGCGACATCGACATGGGTCTCGTGGCCGCCCAACAAGCCCGCCGCGTGCTCGACCGCCTCGTAGGTTACGAGCTGTCGCCCCTGTTGTGGAAAAAAGTGAAACCCTCGCTGTCGGCAGGTCGTGTGCAGTCGGTGGCCGTGCGCCTCATCGTCGAGCGCGAAGAAGAAATCAAAAACTTCGTGCAGACCAGTGCCTACCGCATCACGGCTCAGTTCACCTTCATGAAAGATGGTCAGGAATACAACCTCACCGCCGAATTGCCCCATCGTTTCGACACCGAGGAAGAGACGCGTAGATTCATGGAATTGTGCGTCAACGCAGGCTACAAAGTGGATTCCATCGAAAAGAAGCCTACCACACGCTATCCTGCCCCACCCTTCACCACCTCCACTTTGCAACAAGAAGCTGCAAGAAAATTGGGTTTCTCCGTGGCCAACACCATGCGTGTTGCCCAGCAGTTGTATGAATCCGGAAAAATCACCTACATGCGTACCGACTCCGTCAACCTCTCGAAGCTTGCCCTCGGCATGGCCAAGAAAGAAATCACGGAGAACTACGGTGCCGAATATGTGAAAACACGACAATACCAAACCAAGACCAAAGGCGCACAGGAGGCTCACGAAGCCATCCGCCCGACCTATTTGGACCAACATACCATCAAAGGTTCCGCTGACGAACGCAAGCTTTACGAACTCATCTGGAAGCGCACTATCGCCTCGCAAATGGCTGATGCCCAGATGGAACGCACCAACGTTAACATTGGCATTTCAACCAACGACAAGCAGTTTATCGCCACGGGTGAAGTCATCCTTTTCGATGGCTTCCTGAAGGTTTACATGGAAAGCTACGACGACGACCGCACCGAGGATACTGCCGCTATCCTTCCTCCTATCGAAGTGGGGGCCGTTCTCGATTTGGACAAGATGGAAGCCCAGCAACGCTATACACGCCATCCGTTGCGTTACACCGAGGCCAGCCTCGTGAAGAAAATGGAGGAACTTGGGATCGGACGTCCTTCCACCTATGCGCCCACCATTTCCACCATCCAAAAGCGTGAATATGTGACCAAAGGCGACATCAAAGGCGAACCCCTGAACTACAAAATCATCACGCTGAAAAACGCCAAAATCACCGAAAAGATGGGCAAGGAAAACTATGGTGCCGAAAAAGGCAAGCTTTTGCCTACCGATATTGGCGTTTTGGTGAACAAGTTCCTCATCCAATACTTCGAAAGCATCATCGACTACAACTTCACCGCCAACGTGGAGAAGGAGTTCGACAAGATTGCCGAAGGCAAACGCAAATGGAATGCCATGATCAAGGAATTCTACAAGGACTTCCACCAGCAAGTTGTATCCACCACAGAGCACTCCGGCAAGTTTAGCGGCGAGAAGATGCTCGGCATCGACCCAGCCACGGGTAAGAAGGTCTATGTGAAAGTCGGTCGTTTCGGTCCGGTGGCCCAGATTGGCGATACCGAATCGGAGGAAAAGCCTCGTTTCGCTGGCCTGAAGAAAGACATGAGCATCGAGAGCGTCACCTTGGAAGAAGTGCTGAAGCTCTTCGATTTCCCACGTATCCTTGGCGAGTTCGAAGGCAAGGAAATCACCGTAGCGGTGGGACGTTTCGGACCTTATATCCGCCACGACAACAAGTTCTATAGCTTGGCAAAGACCGATAACCCTGCTTTGGTGGAATACGACCGAGCCGTCGAAATCATCAATGAGAAACGGCAGAAGGACCTGGACAATATCATCCGTACCTTCGACCAAGACCCTGATTTGCGCGTGTTGAACGGCCGCTTCGGACCTTACATCGCCTACAAGAAGAGCAACTACAAAATCCCAAAAGGCACCGAGCCCACCACTTTGACCTACGAGCAGTGCGTGGCCATTATGGAAGACCCGAAGAACGCTCCGAAGAAGAAAGCGACGGTGAAGAAGAAATGAACAAACAAAAGCGGTAGAATCAATTCTGCCGCTTTTTTAATGAAATGATGCCGCAATCCAAATAAATTCCTATTTTTGCAATCCTTAAATTTTGAATTATAAATCTTAAATCTGAAATACAATGGAGAAAAAAGACTTACTGAAAGACGTTGTCGAACATATCGACATTAAGAAGTACGACTCGACCGAACTCATCAACGCCATGCGTAAGATGTCGTTCACCTCGCGCGACACCGCTCGCGCCGCCGACATCCTCTGCCAGATGATTGCGGAGAAGGACTGCACCAACATCCTCACCATCGCTGGTTCGACCTCGGCCGCCGGTTGCATGCAGGTGTATGTGGAGATGGTTCGCAACAAGATGGTTGACGCCGTGGTCAGCACAGGTGCCAGCATCATCGACATGGACCTCTTCGAAGCCCTTGGCTACAAGCACTACATCGGCACGAAGGAGAACGTCATCCCCGACACCAAGTTGCGTGAACTCTACATCGACCGCATCTATGATACCTTTATCGACGAAGAAGAGCTGCAGGCCTGCGACCAAGCCACCTGCGACGTGGCCGACACCCTGGAGTGCCGTCCCTACAGCAGCCGCGAGTTCCTCTATGAGGTCGGCAAATGGCTGGCCAACGGTCACGGTGTGAAGAAGGAAAGCCTCATCCAGACCTGCTACGAATGCGGCGTGCCGATCTTCTGCCCCGCCTTCAGCGACAGCTCGGCTGGCTTCGGCATCGGTAAGCACCAGTGGCTCCGCAAGAAAGCCGGCAAGCCTTACGTCAGCATCGAC
>JAEEGJ010004932.1_pt1 | contig 43392 bp, 36 predicted proteins | sample 8958761 | NCBI WGS metagenome assembly JAEEGJ01 (sample SAMN16246546, study PRJNA631951) | gut metagenome | biome: gut microbiome; feature: rumen; material: RS-attached | host: Bos | place: Iran: Karaj | collected 2018-10
GATTCTAAAGCTTCGATGCAGATCGACCTCACCATCAACAAGGGCCGCGGCTATGTCCCTGCTGACGAGAACCGCGAGTTCTGCACCGATGTGAACGTCATCGCCATCGATTCTATTTACACTCCGATTCGTAATGTGAAGTACGCAGTCGAGCCGTATCGTGTCGAGCAGAAGACCGACTACGACAAACTCGTGCTTGAAGTTACGACGGACGGCTCCATCCACCCGAAGGATGCCCTGAAGGAGGCTGCAAAGATCCTCATCTATCACTTCATGCTCTTCTCTGATGAGAAGATCACCCTCGAGAATACTGAGACTGAGGGCAATCAGGAGTTTGATGAGGAGATCTTGCACATGCGCCAGCTGCTCAAGACCCGTCTCGTTGACATGAACCTCTCCGTTCGTGCCCTCAACTGCCTCAAGGCCGCTGATGTTGAGACCCTTGGCGACTTGGTACAGTACAACAAGACCGACCTCCTGAAGTTCCGCAACTTCGGTAAGAAATCGCTCACTGAGCTTGATGATTTGCTCGAGAGTCTGAATCTGTCGTTTGGAACCGATATTTCCAAGTATAAACTGGACAGGGAGTAAGTCTGTGAGGACATGCCGAATGCCCAATAAAATCAAGAAAGAAAAATGAGACATAATAAGAAATTCAATCATCTCGGTCGTACTGCATCGCATCGCCAGGCTATGCTCGCTAACATGGCTATCTCGCTGATCATGCACAAAAGAATCACTACGACCGTCGCTAAGGCCAAGGCCCTGAAGAAGTATGTAGAGCCGCTGATCACTAAGGCAAAGGAAGACTCTACCAACTCTCGTCGTGTAGTATTCAGTTACCTGCAGAACAAGGAAGCCATCAAGGAGCTCTTCTCTGCAGTAAGTGAGAAGGTAGGCGACCGTCCCGGTGGCTACACCCGTATCATCAAACTCGGTACCCGTCAGGGTGATGCCGCACAGGTTTGCTTCATCGAACTCGTAGACTTTGATCCCGATATGGCAAAGGATACCAAGAAGAAGTCAACCCGTCGTTCTCGCAAGTCTGCTCCTAAGGCTGAGGCTGCTGCTCCCGCCGCAGAGGAGGCTAAGGCTGAGACACCTGTTGAGGAGGCTCCTGCTGCTGAGGCTGCCGAGGAAGCTCCCGCTGCAGAAGAGGCAAAGGCTGAGTAAGCATTTATTAATTCTCTATAGCGAAGCCCGCATCCGAAACGATGCGGGCTTTTTACATGTCGCGGGTAAGCATCAGACGGTATTCGACTGGCGTCATCCCGATGGCATCCTGTATGCGGCGCTGCAGGGTTCGTACATTGGAGAATCCGGCCTCCTCAGCCACGACGGCGATGGTGTAGTTGGGCTTGTCTCTCAGCAGGCGCAGGGCTGCCAAAGTGCGCAGGTTGTCGATATAGGCATCTGGCGTGCGGTGTATGGTCTGATGGTGGAAGAGCTGGTTTAGTCTTGTCTGACTGATGCCCAGCATCTGAGCCAGGGCCACGGCATTGAAGTCTGGACGCAGATGCGGACGTTCTTTCTCGATGCGCATCTCGATGAGTGCCATGAGTTGCCCGTCGTCCTTCAGGTCGGCATTACGCTGCCGTTCTATGTTTCCCTCCATTATTTCGCGGGCTACCTCCGTACGACGGCGCAGTTCGACATCTTCCTCCAGTTGTTCCGACAGGTCAAGGTTACGCCCCACCAGACGTATGATCTCATCCTTCAGCCGGTTCACTTCCTCTTTCAGGAAGGCGTTCTCGTCTTGTAGTTTCTTGATTTCCTCGTTAGTCATAAGCGTTGTCAATAATAGTCTTCAGTGATGAACAGCTGTAGGAATCCGCTCAGGTAAAACACTTCCTTCACATCCTCCGTCAAACCCTTCAGAATAGTGTTGTGACCATTGGTGCGTGTATGCTTGAAGATGTTGAGCACTATACGCAGGCCGCTGCTTGAGATGTACACCTCACTGAAGTAGTAGTCCGTCATAGGCTGTGTGATGCTGGAAAGACCCTGGATGACGTTCTCGCTCTGCAACTTGCCCTTGAAGTCGAGTGTACCAGTCAGTTTCAGGTTCACGTCGCCCTCGTAGCTGTTGAAGCCACTCTTTCCACCGCTGTAGTCGATGCCCAGGAAGTCGCATCCCTGTTTGGCGATGCCGATGCCGCCCTGGAGGACGCCCAGCACGTTGCCGCTGGTGATGTTGGAATAGATGTCCTTGGCACTGTCGAAGAGTCCCTTCACCTCATTTGCCTTGCCGAGCAAGTCCTCAAACGTGCCGAACACACCGCTCGAATCTGTCGCATCAAGAGGTGTTTTTCTGTATCATAACGACTGGCGGACCTACTCGAAACTGATCGATGTGACAGCCGATGAGAACAATGTGATTCTGCAAGTATTCTTTCTTGACGAAAAATAGCTCATACATATAGCGCAAAAACCAGTAAGAACTATGCCCCTCTACACCTTATGGGGATAATCGACTGATTATCAGAGCCATTTTTGGGTGCACACTTTGCAAAAAGTCTGCACCCACTCTACACCCACTCTACACCCTACAAAAATGGTGGTCTAGCATTTGAGTATAGGCGAACGGTCGTTTGGGTATAGGAGAACAACCGTTTGAGTATAGCCGAACGGTTGAGAAGGTAGGGTTAACTCCCTGCCAGGATAGGGCTTTACCCCTATTAGGAATGCCTTCTTACCTTGTAAAGGATGCCTTCTTATTCTGTAAGGAATGCCTTCCAAGACCCGAAGAAGGCATCAGCACAACTGTTCTCTTCAAGTCGGGCAGGGGAGTACTTCTGTGGATTGCGCTTCACCTCATACGCTTCAACATTACCTTCAAGCGTTTCGGCCACGATGTTAATCACGAAGTCATGTCACGCTAGAGAGGAGTCAGGATACTTCTATGTCACAGATTATCCTGACACCAGTGTGACATTAAAAGGCATAGGCTGCGAAACTAATGTCATTCGCTTTCAAGAATTCTCCGAGAGTATCAAAGGAGAAGCGTTCGTCTATTACCTTAAACAGATCATCGAGCGTTTCAACGTTGAGAGCTTCCATCAGTTTATATGCATCGACATTATAGATGTCACGATCTATACTGGTGTCCGCCCAATAACTAAACTCGCCGTCTGTCACTGAGGCGCCACGGCCCCCACCATATAACACTGTTTTCTCTGGCAGTTTCATCAACTCTTCTCTTGTCATCATAATAAACCCTCTCTTATCTACTTATTTGACATAATTTTACGGCTATAAATTTTACGACCATAAAATTTCGGGGGCGCTGCTAATTTTCGGGGAAGGTGAAGTCCACCTTCTTCACGCCGGTGCCGTAAATGGTACGGAAGTCGTCGCGCATGGAGATGACATGGTAGCCGGCCTCGCGCCATTGTGTGCCCAGCTTGAGGGCCTTGTCACGGTTGGCGTGATCGCGGGCGTCATCGTCGGCAATGAGCATGAAGGCTTCGGTGCGGTACTTCGTGTTGCCAAGACAGAAGTTGTGCATGGCACTGTCGCCGCCGCTGTTACCGAACGACAGCACGGGCACCTTGCCAATCTCCTGGGTGATCTGAAGGACCTTGTTGGTCTTCAGGTTCTTGATGATCAGCTCGTCGGTACGGACGATGTCTTCCTCACGGCCCATGGTGTAGTTCACACCTGCCACCTCTCCTTGGCTGCTGGACATGAGCTTCACATCCATGCCGATCACCCTGTTGGGTTCAATGCCGATGGACTCGACCAAAGCCCTGCAGATGAAACGGTCGGAGCCGGAGACGACATAGAAGGTGAAGCCGTTGGCCCTCAGATAGTCGAACACCTCGAGCATGGGCTTGTAGAAGCTATGGCCGTAGGTCATCCCCTCGAATCCGTTAGCCGGCAGGGCGGCGTATGCCTTCACGTAGGCATCAAACTCAGCGATGGTCATTCCGGCGTAGGCCTTTGCTGCGGCATAGGCATGCTTCATGTCGAAATGGTCGGGTAGGGCTTTCCCGTGGCGGACGAAGTCACGGATGTCCTGTGCCGTCTCGCGCACGTCCTCAGGGGCCTTGTCACGGTAGTTGGGATCGTCGAGCACGCGGTATTCCAGCATGTTGTATTCAAAATAGGAGGGATAGAGCTCGCCGACGAAGGTGCCGTCCATGTCGAAGGTGGCAATGCGGTCTTCGGCACTGATAAAGTTGGGAGACTGCGGGTTGGTCACGTCCTCGACATATTTCTGTAAGACGGTCAGCGCCTCGCAGCTGTTCCAGGAGGGGAAAAAGTTCTTCTGCGGTTTTTCCGGGGTTACCACAGGGTTGTCATCGTTGTTGCCGCACGATGATATCACACTTGCGCCGCATAGAATGGTAAAGATGGCGGCGAGCATCCAGAGTCTTGTCTGTTTCACTGTCTTATTCTTTTTTTTGATTATTTGGGTACAAAGATACACATTTTTTCGAATAAATGCACGAATCTTTTAAAATATCACAAAAAAAGTATTAATCATGGTAAATAGGGTTTCCCCTACATCAATTTCGGGAATTTCCTTTTTGTTTTTTGGAGAGAATGCTTAACTTTGCACCGTTGAACAATTTAAACGTTACGGTTATGAAGAAAATGGTGATGATCTCAGCCTGTTCACTGCTGCTCATGAGCAGTTGCGGAACTTACACGGGTCAGGGTGCCTATGTGGGTGGAAGTTTCGGTTCTATGATCGGTTCTGCCATTGGCGGCATTACCGGTGGCTGGCGCGGAAGTGATGTAGGATCGCTGATAGGCATGGCTGGAGGCGCTGCTATAGGTGCTGCCGTAGGTGCTGCTGCTGACAGGGCTCAGGAGCAGAAGTACGAAGATTATGTGAACTCCCGGATACAGCGCAGGATCCATTCGCAGCGACAGTATGAAGACAAGGCTAATAGCGGCTATGACAACAGCGCCTATGATGACAGTGGCTTCGACAAGACGAATAGCGGTGATGACCGTCTGTACGGTTTCGGCGAGGACTTCTCAAATGCAGAGGACGTGAATGCTCCCTCTACCCTTGATATCCGCTTTGCTCCTTTGGAGATCCGTCATGCCCGTATTCTTGATGCCAGCCGCGACGGTGTCCTGAGCCGTGGCGAGGAGGCCAGAATGGTGTTCGAGGTGTTCAACAATTCCTCTCAGCCCATATACCATGTTCAGCCTACGGTGGCAGAGGTGACAGGCAATAAGCATATCCGCATTTCGGAGAATGTGCTTGTGGAGAGTATCATGCCGGGCAAGGGTATCCGCTACACGGCACTCATCAAGGCCGACAACCGCCTGAAGGACGGTGATGCTGTGATACGAATCGGGGTCATGCACAGAAACAAGGAAGTTCCTTCGCAATCGAAGGAGTTCCCCATACAGACAAGTAAGCGATAGGGTGGTCCTATCGCTTACTTTTTTATTTCGCCTTATGGCTGTTCGCCTTTTGGGCTTCCTTTCGGTACTGATCCCTGAGGATAATCCATATAGGAGTGGTGTCGGACCCCTCGTTGGTACCCATCTCCAGTTCTGGCAAGTCGTCAAAGGCATCTTCCGGTTTGAAAGGTACAACGGTGTCGTAATAGCGTTCCACGATCACTGGGGCGATGCCTTGGGCTATGATGCCTATTTCCTGGGCAGCACGTACAGACAGGTCGATGATTCTTCCCCTCACGTATGGGCCACGGTCGGTTACCCTGACAATGACTTGCTTGCCGTTGGCAGGATTGGTCACCTTGAGCAGCGTACCGAAAGGATAGGTACGATGGGCGCAGGTCAGACTGTCGTGATGAAGCCGTTCTCCACTGGCAGTCTTCCTTCCGGATAATTTCTTGGCGTAATATGATGCCTTACCGCTTTGGACTTGTGCCAGAGCGGTAAGGCTTGCTACAATAGCGATGAGTAGTGTGTATTTTTTAATGTTCATACCACGCCTTGGGCCAGCATAGCTTTTGCGACCTTCATGAAGCCGGCAACGTTGGCACCCTTCACGTAGTTGATGTAGCCGCTGGGCTCCTTACCATACTTCACGCATTGTTCGTGGATGCCAGACATGATCTGGTGCAGGCGCATGTCCACCTCTTCTGCTGTCCACGACATACGCATGGAGTTCTGTGTCATCTCCAGGCCACTGGTTGCCACACCACCTGCATTCACGGCCTTACCAGGTGCAAAGAGTTGTCCGGCAGCAATAAACTTATTGACAGCGTCAGCAGTGCAACCCATGTTCGACACCTCGGCCACGCACAGAGGCTTCTGAGCCAGAATCATGTCGGCATCCTCGCCGTTCAGTTCGTTCTGTGTGGCACAGGGCAGATAGATGTCGGCCTTCTGCTCCCAAGGCTTCTTGCCTTCAAAGAATGTGGCACCGTCGAACTCTTCCTCGTAGGGTTGGCAAACGTCGTTGCCGCTGGCACGCAGCTCCAGCATGTACTCAATCTTCTCTGCATCCAGACCTGCAGGGTCGTAGATATAGCCGTCAGGTCCGGAGATGGTGATAACTTTCGCACCAAGTTCCGTAGCCTTCTTGGCAGCACCCCAGGCCACATTGCCGAAGCCGCTGAGGGCGATGGTCTTTCCCTTGATGTCGAGTCCGTGGGTCTCCAGCATATGGTGTACGAAGTATAAGGCTCCGAAACCAGTAGCCTCAGGGCGCAGGATACTGCCACCCCATTCCATGCCCTTGCCCGTGAGTGTGGCTCCATGGAACTGGCTGGTGAGGCGCTTGTACTGTCCGAAGAGGTAACCGATTTCACGGGCTCCCACACCGATATCACCAGCAGGCACGTCCATGTCGGGTCCGATGACCTTGTACAGCTCAGTCATAAACGACTGGCAGAACTTCATTACCTCGTTGTCGCTCTTACCGCGGATAGAGAAGTCCGAACCTCCCTTACCACCGCCCATCGGCAGCGTCGTGAGCGCGTTCTTGAATGTCTGCTCGAAGCCGAGGAACTTCAGGATAGACAGGTTCACTGACGAGTGGAAACGCAGACCGCCCTTGTATGGACCAATAGCACTATTGAACTGTACCCGGTAGCCCAGATTCACTTGTACCTCACCCTTGTCGTCGAGCCAGGGTACCCGGAACGTGATAATACGCTCAGGCTCCACGATGCGTTCGATGATTTTGGCTTTCTCGAATTCGGGATGCTGGTTATACACATCCTTAATCGACTCCAACACTTCTCTTACTGCCTGTAAAAACTCCAGTTCGCCCGGATGCTTGCGCTCCAGACCTTGCATGATTTTCTCTACTTCCATAGCTTTAAAGATCTTTAGTCGTAATCATTTTGTTAGAAATTATGGTGCAAATATAAAAAATAAATCGGTACCTTCCAAGGAAAGTACCGAATATTTTTCTTATAAAGTTACATTTTGTTAAATTAAATCTTGTCCAATGCCTGCTTGATGTCGTCGAGGATGTCCTCAACGTCCTCAATGCCTACGCTCAGACGGATGAGGTCTGGCGCAACGCCTGCCTCGCGCAACTGCTCATCAGAGAGTTGGCGATGGGTATGGCTGGCAGGATGGAGCACACAGGTACGGGCATCGGCAACATGGGTCACAATGTTGATCATGTCCAGGGAGTCCATCCACTTGATGGCTGTCTCACGGTCGCCCTTCAGTCCAAAGGCGATGACACCGCAGGAGCCATTGGGCAGATACTTCTGTCCGAGAGCATAGTGGGCATCAGAGGGCAATCCACAGTAGTGCACCCAGGCCACCTTCTCGTTCTGGTGCAGGAACTCGGCTACCCGCTGTGCGTTCTTGCAGTGCTGTGCCATGCGCAGGTGGAGTGTCTGCAGACCCATGTTCAGCAGGAAGGAATTCTGTGGTCCGGGAATTGATCCGAGGTCACGCATCAGCTGGGCAACAAGTTTTGTGGTGAAGCCCATCTTGCCGAAGGCCTTTACGTAGGTCAGACCGTGGTATGACTCATCAGGTGTGCAAAGGCCAGGGAACTTCTCGGCATTAGCCAGCCAGTCGAAGTTGCCGCTGTCCACCACAACACCGCCTACCTGAGTGGCCAGGCCATCCATATATTTGGTGGTGGAGTGGGTGACGATATCTGCTCCCCACTCAAATGGACGACAATTCACTGGTGTGGCGAAAGTATTGTCCACGATGAGGGGCACACCGTTCTTATGGGCAATCTTGGCGAAACGTTCGATGTCGAACACGGCGCAGCCGGGGTTGGAGATGGTCTCACCGAACACAGCCTTCGTATTAGGACGGAAGGCGGCCTGTATCTCTTCGTCGGATGCTTCCTGTGAGATAAACGTACAGTCGATGCCCAGTTTCTTCAACGTTACTCCGAAGAGGTTATAGGTTCCACCGTAGATTTCGTTTGAGGTGATGAAGTGGTCACCAGCCTGACAGATGTTGAAGATGGCGTAGAAGTTGGCAGCCTGTCCAGAGGAAGTCAGCACGGCACCCACACCGCCTTCGAGGGCAGCTATCTTCGCAGCCACGGCATCGTTGGTGGGATTCTGCAGACGGGTATAGAAGTAACCTTCCTTTTCCAGGTCAAATAACTTTGCCATCTCGTCGGAGTCATCGTACTTGAAAGTGGTCGACTGGATGATAGGCAGTTCTATCGGTTCTCCGTTTTTGGCCTTATAGCCAGCGTGTACGCACAGCGAGGCCGTTCTCAGTTTCTTATCCATTTTTATAGTCGGTTATGTCAATTTGCGTGCAAAATTACGAAATTAACCGCAGATTACGCAGATAATACAGTTTTTTTAATGCCTTTTTATAATTTAGGTTATCATTTGATAAAATTGTATTACATTGTCGAAGGTTAAAGATGTTAGAATTAGCGATGGAAATGTTAACTTGCGCCTGGTGTATCATATTTATTCTTATCTTTGCACTCGATACTCCGCTCAAGTATGAAGAGACTTCTGATAGGATCGTTGCTTGCCGTTTCACTCAGTGCCGGAGCACAGCAGTTCGTGGTGGCAAACCTCGAGTCACGGGTTCCCATCCGTGATGTGCTTGTTTATACGGATGACAATCAGCAGACGAAGAGCAATTGGGACGGGACGTTCTCGTTGAAAGAAGGATTTTGCAGGATCAACTTCTCGCATCCCCAGTACCTGGATCGTTATGTACTGAAGTCGGAGTTGAAGGGTGACACCATCTATCTGCTGCCCTCGATGCATACCCTCGACGAGGTAGTCATCTACGGACGCAGACGTTTCGACGATCGGATGTCGAATATGTTTAAGCCCTCGCCCCAGCAAGTGCTTGATGCCCAACTGCAACAGGCCATTCCCGATGGCTTTAATCCCATTGGCTTTGCCCTTTGGCTTTATGAGAAGACGCTGGCTAAGAAAGTGGAGCGACGATCCCAACGGAAGAAGGCCCTGCGAGAGGTTCGCAGGAAAGAGGCCGAACTCCAAGAGAAGTGGGATACCCTTGGATTAGGCACAAGAACTCAGGAATAACGGTTCTTGACTAATTGACTGGCGCAAATGTGAAATAGAAGTCCAAGAGGGTGCAGAGCGACTTCTCCTTGATGTCCGACTTGAAGACGAGGTAGATGGCGTGCTTGCCTGCAAGGTCGTTGTTCTTTGCCTCGTCGGAGAGACCTCCTGCCACGTCCCACACTTTCTTATCCATGTTGGTGGTAAGTTTCATCTCGCCGATTTTCTTGCCGCCCTGCGACTCCCAGGGACGGTCCATCATGATGTCGATAGTGCCCTCGATGCCTTCGGGGATGAGGCGGAAGACGAGCATCAGACACCCTGGATTCTTCAGACGCTCGGCATCGAAATTGAAGTACTTGTAGCCCACGATGGAGCCATCGGTATTGTTCACCACACGGTTGGTGTTGTAGCGCAGGTCGTAGGGATTGTCGAATTTCTCTTTGGAGGCGAGAGCCTGCTCCTTGGTCATCTCGGGCGTGCCGCCGTAGCTGGCTTCCACATACGAGCCGTAGAACGTGTTGTTTGGCCACTCATGGGTAGCAGGCTTCGGACCTGTGAGCCAGCAGGCGATACCTGCGGAGTGATGTTCGAAGGGGTCGAGACCGTCGAGGCAGAAACCCTGGCTGTTGTACTCGCCTTCGGAGATTTCCACCTTGCCGCCCTTGCCTTCTTCCACCTTCACCTCGATGGGAGCCACCATGGCCTGACGGGCGTATTCGTCAGTGCCCGTCTGACGGTGATAGAACACATACCACTGTCCGTTGATCTCGCAGATGGAGCCGTGGGTGTTGCCGTCGGGCACGGCCGAAGCAATCACGTTACCCTGCTCATCCTTCTCACGGGCACGTCCGTCGATGATGGTGCCTCCGTAGGTCCAGGGACCCAGAGGGTTGTCGCTGTAGCAATAGGCGAGGGTATAGTTTGAGGTAGGCAGCCCGAATTCACCGTCCTTGGTGAAGCGGCTGTAGATGAACACATACTTATCCTTGATCTTACGAATCGATGAGGCCTCGAAGAAGCTGAACACCCCTTCCTGGTTGCGGCCAGAGATCATGTCCTCTACAATCTTCGTACCAGGTTTTACTGTAGCCATCGTCTCCGGGTCGAACTCTGCGGCGTAGCTGCGCTCAAATCCCCAGTAGCCGTAGACGCGTCCGTCGTCATCTACGAACACGGCGGGATCGAACTGCAGGACTCCGTCCACCTGGTTAGGATTCTCCTTGCTCCAGTTGCACACCTCAAAAGGTCCGTCAGGACGGTCGCTCTTGGCAATCAGTCCGTTGCGGAAGCCCGTCTGGTCGTTGGGGAAGAGCCAGTAAGTCTTCTTGCCTGTGGCGTCGGTGGTCATCGTCACGTCAGGAGCGTACAGCACATCGGCGGTACCAGCCGAGTCGAAGGGCTCGCCGTCGCGGTTCTTGTCGACCACGAGGATCACACCGTCGTAGCGCCAGTTGTTGAGACTGTCGACGGAAGCCGACCACACCACCTGATCGCGCCCGCAGTAGGCATCAATGAGATTGTCGTGAGAACCATAGATATATACGCGCTGCTTCCCTGGATTGTCTGGGTCTTCGAACACGTAAGGCTCTCCGTCGGGGATATGCTCCCAAAGGGGAAGATAGGGGTTACCTACGGTCATCATTTCACTCTTGGCTGTCTCGGCCTGTTGGCTGCAGGAGAGCATCACAGCACTGCACGCTGCACCAACGATCATGCTCATGGTCTTTGTCTTCATAATGTCTTGAATTGTTAATTGGGTGCAAATTTACATAAATAATTCGGAATAAGCAATCATTTGAAGATTTTTAGTTATCTTTGTTGCCGTTTAGAGTTTAGTAAATCGGTTTTCGTTTGTAATAAGAGTGTATGACAGACCAAAGGAGGCTTGAGAAGTTGTTCAAGCAGTATTACCGTCAGATGTATCGGTTGGCCACCATACTTTTGCACGATGATGCTGAGAGCAAGGATGTGGTGCACGACATCTTTGCCCATCTGCTCAACGACCATATCAGTCTTGAGGAAGAGACTGCCGGTTCCTATCTGCTTACAAGCGTACGAAACCGATGCCTGAACGTGATCAACAGCCGACAGCGGCATGAGCGGATAGAACGGCTCTACCTTCTTGACCTCGACACAACCGTCATCCCGACTGAACGGCTCGAAGAGGAACTGAGAGTTCTGTATAAAGGGATAGACCTATTGAAACCGCCCGTCTGCCGCGACATCATCATACAGCACTTCCGCGACGGCGTCACCTTCAAGGAGATTGCCAGTCGTATGGGTGTCAGCGAGACCACCGTCTATAAGTATCTGCGCAGTGCGCTGAATCAATTACGTACACATCTTAAAAAACAATGAGCGTATGAACAAGACCGATCGATTGCTCCAGATGTTGGAGCAGCCCCAGCTATACACGGCCGAAGAGTGGCAGGAGATACTTGCCGACGATGAGTGTCGTGAACTCTACACGCTGATGTCGAAGACACAGAGTGCCCTTGATGCCGCCCGTGCCGATGAGGAAGTCACCGACGAGATGATTGATGCCGAATGGCAGCGCCTTGTCCAGCCCCGCCATTCACGCTTCACGCTTCACGCTTCGCTATACAAGATTGCAGCGATGTTTGTCGGCGTGCTGATGCTCTCTGGCATTGCCTTTGCCGCCATCCACATCCTCAGCCACAATGCTGGAGGGGAAGCGGACCATGAGGACAAACCCATGATTCAGCAGAACGACAGCATCGTACAGTCTGACGCCGTGATTCTCCAAGACACCATCCCTCAACCCCGACTCTTCGAGAATGTGCCGCTTGATGAGGTTGTCACAGAGATGGCATCATATTATAATAAGGTCGTGGACATCCGAAACGAACAAGCCCACGAGTTGCGACTCTATTACAAGTGGGATCGTAAGGATGACATCAGAAGTGTTGTAGGAGACCTGAACCATTTCGACCATGTGAGTCTCGCCGTTGAAGGTGACAGACTGATTGTGAAGCCCTGATAAGACACGATGACAGCGTTGAGAAGACTATACATCCTGATGTTGCTGTTCGCTGTGGTCAGTTTGGCCTATGGCCAGAAGATCACACGCAGCTATCAAGGTGAGTCGCTCAGCCGTGTACTCGAAGACCTCAATACTGTCACCACCAGCCACGAAATATCCTTCGTTTACAATGACTTGGAGGACTTTACCGTCACCTGCAGCTTCAAGCGCCTGAGTCTTGAAGAGGCCCTGATGAAGGTCGTAGGCTTTTGGCCCGTCCGTATCGTCAGGGACCATCACAAGTACTTCGTAGAGTGTACCTACAAGGCAGAGCGTCGTCTGATAGGACGGATTATCGACGAACAGGGCAAGCCTGTGGCCTATGCGAACGTCTCCTTGCTCAGCCCTGCCGATTCCTCTCTCGTCGGCAGCGGACTGAGCAATGAGGCTGGCGACATTGTCATCCCCACGGATGCCAGCCGAGTGATCGTTCGATGCTCTTTTGTGGGTTATAAGACGGCATGTTACCTTTACGATGTAGGGAACATCGGCACCATCCGGATGCACCCCGATAACTACAGACTGGATGGCGTGACGGTGAAGGGACATCTTATTACACCGTCCGCCGATGGTCTGACCGTGAATATCGAGAACAGTCAGCTGGCCGATATAGGCTTTGCCTCTGACGTGCTCAGGCATCTGCCCTTTGTCAGTATGATAAATAATACTTTCAATGTCATCGGCAAGGGTACGCCACTTATCTATATCAACAACCGTCTGGTGCGCGACAATACGGAACTCGGACAACTCCATTCCTCTGAGATCAAGCAAGTGAAGGTTTGTCTGAACCCTGGAGCAGAGTACGACGCAACGGTCAATGCCGTTATCATTATCAAGACCATCAAACAGACGGGTGAGGGATTCAGTGGCATCGTTGACGGATATGCACAGGCCGAACGCGTTGTGTCGCATGGGGCAAGTGGCACACTGAACTACCGCAAGAACGGTTTCGACGTGTTTGGCTCGATCAGATACACCATACGGCAGCTGGAGGCTAACCAGACAGGTGAGCAGTACTACAGTGATATTCACAACAACGAGGATGTCAGCATTGAGGGCCGTAATTATACGCTGACCACAACGCTGGGCTCTAACTACCAATGGAGTGAGCGTTCGTCTGCCGGCTTCCGCTATCAGTACATCAATACGCCCAGACAGCATTACAACTGCTTCAATGATGAAACGACGACCCGTCGGGGCGTTATAACCCACTACATCACTTCAAAGGACTACCGTCAGGAGAAGCCTGAGCGCCATTATCTCAATGCCTATTGTAATTACGGCTTTAATGATGAGACCTATCTGAAGCTTGACGTGGACTTTTTGAACGGCAGAACCATTACGAATCAAGACTACAACCTCGGAGAGATCTCATTGTATAGCCGGAATGAGGCTAAGAACATACTCTATGCCGGACGGCTCCTGTTCTCCACACCATTATGGGGAGGAACCGTCAAGACGGGGGCTGAGGCCTCCTATACCACCAACGACAACCATTACGACGTGGTCGATGACGACGTTATTGCCAGTTCTATCCACTCCACCCCTAATGAGGCCCGCCAGCGTCTGTTTGCTGGCTTTGTGGAATATGCCCACGCTTGGACTGACAACTGGAATACCAACCTCGGCATGAGATACGAATACACCGACTTCATCTATATGGTCGATGGTGTGACGTGGGCAGATGTCAGTAAGACGTATGCAGGTCTGTTTCCCTCTGCATCCCTGGACTATAAGACAGGTGACGTCAGTCTGTCGCTGGCCTACCGATACACCACGCGCCGTCCTTCCTATTTCGCCCTTCGCAATGCCATTGCCATCAACAGTCCGTATTCCTACGAAGGCGGCAATCCGATGCTGCAACCCAGCAAGACGAACATGCTGACTCTTACCTTCTCGTGGAAAGACCTGCAACTGATGACGACCTATGCCAACGTGAAAGACGGCACATCCTATGTCTATGACATCTTCGAGGGCAGCGACTCCATCATGTTCTTTCAGACCCGTAATGTCGATGCTCGCTGTCTGACGCTCTCTGCCTACTATTCTCCGACGCTGTTCGGCATATGGAAGCCTGCGTTGAAGGTCCACTTTACGAAGCCGTATATCTCGTACAGCGGGAAGGATTATAATCAGCCCAGATGCTATTTTGAGATGTCCCATCATGTGGAGCTGACACCTACGCTGAAGATTTTCTGTGAGGCCGACTGTACGACGGCAGGTAACCTGGACAGCGAACTGGCTTACCACTATGCCAATTTCTATGCACAGGTGGGTTGCATCAAAACCTTCTTACACGACCGTCTTCGGTTGGTGTTGAGTGTGACGAACCTGTTTAATACCAGTCGCGAGAAATGGCGACTGGACACGAATGATATCCTCTATGAGAAATGGAACGACGACGGCCGTCGTACTTTCCTGCTGACAGCTACCTATCGCTTCAACCAGTCGAAGAGCAAATACAAGGGAACAGCCTCCACCAGCGAGTTGAACCGTCTGTAAATCAGGTGTTCTGCAATAGGCAAAAACGTTAACAACTAAATAAACTATTTAAATTAGTTTAAAAACTAAGCCTTTTAGTTGTATGTAACGAAAAATTTTAGTTACTTTGCACTCAGATATTGATAATTGACGCAAGTGAAAGGTAAATTTAAAACCCAAATGTAATGAAGAAACTGACTAACAAGGAAAAGGAAATCATGGAACTGTACTGGCAGTACGGTCCGATGTTCGTCCGTGAGTTGCAGGAGCATTATGCTGAGCCTCGCCCTCATTTCAATACGCTCTCCACAATTGTCCGCATTCTGGAGCGTGAGGGATTCCTCGATCATAAACAGTTTGGTAATACTTACCAGTACTACCCCCTCATCTCCGAGGCCGAGTACGGGCGCAAGTCCATCGCAGGTATCATCAAGAACTACTTCGACGACTCCTACCTCTCCGCCGTCTCCTCGTTTGTCAAGGAAGAGAAGATCAGCGTGGAGGAACTGCGCGAACTGATAAACCAGATAGAAAACCAACAATCGTAAAGGTATGACAAACTTTCTGATCTACGATGCCAAGGTGGCTGTGCTCATCATCGTGTTCTACATGTTCTATCGATTGATGCTCAGCCGTGAGACCTTCCACAGGGTGAACCGCGTGGTGCTCCTGCTGACGGCCATCGCCTCGTTCGTCCTGCCGCTGTGTGTGATAACGCTCCACAAGACAGTGACGCTCGCCGCCCGTCCGACAGTCTCTGTGGGCAATCTCCAGATGGAGATAGCCGAGGAGGCTGGGCCTGTGGCCTGGCAAGTGGTGCTGCCCCTTATATTTATAATAGGTGTGCTGCTGACACTGGGCCATACGCTGGCGTCGATCGTGAAAGTGATGTTACTTATACGACGGAGCGAGAAGCATCCTCAACCTGATGGCACCACCATCTGCGTGACCGGTAACGCTGGGGTGTCGCCTTTCAGCTGGATGCACTATATCGTCTTGAACCGTGCCGACTATGAGGCACAGGATGCCGCCATTCTCGCCCATGAACGAGGACATATCCGTCTCAGGCACTCCTGGGACCTGCTCCTCGTGGACCTTCTCACCGCTCTCCAGTGGTTTAACCCCGCTATGTGGATGTTGCGCCAGGATCTGCGTGCCATCCATGAGTACGAGGCCGACGGTGCAGTACTCTCTCAAGGGATTAACGCGCGTCAATATCAATATCTGTTAATCTCGAAAGCCTCAGGCATTGGCGGGTACTCCATTGCCAACGGCATCAGTCACAGTACCCTCAAAAACAGAATTACTATGATGTTACATAAGAAATCAAACCGAACCAGTCTGCTGAAGCTCTTTGCCCTCGTTCCCATCGTGGGCATGGCTCTGGTCCTCAATGCCAAGACCGTCACCCATTATGTCTATGACGAACCGCAGAAGCAGCAGCCCGTGAAGAAAGGTAAGAAAGCTGGCACCATCAAGATGAGTGGCCAGGAGATCAAGGTGGTGGAACAGGATGACATCGTTACGATGGAAGGTGAAGTGAAGCAGAATCAAGCTGAAGGCACTTTTACGCCAGCCAATGAAGCTGTGGGCACTTTTGAGCCTGTTAAGGGCGATGTCTTCGATGTTGTGGAGGAGATGCCCCAGTATCCTGGTGGTCCCCAGGCTCTCTTTGAGTTCCTGAGCAACAATGTCCAGTATCCTGCAGCAGCACAGAAGGCCGGCATCCAGGGACGTGTCATCGCGACATTCGTTGTGGGGAAGGATGGCAGCATCAGTCAGCCGACGGTAGTGAAGTCTGTCGATCCGGCTCTCGATGCTGAGGCTATCCGCGTCATCAACAGCATGCCGAAGTGGACGCCAGGCCGTCAGAATGGCAAGGCCGTCAATGTGAAGTACACCATCCCCGTCAACTTCCAGTTGCAAGGCAATAATAAGGAGGAGGTCACTGCCTCTAATCCGTCAGGCAATATCCAGATCAGATATGCCGGCACTACGAGAGACCCGCTCTTCATCGTGGATGGCGTGAAGACCTCTGCCGAAAAGGTCAAGGCGATGGATGCCAAGACCATCGACCGCATGGAGGTGTTGAATGACAAGTCTGCCGTTGAGAAGTATGGCGATGAGGCCAAGGGCGGTGTCATCATTATTACCACGAAGAAGTAAGATGTATGAAGAAAAGTCTGATGACTATCATAGCCCTCGCTCTGTTGGCGGTATTCCCCGCTCGGGGCGAGGGCTCTGACTCCTTGCAGGTGCTGTTGCAGTTGGGCGACAGCTGTATGCAGCAGTACAATACCTATGAGGCACTGGCTCATTACCAGCGGGCCTATGCCCTCTGCGACAGTTCCCTCACGAGGATGAAGCTCGCCGACTGCTACTATAAGCGTGGCAACTATCGTCAGACCTCCGACCTGCTGAAGCTGGTGCCTGAGGAAAGTCTCTCGCACGATGCCTTCCGACAGCTGGCCAACAGTTACCAGAAGCAGGGCGATACCGACTCCTATATCTATTGGACGGAACAGCTGGTGAACCACTATCCGATGGACGGGGAGATGGTGGCAGGGCTCACCCTCGCCTATGCCAAGAACGAACAGCCGCAAAACGGTATCATCTGTGGCATGAAGTACTGTCAGCGCGACTCTACGAATATCCTCGTGAACAGGGCCCTGGCTGATGCGTGGTTCATGAACCGCGATTTCTCTGCGGCTGCCAGGTTGTACGATCGTCTGATGGAGCAGGGCGACTCCACCTTCAACACACTCTACTCCGCCGGTATGTGCTACTCGCAGCTGGAAGACCTGGAACTTGCCTACAAGTATCTGCAGCTGGCCTTCCTCATCAGCGGCATGCAGCACCAAGGCTGTGCCTATCGTCTCGGAGTGATCTGCATCGACACGAAACGCTACCCCGAGGGCCTGCGCTATCTCGATCTCGCCAAACAGATGATGCTGCCCGATACCACCATCATGAAGGCCATCACCCTTTCACAGGGCGAAGGCTACTATCTGACACAGCATTACGAAGAGGCCGTCACGGCGTGGAAGGAGCATCTGACCTATAACCCCACGTCCATCGCCACCTATTATAACATTGCCAATGCCTACGCCTATCTCCTGAAGGACAAGGAGCAGGCCGTGGCCTACTACCAGCAGTTCCTCAATCTGGCCCGCCAGGAAGAAAACCCCACCGCCCAGCTCACTGAGATGATGGAGAAGGCGACGGAGATGTTGGAATTTGCCGGAAAGTGACTATAAGGCTATCGGCTCATAGGGTAGGCCGAACACATCGGCCACGGCCTTGAAGACCACCTTGCCTTCGACAATGTTCAGACCTTTGGCCAGTGCGGGATCATCCTTGCAGGCCTTCTGCCAACCCTTGTCGGCAAGGACGATGGCATAGCGCAGTGTGGCGTTGGTCAGGGCTAGTGTCGAGGTGTTGGGCACGGCTCCCGGGATGTTCGCCACGCAGTAGTGTACGATGCCCTCCTCCGTATAGACTGGCTCGCTGTGGGTCGTAGGCCGTGAGGTCTCGAAGCAGCCGCCCTGGTCGATGGCCACGTCAACGAGCACCGTTCCCGGTTCCATCAGTTTCAGCATGTCGCGTGTGATGAGGTGTGGCGTCTTGTCGCCAGGCACCAGCACGGAGCCCACCACGATGTCCACCGTCGGCAGTTGCTGACGGATATTGTGCTCCGACGAATAGAGCGTATGCACATTGGCAGGTGTCTCGAGGTCGAGCTGGCGCAGACGGGGTAGGGAGACGTCCGTGATCGTCACCTCGGCCCCCATGCCGGCCGCCATCCTTGCAGCCGCCTCGCCAACGACGCCGCCACCCAGCACCAGCACTCTCGTTGGCGACACGCCAGGCACACCGCTGATCAGTTTGCCCTTGCCACCCTTGGTCTTCTGCAGGTAATAGGCACCGTTGAGCGCAGCCATACGCCCAGCCACCTCACTCATCGGCTGCAGCAGTGGCAGCGAGCCGTTCGGCAGCTGTACCGTCTCATAGGCCAGACAGACGGCTCCGCTCTTCAGCATGGCGTCCGTCAGTTCCTTCTCGCAGGCGAAGTGGAAATAGGTGAACAGCAACTGTCCTTTGCGTACCAGTTCGTACTCAGGCTCGATGGGCTCCTTCACCTTTACGATCATGTCGCACTCACGATATACCGCCTCGATCGTTGGCAGGATCCTGGCACCTGCCGTGATGTAGTCGTCGTCGCTGAATCCGCTGCCCTCGCCAGCCGTGTGCTGTACGCTGACCTCATGGCCGCGACGCGTCAGTTCTGCCACTCCCGCAGGGGTCATGCCCACGCGGTTCTCATTGTTCTTAATCTCCTTGGGAATTCCAACTTTCATAATCTTCGGTATTTAGTTACTATCAATTGCTGCTGCAAAGATAGTGCAAATTGAGTGAAATACCAAAGAAAAGTGAATTTTTTCTTTGTATTTCCGAGATGCAGCCTATCTTCGACGAAGTCAAGGTTACGAATAAGCGAGCAAAATACCAAATAAAACGCCTTATATTTTCATTTTCGAGATGCAGCTGAAGATGAGAGCCTACAAATACATTAACCAATAGTAGGAGGACCGACAACTTTGATATGACCTCCTTTTCATTAGTCACTGTTCACTTCAGAACAGACCTCTGCCCCATACAGCTGCCATCTCTCTCCCTTTCATCAGTAAGCAGACAATTGGTGCGCACGTCATTCTCACTTTCTCAGTTTCTCAGTTTCTCACTTATGACAAGAAGGTTTTGTATTTCTGCAAAATATTCAAGTATTCATGTATTCAACTAGGACAAGAAGGTTTTCCACTTTTGACAGACAAGGATTTTTATGCTAAAGATATAAATTCCTTTTTATTTACATTTCTATATTTGCTATTTTAATATTGTTATAATTATATTATTATATATATTATAATATATATAATAATTATATAATATAATATGTAAAATATATTGAATATTATAAACTATTTATAAATGCTTACAAATTTATTTTAAATACAATCAGATAGACACAACCCAAAAACCTTCCTGTCATAAGTGAGAAAGTGAGAAACTGAGAAACCTTGTACTTTGTCGAGTTGTAAAACCTATACTTCATCAAGTTATAAAAACCTTCTTGTCTTAGTTGAATACTTGAATAGATGAATACTTTGTTTGTCTTTTAACGCATAGAACGGAACCGCCGAAAGACGTTGTTTATCCAGACGTGAGTAAGAAATGAAAAGAAATTCCAGAAAGTATATTGTGTTTCTGGAATTTTTTGTACCTTTGCAAACAAATAATATATAACAAGTGAAAATGAGAAAGATTCAATTATTGACATATGCAGCTGTATTGGCACTATGCTGCATTTCGTTAAGCTCGTGCGGCGATAAGAACGACAATCCCGTGAGTCCGCAGCCCACCGAAAAACGCTATGTGCTGGCAGAAATGACCGAGTCGTCCGATGAAGCAAATATAATAGTAGTCAATGGAAGAAGTCAGCAAGATACCACAGGAGTGGAATAAGTTTTACCTGAAGGATGTGTCGTTCGTCAATCTGATGACGCGGCGTATCTTCAACGTGCTCATCGTGGCCAACCCCTACGACGCGTTCATGCTGGAGGACGACGGCCGGATAGACGAGAAGATTTTCGACGAGTATATGGAGTTGGGTATGCGCTACCCGCCGACGTTCACGCAGGTGTCGACGACTGAAGAGGCCAACGAGGTGCTGAAGACGACGGACATCGACCTGGTGATCTGTATGCCGGGTAATGCCGACAACGATGCGTTTACCGTGGCCCGTGAGGTGAAGGCGGCCCATCCCAGTATCCCCTGTGTGGTGCTGACACCCTTCTCGCACGGTATCACGAAGCGTATCGAGAACGAGGACATGTCGGTGTTCGACTACGTGTTCTGCTGGCTGGGCAACACGAACCTCATCATGAGTATCATCAAGCTCCTTGAGGACAAGATGAACATAGACCACGATATCCGTGAGGCAGGCGTGCAGATGATACTGCTGGTGGAGGACAACATCCGCTTCTACTCATCGATGCTCCCCAACCTCTATAACTATATCCTCGCGCAGTCGAAGCGTTTCTCTACCGAGGCCCTGAACCCCCATGCCGCGGCACAGCGGAAGAGAGGGCGCCCGAAGGTGGTGCTCGCCACGAACTATGAGGAGGCGATGGAGATCTACGAGAAGTATCACGAGAACACGCTCGGCGTGATCAGTGACACACGCTTCCCGATGCACATCGTGCCGGGACGGCTGAGCCATGTGGAGGAGGGAGACCCTGAGGCAGGTCTGAAACTGCTCAGGGAGATCAGGCGGCGTGACGAGTATGTGCCGCTGATCCTCGACTCGAAGGAGACATTGAACCGTGCCAAGGCAGAGGCGGAGGGTTTCCACTTCATCGACAAGAACTCGACGAAGATGAACGTCGACCTGCACCATCTGATGGAGGAGCACATGGGCTTCGGCGACTTTATCTTCCGCGACCCCAAGACCAAGGAGGAGATCTTCCGTGTGTCGTCGCTGAAGGAGTTGCAGGACAATATCTTCAAGATTCCCAACGACTCGATGCTCTACCACGTGTCGCGCAACCATATGAGCCGCTGGCTTACGGCCCGTGCCATCTTCCCCGTATCGGCGTTCCTGAAGCATGTCACCTGGCACAAGCTGCAGGATGTGGATGCCCATCGACAGATTATCTTCGACGCCATCGTGCAGTACCGAAGGATGAAGAACATCGGTGTGGTGGCCGTGTTCGACCGTCTGAAGTTCGACCATTATTCCCATTTTGCCCGTATCGGTGAGGGCTCCCTCGGCGGCAAGGGCAGAGGCCTGGCCTTTCTCGACCGTATCATCAAGCGTCATCCGGAACTCAATGACTACGAGGGTGCCGAGGTGTCGATACCGAAGACGGTGGTGCTGTGTACCGACTTCTTCGACGAGTTCATGGAGAAGAACAATCTCTATCCCATTGCACTCAGCGATGCCTCCAACGAGGAGATCCTGCAGCACTTCATGAGGGCACAGCTGCCCGACTCGCTGATAGCCGACTTCTTCACGTTCTTCGACGCCGTGAAGTCGCCGATTGCCGTGCGCTCGTCATCGCTCCTTGAGGACAGCCACTACCAGCCGTTCGCCGGCATCTACTCCACCTATATGATACCTTATCTGGAGGACAAGTATGAGATGCTGCGGATGCTGGCCTGTGCCATCAAGGGCGTATATGCCTCGGTGTACTACAAGGACTCGAAGGCCTATATGCTGGCCACGCAGAATGTGATCGACCAGGAGAAGATGGCTGTCATCCTGCAGGAAGTGGTCGGCAAGCAGTACGGCGACCTCTATTATCCCAACTTCTCAGGTGTGCTCCGTTCGCTGAACTACTATCCCATCGGCGACGAGAAGGCTGAGGAGGGTATTGCCAGCCTCGCCCTTGGACTGGGTAAGTACATCGTGGACGGTGGGCAGACGCTGAGAGTGTCGCCATACCACCCCACGCAGGTGCTACAGACCTCTGAGATGGAGACGGCACTCAGTGAGACGCAGACACGCTTCTATGCGCTGGACATGTCTCACGTCGGCGACGACTTCAAGGTGGACGACGGCTTCAACATCAAGAAATTGCGTGTAAAACAGGCCGATGCCGACGGGGCGCTGAACTATATTGCCTCGACCTACGACCCCGTGGATCAGATTATTCGCGATGGAATCTACGAGGGCGGCCGGAAGATCATATCCTTCTGCGGTGTGCTCCAACAAGGCGTGTTCCCGTTGCCAGAGCTGTTGCAGATGGTACAGAGATACGGCTCTGAGGAGATGCGCCGCCCCATAGAGATAGAGTTCGCCTGCAATCTGGAGACGACACCGTCGGGGAAGCCGGGAGGAACGCTCTATCTCCTCCAGATACGTCCTATCGTCGACTCCAAGCAGGTGCTCGACGAGGATATCCAGGATATACCCGATGACCGCTGTCTGTTGCGTTCGCATAACTCCCTTGGTCACGGCATCTCGGAGGATGTCGTTGATGTGGTCTATGTAAAGGCCGGTGATGACTTCACCGCCGTGAATAACCCGATGATCGCCGACGAGATAGAACAGATCAACCGTCGCTTCCTGGCTGAGAACAAGAATTACATCCTCGTGGGACCGGGACGCTGGGGCTCGAGTGACTACTGGCTGGGTATCCCCGTGAAGTGGCCGCATATCAGTGCGGCCCGCGTCATCGTCGAGACGGCCCTGAAGAACTACCATGTGGATCCCTCTCAAGGTACCCATTTCTTCCAGAACCTCACCTCGTTCGGCGTCGGCTATTTCACCATCAACACGCATACTGGCGACGGGCTGTTCCAACAGGATCTGCTGGACAGCATGCCTGCCGTCACAGAGACGACGTATGTGCGCCACGTACGCTTTGAAAAGCCGTTGAAGATCATGATGGACGGCAAGCGACAGCAAGGAGTCGTCCTTCTGACTGAGAAAGAATGAAATCGTAAAATATAACAATAACACTATGAATCTGAACCTAACATCCAGCATCAAGATGCCTGAGCACACATTGCGCCGTCAGGTCATCGATCTCTGCCATAAGGTAGGGAAACCCCTTTTGAAACTATCCACAAAGGACTATGAGGACAATGGACTCGGTCATCTCGTGGAGCAGTTTGACGGACAGGCAGGCCTCGTCAATATTGAGGTGTTTAATGAACTGCAGCATACGATCACGGGTTGGCCTGGAGGCAAACCTAATGCTGACGACAGCACCCGTCCTGAACGGGCCACGCCCTATCCCAAGCGTGTGATCGTGTTCTCGCCACATCCCGACGACGACGTCATCTCCATGGGAGGTACCGTCAGACGGCTCATGCAACAGGGACACGACGTGCATATTGCCTATGAGACCAGCGGCAATATCGCCGTAGCCGACGAGGAGGTGAGACTGTACATGCACTTTATCAACGGCTTCAACCAACTCTTTGCCAACGGCTCTGACGAAGTGATCAAGATACGCTACAAGGAGATTATGAACTACCTGAAACAGAAGGAGGCGGGTGACCTTGACAACAAGGCCATCCTGACCGTGAAGGGACTCATCCGTCGGGGTGAGGCGCGTAATGCCTGTGGCTATAACAGCATCCATAAGGATCATATCCATTTCCTTGACCTGCCATTCTACGAGAGTGGGAAGATAGAGAAACTGCCCGTCTCGGAGCGTGACGCACGCATCGTGCAGGAACTGATTGCGGAGATACAGCCTCACCAGATATACGTAGCTGCCGACCTTGCCGATCCCCACGGTACCCATCGCAAGTGTACCGATGTGGTGCTTGCTGCCATCGACGAGGAGAAAAAGGCTGGAGCAGAGTGGCTCAAGGACTGTCGTGTGTGGATGTATCGCGGTGCCTGGGCAGAATGGGAGGTGGCAGATATTGAGATGTGCGTGCCCATGTCGCCTGAGGAACTCCGTGAGAAGCGTAACTCCATCCTGCGCCATCAGAGTCAGATGGAGAGTGCACCGTTCCTGGGCAATGACGAACGACTGTTCTGGCAGCGTGCCGAGGACCGCAACCGGGAGACCGCCTGCCACTACGATGAGTTGGGACTTGCCTGTTATGAGGCTATGGAGGCGTTTGTGGAGTATCATTTTTAGTTTATAGTTTAGTGTTTATAGTTTAAAGTTTATAGTTTAGGGTTTATAGTTTATAGATGATGACCAATAATAGCAAATATAGGCTGATAAATTTATTGTTTATTTGTTGTTCCTTGTCAGTCAGCCCAGTATGGGCACAGTATGAGGTGCTGCCGATGCCGCAGAGCATATCGTTGCAGCAGGGCGAACCATTCGTGTTGAATGGCGATGTGCAGATCCTCGTTGGTGAGGGACTGCAGCAGGAGGCCGAGTTCCTGCAGATGTATCTGAAGGATATGACAGACCTGACGCTTGCCATTGTCCAAAAACGGGCGAAGAAGGTGAGTTACATAGAACTCACTGTGTCGCCGAAGGTCACGGAGAAGGAGGGTTATGTCCTCAATATAAATAAGAAAGGTGTAACCATCGTCGGTGGTTCGGCTGCAGGAGTCTTCTATGGTATCCAGACATTACGCAAGAGTCTGTCGCCTGACGCCCGGACCCTGACATCGGCCACCGTCACCGACGCTCCGCGGTTCAGTTGGCGAGGCATGCACCTCGACTGTTCGCGGCATTTCTTCTCCATCGCGTTTATCAAGAAGTTCCTCGACCTCTTGGCCATGCACAACATGAACGTGTTCCACTGGCATCTTACCGATGACCAGGGCTGGCGGATTGAGATCAAGAAGTGGCCGAAGCTCGTCACGGTAGGATCACAACGCAGTGGTACCATTATCGGCACCAACTCCGACCTCGACGACAAGATCCCTTATGGCGGCTACTATACCCAGGCTCAGGCTCGTGAGATTGTTGAATATGCTGCTGCACGACATATCACGGTAGTGCCGGAGATCGATATGCCAGGTCATATGCTCGCAGCCATCGCCTCCTATCCGGAGCTGGGGTGTACGGGTGGCCCTTATCAGGTGGGTCACTATTGGGGCGTGTATAAGGATGTGCTCTGCGTAGGTAACGAGAAGGTGTATCAATTCGTGGAGGATGTGCTGGCGGAGATCATGGATATCTTCCCCTCAGAGGTGATACATATCGGAGGCGACGAGACACCCACCGATAAGTGGCAGCAGTGCCCGAAGTGTCAGGCTGTCAATGCGAAGTATGGCTCCACAACATCATCCACCGAAGCGTTTGAACCCCTCACGTCGAAGCTCTCGCCCATGCAGGCGCACTTTACTAAGCGCGTCTTCGATTTCCTCACCGCCCACAACCGTCGTGCCTTGGGCTGGGACGAGATCCTCGACGGCTCTCCACAGGACGCGATGATCATGTCGTGGCGTGGAACCGAGCCTGGTGCGAAGGCAGCCGAGACGGGTCACGATGTGGTCATGACACCTACCACCTTCTGCTATTTCGACTATCAGCAGGCAGAGGATGTGCAATTCGAGCCGAGTCGTTGCGGAGGGTTTATCCCTGTGGAGAAGGTCTATGCCCTCGATCCTGCTCCCGACAGCCTGTCGGTGGAGGCCAAGACGCATATCCTTGGTGCCCAGGCAAACCTCTGGACGGAATATATCACCAATGAGGACATGCTGGAGTATCAGGCTCTGCCTCGTATGTCGGCACTCGCCGAAGTGCAGTGGTCGCAGCCCGAACGAAAGGATTATGAGGCCTTCAAACAGCGTCTCACCCGTCTGACAGATCTCTTCGAGCGTTATGGCTATGTCTATGCCAAGCATCTGTGGCCTGAGCGTCAAATCCCTAACCGTTGGCAGTTCTGATGAATCCGTATATTAAGCAATTCCCTGAGTTGTTCAAGGGGAAGAAAGTCCTCTATGTCCACGGCTTCGGTTCGTCAGGACAGTCGGGGACGGTGACACGTATCCGTGAGGTGCTGCCCAATGCCGTTGTCATTGCCCCAGACCTGCCAATACATCCTGAGGAAGCCATTGACCTGTTGCGTCGGACGTGTGTGAGCGAACATCCTGACCTGATTATCGGCACGTCGATGGGGGGCATGTATACTGAGATGCTCTACGGCTACGACCGTATCCTCGTGAACCCTGCCCTGCAGATGGGTGACACCATGAAGGATCACGGTATGATAGGGGCACAGCATTTCTCTAATCCCCGTCAAGACGGCGTGCAGGACTTCATAGTGACCAAGGCGATGGTGAAGGAGTATAAGGAAATGACTGAGCAATGTTTCTCTGGTATCACAGACGAGGAGCAGAAACGTGTGTGGGGACTCTTTGGCGATGAGGACACCACGGTCAACACCTTTGACCTGTTCCATGAGCATTATCCCACAGCTATCCGTTTCCATGGGGAGCATCGTATGAACGACCAGTCGTTTATGCACTCTATAGTACCTGTCATCAGATGGGTCGACGACAGGCAAGAGGGTAGGGAGCGTCCGATCATCTATGTCGATATAAATACCCTTAAAGACAAGTGGGGCAAGCCTAACAGTTCCTCGCAGAAGACCATCCGTACGCTGCTGGAGACCTATCAGCTGTATTTTGTGGCTCCTGCTCCGGCTGAGGCGAGGTCCTATGCTGATGTCAATGCCTGGCTCTATGAGTATGTCAACGTACCAGCTTGGGGACATACCGTCTTTACCAATCAGAAACAGTTGTTTTATGGCGATTACCTTATTGATATGGAGAAGACAGAGGGCATGGCGACGCTGATACAGTTTGGCAGCGATACCTTCAAGACGTGGGATGATATAGCAGCCTACTTCGAAAGACTCGGCGGGCAGTGATCTATAGGCTGTTTGCTGCTTCCTTTGCAATGGCCTGTGCTACGGTGTAGGCGGTGGTCCAGGCGGCCTGGAAGTTGAAGCCTCCCGTGATGCCGTCGATGTCGAGCACCTCGCCAGCGAAGTAGAGATGGGGCACGTAGCGACTCTCTAAGGTGGAGGGGTTGATGGATGAGAGTGATATGCCGCCACAGGTGACGAACTCATCCTTGAAAGGTGCACGTCCGGCGATCTGATATAGATCTCCTCCGCTGAGCATATTGGCCAGGCGCTGGCGTTCTTTTTGGTTGAGCGTCCCCCATCGTGTGTTGCTGCGTTGTCCAAGACATTTCTGCAGGAGGTATGTCCACAGACGTGAGGGCAGTCTGCCGGGAGCAATCGTCTGGAGTTGCTTCTGAGGATAATGGACGATGATATCGTTGAGTTCTTCCATCACCTCTATGTCACGCGAGCCTGTCCAGTTGACGGTCAATGGTGCCTGATACAGGCATTCTGCCAGATGGCGGGCGGCATAACTCGACAATTTGAGGATGGCTGGGCCGCTCATTCCCCAATGAGTGATAAGCAGTGGGCCCTCGGCACGTAGTTTAGTGCCTGGAATCATGGCCGTAGCACCTTCCACCACAGTACCCATCAGAGCCAGTAAGGCTTCGTCCTTTATCTGGAACGTGAACAGCGACGGTACGGGCTGCTCTATCTCATGTCCTTTGTCGGTGAGCCATCGTAGTCCTTCTGCCTTGGGAGAGCCGCCTGTGGTGACGGCTATGAAGTCGTAATCGCTGAGGGTATCGAGGGACTCGACCTTTGAATCTGTCTTTATCTCAATACCGTGCCTGCGGACTTCATAGAGGAAGGAATTGATGATGGTGTGAGAGTCCTGCGACATGGGGAAGACACACTGGTCGTCCTGAGTCACAAGCCTCACGCCGTGACGCTCAAACCACTCATAGGCGTCGCGTTGCGAAAAACCTTTCATCAGTCGTTTCATCAGTCGGTGACCACGTGGATAGACAGCTGAAAGGTCCTTTACTTCTGCAAACGAGTTGGTGCAGTTGCAACGCCCGCCACCTGACACCTCCACCTTTGCCAGCACCCGTTTGCCGCGTTCAAAGATGGTCACTTCCATTTCCGGATAAAGTTCCTTCAGGTTGATGGCCAGGAAGAATCCTGCCGCCCCGCCACCGATGATGGCTGTGCGCAGGAGTAATGGTGGTTGAATGGTGTCTTTTTGTGACTGTTGCATACTTGTGAAAGGGCTTTCTTGTCGGCAAAGGTACAAAAAATCCCCAAATCTTTTGGTGTTTTGCAGGCTTATTTGTACTTTTGTACCCGAAAACGACAATAATTATTATTAATCATTAAAACATTTTTGACTTATGAAGAAGTATCTTGCAGAAATGGTAGGCACAATGGTGCTCGTGTTGATGGGCTGCGGTGTCGCAGTCAGTTTAGGTTGTGACCCTGTAAACAACATCCCCGCTGTGGTAGGAACGGCTTTCGCCTTCGGACTTTCCGTGGTGGCTATGGCTTATACCATTGGTGGTATCAGTGGCTGTCACATCAATCCGGCCATTACTCTCGGTGTATTCCTTAGTGGAAAGATGAGTGCCAAGGACTGTGGCATGTATATGCTCTTCCAGGTGATAGGCGCTTTCATCGGTAGTTTGTTGCTGTTCATCCTGACGGAGAATGTTCCTGGACTGGAGGGAACAGGTGCCAACGACTTGCAGGCCAATGTCTCCGTGCTTGGCGGTTTGCTGGCTGAGATTATCTTCACTTGTGTGTTTGTGCTCGTGGTGCTGGGTGCTACATCCAAGACCAACGGTGCCACCAACAATTTTGCAGGTCTGGCCATCGGTCTCTCGCTGATTCTTGTCCATCTGGTATGTATCCGCTATACCGGCACCAGCGTGAACCCCGCCCGCAGTATCGCTCCCGCCATTTTCCAGGGAGGAACAGCGCTGGCTAACCTTTGGATCTTCATCATCGGCCCGTTTGTAGGTGGAGCCTGTGCTGCAGGTATCTGGAAGCTGATTGAACCATCAGAGAAGTAACCCATAAAACATACTCATAATATAACCCATCCTTGATCTTTGAAAGGGTGGGTTGTTTTTGTCCCCTTTCGTTTGTTAAAGTGAAGGGTTAAAAAAGGATTAATTTGTTTAATTATCTCGAAGAATTGGATATTTTGCTCTATTAACACAAAAAAAATGTCTATAACGTTTTTCTGTTTCAGAAAAAGTCCGTACCTTTGCAACTGAAAAGACAAGACAAATGTTTAAGGAAATGAGAATAAAGACATTGTTATTGGCGGGTCTCATGGTTTGGGGGCCTGCAAGTTTGAGTGCCCAGAAGAAGTGGTCACTGCAGGACTGCATTGACTATGCAATGGAGAACAACATCACCCTGAAGAAGTCGAAATTGCAGAAACAGAGTGCGACGGAGGATCTGAAGGGTGCTAAGGCGGCATTGCTGCCCACCGTGAGTGCCTCGACGAACCAAAGCGTAGGTTATCAGCCTTGGAAGGACAGCGGTATCGCCACTGTGACCAATGGAACGGTTAACACCAAGGTTGATAAGACCTCTTACAACGGCAGTTATTCGTTGAGCGGACAATGGACGGTTTGGAATGGCGGACGTAATACGAACACCATCAAATTGGACCAGATAGCCGAGCAGCAGGCTGAACTCTCCGCCCAGGAAACGGCCAACAGCATCCAGGAGCGTATCGCGCAGATCTTCACACAAATCTTATATCTGGATGAGAACGTGAAAGTGAATGAGCAGACGCTGGAGACAAGTCTGAAGAATGAGGAGCGCGGACGCGAGATGGTGAACGTGGGTAAGATGTCGAAAGCTGATCTGGCCCAACTCTCTGCGCAGCGTGCCAACGACGAATATAGTATCGTGGAGGCGAAGAGTCAGTTGCTGAATTATAAGTTGCAGTTGAAACAACTTCTGGAGATTACCGATGAGACTCCGTTCGACGTGGCTGTGCCTGAAATCAGCGATGAGCGTATTTTGGCTGAGATTCCTGCCCTGCAGACGGTCTATGAGCAGGCCCTCCTGAATCGTCCTGAAATAGAACGCTCGCAACTCGCCATTAAGAGCAGTGATGTCAGCCTGAGTCTCGCCAAGGCAGGATGGATGCCGAATGTCAGTGTAAACGGTGGTGTCAGTACTTCGACGAACTCCTTGAGCAATATGGGTTGGGGGTCACAGTTCAAGAGTAATGTGAACACCTCTTTGGGCTTAGGCGTCAGCGTGCCCATCTATGACGGACGTTCTACTAAAACGGCTGTGAACAAGGCGAAGATCCAGCAACTGCAGGCACACCTCGACTTGCAGGACCAGCAGAAGACACTATATACCGACATCCAGCAGTACTGGTTGAATGCTATGACCAATCAGCAGAAGTATAAGGCTGCTTCGAGCAGTGTGGAGAGCGCCAATCTGAGTTATGACCTGCTCTCTGAGCAGTTCCGTCTTGGGCTGAAGAATATTGTGGAGCTGATGACGGGCAAGGACAATCTGCTCTCTGCCCAACAGAACCTGTTGCAGTCGAAGTATCAGACCATCTATAACCGCCAGATGTTAGACTTCTATCAGATGGGAGAGATTAAGTGAATTGAACATTGAAGATCGAAAATTATTAAGATATGAAGAAGATGAATAAGAAAGTGTGGATAGCAATTGGAATAGTAGCCATTGTTATCATTGCGTATCTCATGCTCTCGGGCGGCAAGAAGAAGGAAACAATCTCAATAGAGACTGCCAAGGCAGAGATTGCCAGTATTCATACCAGTATCACAGCCACAGGAACGATTGAACCTGTGACCAGTGTGACTGTGGGTACTCAGGTGTCAGGTATCGTGAGCCGTCTCTATGTGGACTACAATTCCATCGTTAAGAAAGGTCAAGTGATTGCTGAACTCGACCGTACGAACCTAATCAGTGAACTGACTGCTCAGAAGGCCAGTCTGGCCAGTGCCCAGAGTTCGCTTAACTATCAGCAGAGCAATTATGAGCGTTACAAGACTCTGTATGACAAAGGTTTGGTGAGTGCCGATGAGTTTGAGAGTGCCCGTTTGCAGTATGAGCAGGCAAAGCAACAGGTAGCCCAGTCGAGGGAGAGTGTACAACGCGCTCAGACCAACCTCGGATATGCCACGATTACTTCGCCCATCGACGGTATCATCCTTTCGAAATCAGTAGAGGAAGGACAGACGGTGGCAGCTTCGTTCAACACTCCAGAACTCTTTGTGATTGCCCAGGACTTGACAGACATGCGTGTAATTGCCGATATCGACGAGGCTGACATCGGCGGAGTGAAAGAGGGGCAGCGCGTGAGCTTCACTGTTGATGCCTTCCCCGACGACACCTTTGAGGGAGCTGTTACACAGGTACGCCAAGAGGCTGCCACTGAGAGTAATGTGGTGACCTATGAGGTGGTGATCTCTGCCCCCAACGCTGATTTGAAACTGAAACCCGGACTGACTGCTAATGTCACCATCTTTACGATGGAGAAGAACAATGTGCTGGCAGTGCCTGCAAAGGCCCTGCGTTTTATGCCTAACGAAGCTCTTCTAAAGAAAGGAGAGATTATTGAGGAATGTGATGCCCCACATAAGCTTTGGACGAAGGAGGGTGATGTGTTCAAGGCCCATAAGGTGGAGGTCGGTACTTCGAACGGTGTGACGACAGAAATCCTGAGCGGCATTGAGCCTGGAACAGAGGTGCTTACAGACATTGAGGTCTCCGGAGGTGCCCCACAGATGGGACAGCAGGCAGGTAACCCCTTCATGCCACGTCCTGGTAACAGAAACAACAATAACAATAAGAGCGGTCAAAACGGAAACGCCGCTCCTCCAAGACAGTAATGGCTATGGCAGACGACAATAGAAAAGTAGTCATCGAACTGCAGAACGTGAAGCGCTACTTTCAGGTAGGCTCCGAGACTGTGAAGGCCTTGAGGGGAGTCTCGTTCAAGATATACGAGGGTGAGTTTGTCACTATCCAAGGAACGTCAGGTTCAGGCAAGTCGACACTTTTGAACCAGTTAGGCTGTCTCGACACCCCCACCTCGGGCGAGTACTATCTCGACGGTGTCAGTGTCCGTACCATGTCGAAGACCAAGCGGGCAAAACTACGTAACCGTAAGATTGGTTTTGTGTTCCAGAGTTATAACCTGTTGCCGAAGACCACAGCCCTGGAAAACGTGGAACTGCCGCTGATGTATAATTCAGAGATATCAGCCTCCGAGCGCAGGGAGAAGGCCATCAAGGCTCTGCAGGCTGTAGGATTAGGTGACCGTATGTACCACAAATCGAACCAGATGTCGGGTGGTCAGATGCAGCGCGTCGCCATCGCCCGTGCACTAGTGAATGATCCAGCCGTGCTGCTCGCCGACGAGGCCACAGGCAATCTGGACACCCGCACTTCATTCGAGATGCTCGTGCTGTTTCAGGAACTTTATAAGCAGGGTAATACTATCATATTCGTGACCCATAACCCTGAGATTGCAGAGTATTCCAGCCGTAATATCAACTTGCGCGACGGTAAGATCCGCGAGGATACGATTAATACGAATATCAGGTCGGCAGCAGAGGCCCTCGCCAAGTTGCCGGCTCCACAAGACGATTAGAAAGATGAATCTATTAAATCTATTTAAAGTAAGTTTGAAGGCGGTGGCGAACAATAAGATGCGCTCCTTCCTTTCTATGCTGGGTATCATCATTGGTGTGGCGGCAGTCATCATTATGATGAGTATCGGACAGGGTTCGAAGGAGAGTATCCGTGCCGAACTCTCCACGATGGGTACCAACTTGCTGACCATCCGTCCGGGTGCAGATATGCGTGGTGGTGTGCGTCAGGACCCATCGTCGATGCAGACGCTGAAGATGGCGGACTACGAACGCATCGTGCGCGAGAAGAAGTTTGTCACGAAGGTGTCGGCAGAGGTGACTGCCAGCGGTCAGGCCATCTATGGTAATAACAATACCAATGCCTCGATGTATGGTGAAAGCGTGGACTATCTCGACATCAAGCAGTGGCCTGTTGAGGAAGGTGAGTGCTTTACGGAGGAGGATATCAAGAAAGCAGCAAAAGTGGTGGTTGTTGGAACCACCATCGTCAAGGAACTCTTCGGTGAACATACAGATCCCATCGGCAAGACCATTCGTTTTAAGAGTATTCCCATGCGCATCATAGGTGTGCTGAAATCGAAAGGCTACAACTCGTGGGGAATGGATCAGGACAATGTGATCATTGCTCCCTTTACGACGGTGATGAAGCGTATTGCAGCACAGACCTATTTTTCAAGTATTGTCTGCTCGGCAGTGACAGAAGAACTGTCGGATGCTGCTATCGAGGAACTCACCCAGATACTGCGCGACAACCACAAGTTGAAGGAGGATGCCGATGATGACTTTACCATCCGTTCCCAGGCAGAGATGATGGAGACGATGTCGAGCACGATGGACACAGTGACCATCATCCTCGTGGTGGCTGCCGCATTCTCATTACTGGTGGCGGGTATAGGTATTATGAATATCATGCTCGTTTCGGTGACGGAGCGTACGAAGGAGATAGGTCTTCGTATGGCCGTTGGTGCCACAGGACCTGTCATCTCTCTGCAGTTCCTCATTGAGTCAGTACTTATATCGGTGACGGGAGGACTGATAGGTGTCCTTGTCGGGATAGGCGTCAGTGCGTTTGTCTCTTCGTTCGGCATGCCGTCGAGCGTGCCGGCATGGAGTATCTATGTGTCGTTCCTCGTATGCGTGTTCATCGGTGTGCTCTTCGGCTATATCCCAGCTCAGAAGGCTGCCAACATGGATCCGATTGAGGCCATAAGGCATGAGTGATGTTTTGAAAATAGTGTTTAGTGTTGAGTGCCAATGATTAACAAAAGGTTAAAGCAGTTCTTGCACATCGCGTTCTGGGCATATATGTTCTTGTCTCCCATGCAGTTTATGAGAGGTACGGGCATGCCTATGACCCAGTATTGGATGAACTGTATGGGACAGTTGTTGATGATGGTGATGTTCTACCTCAACTATCTATGGCTGACGCCGCGCTATTTCGTGGAGGGTAAGCATCGCTACTTCCTGATGATTAACACCCTGCTCGTCGTCTGCTTTGTGATATTCCTGCACTACTGGAGTGATCTGACGCATACGATATTCGTGCGTAGTGCCTCGATTGTCAGACATCCCGATGCCATTGACGAGATATTTTACTACGTCCGTGACTTCGTGAATCTGTCAATCTTTGCCACTGCGGGAACCTGTATTGCCTTGGCTTCGCGGTGGTTCTGGGCCGACAATGCCCGCAAGTTGGCTGAAAATGCACGCGTAAAAGCAGAGACGGCACAGGTGAAGGCAGAGTTGACTAGTCTGCGCTCACAGATTAATCCGCATTTTCTGTTGAACACGCTTAATAACATCTATGCACTGACGGCCTTTGACCAACAGCGGGCACAGGATGCTGTGATGCAACTCTCGAAAATGCTGCGACACATGCTCTATGACAATCAGCAGGAGAGCGTTAAGCTGAGTGAGGAGAAGACGTTCCTGGAGAACTACGTCAACCTGATGAAGATACGCTTACCACAGACGGTTGATGTGCAGTTCAACGCTGACCTCCGCGATCCGGACAAGCGTGTGGCTCCACTACTGTTCATCTCGCTTGTGGAGAATGCCTTCAAGCATGGCATATCACCTACTAATGACAGCTTTGTACATATTACGATGAAGCAGCCCGAGGAGGATACACTTTTAGTGACTATTGAGAATTCCAATTATCCGAAGACGGAGAACGACCGTAGTGGCCACGGCGTGGGTCTGCAGCAGGTGCAACGACGACTCGACCTTGCCTATAGCGAAAAGTACGAATGGACCAAGGGCGTCTCCAAAGATAGAAAAACGTATTATTCCAATATAAAGATTAAGTTATGACAATTACATGTGCTATTATTGATGACGAGCCTCTGGCAGCAGGTCTGTTGGAGAGTTACGCTAGGAAAACTCCTTATCTGGAACTTGTAGGAACATACAATAGTGCCATCATGGCAATGAAGGATCTCCGCGAGAGCCCTGTACAGTTGCTCTTCCTAGATATCCAGATGCCAGAACTTAGTGGCATCGAGTTCGCAAAAATCCTTCCTAAGGATACCAGGATAATCTTCACCACAGCCTTCCCACAGTATGCCATCGAAGGTTATAAAGTGAACGCTCTAGACTATCTGCTGAAACCTATCTCGTATGATGATTTCCTGAAGTCAACAGACAAAGCTCTTGAGTGGTTCTCTGTTCTGACAAAACAGGATATTTATCGCCGTGATCGTTTCATGTTTGTGAAGACAGATTATAAGTTACAGCGAATCAGTTTGGACGATATATTGTATATAGAAGGCCTTAAGGATTATGTACGTTTCTACCTGAAAGATGGTGAGAAGGTAATGTCATTGATGTCGATGAAGAAACTTGAGGAGTATCTGCCTAAGCCGGAGTTTCTCCGTACCCATCGCTCCTTTATCGTTCACATGACGGAAACGCCGCTTGTGGACCGCTTCCGCATCGTGTTTGGCGAGAATTTCATCCCTATTTCGGATAACTATAAGGAGGAAGTGCAGAATTACTTCGATCAGCACACTTTGGTATAGTGGGTAGTGAATGGTGAGTAATGAATAGCGAAGAGTGAAAAGTGGGTTTTGCAAAAGAGCATCCCAAAGGAGGTTATTTGCAAATTATTATTAAAAAATATTCTGTCTCCTAAAAACTATTCACTATTTACTACTCACTATTCACTAAAAATAATTACCTTTGCAGTCGATTTAATAGGTTATTATTCATTTTAAACTTATAAATTATGGTAAACTACAAGGATTTAGGTCTCGTGAATACCCGCGAGATGTTCAAGAGAGCAGTAGCAGGTGGCTATGCTATCCCCGCTTTCAACTTCAACACCATGGAGCAGATGCAGGCCATCGTTATGGCTGCCGTTGAGACAAAGTCTCCCGTTATCATGCAGGTGTCGAAGGGTGCCCGTAACTATGCTAACGGCACGATTCTCCGCTATATGGCTGAGGGTGCTGTTGCTTATGCTAAGGAACTGGGTTGTGAGCATCCTGAGATCGTGCTGCACCTCGATCATGGTGACAGTTTCGAGCTCTGTAAGGAGTGTATCGACAATGGTTTCTCATCAGTGATGATCGACGGCTCTTCTCTGCCTTATGAGGAGAATATCGCTTTGGCTAAGAAGGTTGTTGACTATGCTCACCAGTTCGACGTGACTGTTGAGGCTGAGCTCGGTGTGCTCGCTGGTGTTGAGGACGAGGTTGCTGCTGCAGAGTCTCACTACACCAAGCCCGAGGAGGTTATTGACTTCTCTACCCGTACAGGTTGCGATTCTCTGGCTATCTCTATAGGTACTTCTCATGGTGCTCACAAGTTCACTCCCGAGCAGTGCACACTGGTGAATGGCGTGCTTGTTCCGCCCCCATTGGCATTCGACATCCTGCACGAGATTGAGAAGAAGCTCCCCGGCTTCCCCATCGTGCTCCACGGTTCTTCTTCAGTTCCTATGGAAGAGGTCAACACCATCAACCAGTACGGTGGTCACCTCGAGGCCGCTATCGGTATCCCCGAGGAGCAGCTGCGTGAGGCTTCGAAGAGCGCTGTCTGCAAGATCAACATCGACTCCGACTCTCGTCTGGCTATGACTGCTGCTATCCGCAAGCACCTGGCTGAGCATCCTGGAGACTTCGATCCTCGTCAGTATCTGAAGCCCGCTCGTGAGAACATGAAGAAGATGTACATCCACAAGATTGTGAATGTGCTCGGTTCTGACGGCAAGCTCGCACAGTGCTAATCATTTAGTACACCATACTTATGAGTGAGGTTCCAAGTGGAGCCTCACTTTTTTTGTTACTTTTGCTCAGTTTTATAACATCTTTCTTTCGATTTCTATCAAATTTACCGACTTTTGGGAAGTTTTTGCCTAAAAAGTTGGTTATTTCGAAAACAATTTGTATTTTTGCACAATCACTGATTAATCACTTGGGTGTATGAATCTGAACCGGTTGTTTACAAGTCTGCTCCTGACGGTGATGTCGATGGTATGCGTCAATGCGATGGATGCCGACGACATCAAGAAGCAACTGGAGCATGCCCAAGGGAAAGAAAAGTTGGATTTGTTGTGTCATCAGTATGAACTGAGTTTGGAGGGTGATGACTATGGGCTACAATGGAAATGTATAAATGATTATTTGATGGAGGCTCGGTCTCAAGGTAATCATAAAGAGACTTGTGATGCATTATGGATGCGGATGATGCTTTTCTATAATTACGACCAGAATGATTCTGTGTTTCATTATGCTCAGGAAGATTTACATTTTGTTCGTGAATACGGTTCTATGGATCGGTTTTATGAAATGTGGAGCTACTTGGTTAATGCCTATGTTTTTGGTGGCTCTTTGTCTATGGGGCTTCAAGAGGCGGAGAAAATGTATGAGGACGCTAAAAAGGAAGGAAACGACTTTGGATCAGGTTTGGCTTGTTATGTGATGGGAAATGCCTATTACAATATGAACAGTATAGACGAAGCCGTTGAAGTTTATCAAAAGGGAATCGACATTCTCATGCAGGAGCAACCCTTGCCTTTGGTGCTGTCTGATATTTTTTCTTCTTTATGTGATACATACGAGAAACAAGGTCGTTATGTTGATATGGAGAATTTGACAGTCAGGTGGCGCGCTTTTCTGGATAAATTCATTAAGGAGAAACATGTTGGAATGGATTTCCCTGGCATGCTTCCTAACTGGGCCTATTATTATCTTGGTTGTGCACAGGCTGCTCTTGGACTCAGTAAAACAGACCGTGCAGAGAAAATGCTTGAGAATGCTCGCAAATACATCTCTTTTGAAGATTCTCCCAGTTACCGCGCCTGGCTCTTCTACCACATCCGTTATCTGACAATGCTTGAGTTCTATCCGGAAGCCCTCTTGCAGAGCGACCAGTTAGTGGCTCTTCATGATGGTGTGGGTGATATGGCGGAACTGATTCGTGTGAAGCAGCAGCGGGCAGAGATTCTGACCCATTTGGGGCGTCATGCTGAAGCAGCCCGACTTTATAATGAGATGTATCAGATCAATGACTCCATCAACATCAGCGACACCAAGCGTCAGTTGGCAGAGATGAACACCAAATACAGCCTTGATGAGGAACGTATGAAACGAGCTGAGGAGCAGATGCGTAGCATCATTGCCATCGCCACTATCATTGTGCTTTCACTGGCCATATTCCTTTATTTCCGTATTCGTTCTGCCCGTCGTCTGAAAAAGGCTCATGAGAGTCTGGAGCAGGCACACGGCAAACTGGAGGAAACCCACCAGCAGTTGTTGACAGCCTACGACCAGTTGGAGGAGACCACTGCTGCCAAGGAACGTATCGAGAGCGATCTGCGTATTGCCCGGAATATCCAGATGTCGATGGTGCCCAGCCTGTTCCCGGAGCGTGATGACCTCGATCTCTATGCTTCGATGACCCCTGCCAAGGAGGTAGGAGGCGACCTGTATGGTTATCTGCTCTTAGGCGACCTGCTCTATTTCTGCTTGGGCGATGTGTCTGGTAAGGGTGTGCCGGCTTCATTGTTCATGGCCCAGGCTACACGACTCTTCCGTACCTTGGCTGCGCAGAAACTACAGCCAGCACAGATAGCCACACAGATCAACGATGCCCTGTCAGGCGATGACAATGAGCAAGGTATGTTTGTGACGATGTTCATCGGACTGGTTGACCTCACCACGGGCCATCTCCACTTCTGTAACGCAGGTCACAACCCGCCAGTACTTATCAGTGAGGGAAAAACGGAGTTCCTCGAGATGATACCAAACCTGCCAATCGGTCTGATGCCTGAGTTTGAATTTGAAGGCGAGGAAATCGAAGATATCACCAACAAACCTCTGTTTGTCTATACCGATGGACTCAACGAGGCTGAGAACCGTCAGCAGGATCAGTTCTCCGACGAACGCCTGTTGGAAATCCTTGAGACCACGCCCTTCGAAAGTTCCAAACAGACCATCGAACTGTTGGCCTCCGAGGTGGAGAAACATCGTGACGGCGCCGATCCTAACGACGACCTGACGATGCTCTGCGTGAAAGTGATTAGAAACAACGAATAACAAAAAACGATAAGCTTATGAGAAAGGAGATTTGTATTAGAAACAAGGTCAGTGAACTGGAGAAAGTAGCCCAGTTCATTGAGGAAATCGGCGAAGAGCTTGGGTTGAGCATGGAATTGCAGATGAACCTGAACCTCGTGATGGAGGAGATGGTGACCAATGTCATCTTCTATGCCTATCCACAAGACGAGGAAGCCGATATTGAGCTGCTGGCCAAGAGCGACGGCAAGGAACTGACCTTTGTCTTGAGCGATCAGGGCAAGGAGTTCGACCCTACGGCCAAGGAAGACGCCGATTTGGATGTCAACCCCGCAGAACGAGAACTCGGCGGCATGGGCATCTTTATCGTCAAGAACATCATGAACAAGGTTACTTACCAACGTCTGGAGGGCAAGAATCTCCTGACGATGACAAAAGGCATCACAGATGATCAATAACAACATTGCGAGATAAATTGTAAATAGTAAATAATTAAATTGTAAATTAGCATTATGACACAGATTTTGAAAGAAAATGGTAAGACCATTATTAAGACAGGTAGTCGTATCGACACAATGAACGCTCCTCAGTTTGAAGCTGACATCCAGCCTGCTTTGAAAGATGGCGGTGTGGATTTGGAGATGGATTGTTCAGAACTCACTTACATGGCCAGCTCTGGACTGCGTATCATCCAGAAGACCATGCGTACCGTGATGCAGCAGCGCGGACAGTTTAAGATGACCAACGTCAGCCCTGAAATCTACAAAGTGCTCGCCATGACGGGCTTTACGAAGTTTATGAAGGTTGAACAGAAGAAAGACTAAGCCTTATGGAGATTCTCGTCATCGTATTAGCTGTGATTGTGGGAGCATTGGCAGTAGCCCTGTTCCTGCAGATGAAGTCTGCCAAGAAGCAGGCTGAGGACCAGCAGCAGTTGCTGAAGGATTATGAGAAGCGTGTCAATGAGCAGCAGCGTCTGCTGGAGGATTACGACTCGCTCTCGAAGAACTTCGAAAGCATTGGTAAGGGTTACGAGCAGGCTTTGCTCTTGTTCGACAAGATGGCCGACATCCGTCATAACCTCGAGCTGATTGCCCAAAACGACAAGGATCCTGACAGCGTAGCCCGTCTGGAAGCCTTACTGAAGAAATTCGACAGTTTACAGGGGTAAATCTCGTCTGTTCTTAGGGTCAAGAAAAATAGCAGACGCTGCCTTTGTTTTATCAAACAATGGCAGCGTTTTATCAAACAATGCCTTTGTTTTAACTTTACCTACCGGGTCTTTCCCTGTGATTGCTGCTACCTTTCTCCGATAATGCTATTATTGAGCAATCCTTGATACACTTTATGAAATAAAAGATAGAAAAACAAACTAGTTTCTCGAATTTATTTTGTATCTTTGCACCCGATATATAATCATAACTAATTAATGAATCATCAACATAAATAGATAACCATTATGAAAGAAACAATTCTTAACCGAATCCTTGTGGCACTCCCCGCCATATTGTTTATCCCGCAAGGAATGTGGGCAGCGAACTATAACATTACCATTGCTGGAATTTCAATCACAGACACAAATGCTGGTAATGTGTTTGGTGATGGCAAGGTTTCTTTTACGCCAGCCACAGCTACTACTCCAAATATTTTAAGGTTGAATAATTATAAAAAAACAGATAATGATGCTAAGATTGTAAGTGGACTCGATAATCTGACCATTGAGTTTAGTGGTTCAAATGTATTGGGACGCAATTCAAGATATTATGGCATAATTCAGAGTACAGTGTCTACTGCAGTTTTGACCCTCAAAGGTATTTCTGGATCAACTGCATCAAGTACATTGGAGTTAAATTCATTTAATGATAATTCTGTAATTGAAGGCTTTGGGCGTGTTGATCTAGATGGAGCCTATTTGAATTATTACCAACCCTTTTCATACGGATCTTTCACAAATTGGAATAATGTAGAAAAAAAAGGTTATGTGATAGATGATGGATTGTTACATGGTCTTGTGATTACCACAGACGTCTGTTATCCGTTATGGATAAGTGATGACGGCTATAGTATTTATCAGATGACTGATGCGAGCTCAGTGGTGAGTGGTGCTACTTTTTCAGTCAACGGTTCGACGAATACATTAACATTGAACAATGCCAATTTGGCTAGAATTGTGAGTGGACTTGACAATCTAACCATTGATTTGGTTGGAGATAATAGTATTGTTAATCTTTATGACGCAGCATCTGTTGTCAGGTCAATTAATGAAGACGGGGTGTTGACATTTACAAAGTCTGGATCATCGGGTTCTTTGGCGTTGCAGAATGCTTCCAATAGTAATTATTCTATCGTTTCCGGCTTTAAATCAATTGCTTATAATGGTCTCTATTTGAACACAAGTGTTCCTCCACAGTATAAGAGTAATTCTCTCGTCAACGCTATAAATGATAATGTTATTAATTCTGCTACAATCAATTCTATAGAGACTTATCCTTTATGGGTGAATGGATTACAAGTCACTTCGGCTAACGCTGGTAGCATTGAGAATGGTAATCCGGGAGCTGCAGCAGGTATAGGTATTTCTGAAAACGTAGCAGGAAAGGGTTGTTCTGTAAAGTATGAAAGTGGCGTTTTGGAATTTGATAATGTCAACCTCACTGCAACTAATAATGCTATTGTTACAGGTTTGGCAGATCTTACTGTTAAAATAAAAGGACTTAATTATTTTAAGGGAGCAAACAATTACTTCACAAGCATTAATGGTAGTACCCTTACTTTCTCTGGCGATGGAGAAGACGCTGAGTTAGAGATGGTTAATCATGTCGGTTTTGAAGGATTTAGTACGATTGATTATGATAAAGTATACTTTGGCGGTGATAAAGGACTTAACTTTATTAAATATCTCAAGGCTCCGACAATGAGAGGCACGGAAGTCGAAGGAGGTCTGGATGTCGAATTCCAAGGTGACGACGCAAGTGGTATTTCTTATTGGTATTCCATTGATTATGCAGGGACTGCACTAGATGTAAGCAACACCCAGCTTTCTACGACAGTTTTAAGTTATGGTGGTCCCAACGTTCAGACAGGAACGATGACGATGTCGGGTCCAGGTGTTGTGACAGCCTATGCCAAATACGTATATGTAGGTGGAACTAACTCGTCCACTCAGGGCATAGCTAAAACGGGTAAATATTTCAGTTTTGCAGAAAAAGAGTTAACAACGCCTTATAAAGCGAGCATCAGCGCACCAAGCATCGTACCGACTTTGCCTAGTGGCGTTACTGTGACCTATTATGATGCTATGGCAACGACCGCCTCTGTGAATTCTATCAATTCAAGTACAGGAGTGGTTTCTATTAATGGATTAACGACATCACCTGACATCTTTGGAGCAACTTTTAGTTATCCTTTAAATCATGATGGTTATACGATATTGAATAGTTTGAGAGGACAGACTGATCTTTCTCTCGGATCATTTAAGTTGATGGTTACAGCCAAAGCGTTGACTGCGGATATGGTAACGCTCAACCCAACCAGTTTCACTTATACAGGTGCGGCTCATGCACCAACAGTTACTGTGAAGGATGGTGATAAGACTCTCACGCAAGGTACTGACTACACGTTGACCAATAATGGAGGGACTGTCGCTGGAGATTATTCTTTCACAGTCGTTGGTGTTGGTAACTATTCAGGAACCATTTCTAAGACATTTTCTATTTCGAAGGCAGCCGGTGCAGTCAGCTATGCTTCAGTCTCTGTCAGCAAGACCTATGGTGATGGTGCCTTTACCAATTCTCTCACTCTGACGGGTGACGGCGCGGTGAGCTATTCAAGCTCTGATGCGTCAGTAGCAAGTGTCAATGCCACGACGGGTGAGGTTACCATAGTAGGCAGCGGCTCTGCCGTCATCACTGCTACTGTTA
>JAEEGJ010004933.1_pt1 | contig 43390 bp, 40 predicted proteins | sample 8958761 | NCBI WGS metagenome assembly JAEEGJ01 (sample SAMN16246546, study PRJNA631951) | gut metagenome | biome: gut microbiome; feature: rumen; material: RS-attached | host: Bos | place: Iran: Karaj | collected 2018-10
TACCCCATCATGCTCACTCTCCACCGTCGTTTTTTAGTCTGAATAAGGGGTTAACATAGAACTCAGGAAAGCCTGTTCGGACAAATTTTAAGGCTTTTCTGCTATTTGTCGCATCCTGGCGCCCTTGTCGCAACATCCATTGCTATTTTTTTATTATTTGTTTGGAACATGCAATTTCTCCCACTAACTTTGCAATATCAAAACAAATAAAAACCATTAAAAAAAATAACAATTATGAAACAGACTAAGATTTTCCTGATGGCCCTGATTTGCATGATGATGCAAGCTATCGTTTGTAACGCTGACGACGACGTGGTGATTTCCGCATCACAACTACCCGCTACAGCACGTGTTTTTGTTCAGAAGACTTTCCCTGCAAAAAGAATCATCTTTGCTCAGAAAGACGGTTTCTTCCGCCCCACTTATGACGTACGCCTCGACAATGGAATAGAAATTGACTTCGACCACAGCGGTGTTTGGGACAAGGTTGACTGCAAGTACTCAGCCGTACCGGCCTCACTCATTCCCGCTTCCATCGCCAACTATTTGAGAGCCAACTTCCCCGATGCTGTTGTCACTAAGATCGACAAGGAACGCTACGGCTACGAGATAGAGCTGTCTAACGATCTCGAGCTGAAATTCAACAAGAAAGGAATGCTCATCGCCATAGACGACTAAGCCGCCTCTATACCCTTACACAGACTGAAAACTACAGAAAGTAATCGTCTTTTTTCCAATTATCTCTCGTTTCAGAAGGCAACCAGTACTGCCTTCTGAAACGTTTTTTATGACTCTTGATGAAAGAACCGCCAAAAAAGAACCAGAAAAACACTATCTTTGCAACTTAAATAAAAAAAATCCCCCTCGGGGGTTTAGTAAATCGTTCTTCGTGTGTATATAAAGTGTATGACAAACAGGACACAACACATTCAGACGCTGTTCATGCGGCATTATCGGCAGATGTACCGGCTGGCCATCCTGTTTCTGCACGATGATGCGGAAAGCAAAGACGTGGTGCACGACATCTTTGCCCAGCTTCTCGCCGACTCGCGCGATGTGCGGGAAGACACCGCAGAGGCGTTTCTGCTCACTTGCGTACGAAACAGATGTATGAACGTAATCCGCAACCGGAAGATTCAAGAACGCATAGCCCGGCTCTACATGCTCGACACAGACATCGACACCACTCCTGCCAAGCACTTTGCCGAGAAACTGGACATGCTGACCGAAGGCATCAGCCGGCTCACGCCGCCCGTCTGCCGGGAGATTATTGAACTGCACTTTCGCGACGGCCACACCTTCCGTGACATTGCCCAGCAGCTGGGCGTCAGCGAGACCACCGTTTATAAACATCTGCGCAATGCGCTCAACCAGTTACGTAAACACATCAATAACGATTAACACGATGGACAATACAAAACTACTGCTCCGCATGATGGAGCAACCTAACAATTATACAGACCAGCAGTGGAACGACATTCTTGCCGACCCGGAATGTCGCGAACTCTACATGCTGATGGCCAAGACACAGAGTGCCTACGACCTGCAACATGACATCAGCGACGAGGAAATCAATACTGAATGGGAAAGACTTCAATCCCTCACCTCTCACCCTTCACCTCAGAAAAGACACTTCTCCCCTCTCAAGTTGGCCGCCTCATTCATCGGCTTGCTCCTGGTGTCGGGCATTGCCCTTGCAGCCATTCATTTTACAAGACTGCATCAGCAACCTGTCTTGCCCAAGTCGGAACAGACTACAGCACCTGCAAAAGCGCAACTATCAACACCTCAACGCGAACAGACTGACACCATCGCCACTGCTGAGCCGGTAGTTTTCGACAATGTTTCGCTCGACAAGATTGTCGGCCAGATTGCCGTCTGTCACCATCTGGACATGGAGGTTGAAAACGAGCGGGTCCGCCAGCTACGGTTCTATTTCGTTTGGAAAAAGGAATCTTCCTTACAGACGGTTGTCGACCAGTTGAACCAGTTTGAGAGTATCAACATCGTAGTGAAAGACAACAAGCTGATTGTGAAATGAAACGGATTGTCTTATTCTTTGTGTTACTATGCACCATCACTACGCTTTCTGCCCAGAGAATTAGCAGGAGCTACCAGAATGTGTCGATGTCGGAAGTGTTGCGCGACCTGAACCAGCTGTCACGCAAGTACATTATTAATTTTATGTACAACGACCTCGAGGACTACCGCGTCACCACCGAAATCAGGCATAAGTCCATTCCCGATGCCCTCGAACAGATTATCGGTTTCTATCCCATACGGATTATCGCCACCGACTCTGTCATCACCGTGGAATGCACCTACAAGACCGACCGGCATCTCACGGGTACCATCGTCGATGAACAGGGACGGCCTGTAGCCTACGCCAATGTTGCCCTTCTCAATCCCGCCGACTCCACGCTGCTTAGTGGCGGTGTCTCAAATGAGAGCGGCTACTTCGCTATTCCTTATGAAACTCCTACCCCCATCGGGGGAGGCCGGGAGGGGGCTGTACTTGCCCGCATCTCATACGTTGGTTACAAAACGCTCTTCATGCTGTGCGAAAAGTCCGAAGTGGGAACCATCAGTATGCGGCCAGACAGCTACAAACTGAAAAATGTGACCGTAAAAGGTTACAAACCCACCATGAAAATGATTTCAGGCGGCATGGAGATCGATGTGCAGAACACACTATTGGCCGATGCTGGTTCCGCCCTTGACGTACTGTCGCAACTGCCACGTGTCAATGTTACCGCCAATGGGGGTGTGGAAGTGTTCGGCAAAGGCAAACCAGAGATTTACATCAACGGCAAAAAGATGCGAAACAAGGGCGAGTTGGAGCAACTGACCTCAAAGGACATCAAGTCTGTGGAGGTCATTACGATGCCCGGAGCACGATATGATGCCACATTAGGCTCCGTCATTCGCATCAACACGATCAGACGGCGCGGTGACGGTTTCAGCCTCTACAGCATAGCAAGAGGAAGCTATTTCCACGAGTTCGCTAATGCAGCAGGAGTATCAATGACCTACAGGAAGAGCGGACTGGAGATGAACTTCTATCCCTATTTCGTCAACAACTACATTGGAGAGGATAATCATTTCAGCAGTACACTGCATATGAATGACCATGACACGAAGACCATGCAGCACGGCTTGTTCACAGACCGCACGCAATCCTTCATCCCAGACTTCAAACTCAGTTATGACTTCGATGCCAATCACTCCATCGGAGCCTCCTTCAGATACCAAAAGACAGTAAAGTATAAAGGTCAGCAAACTTCCGACTATACCGTTTATTACGATGACAAGGAGCAAGGCGCAGTGAAGTCGAGCGACACACGCGACTGGGATGTGGTCTATCACAATGCCAATGCTTATTATACGGGCAAGGTGGGCAGTTGGGGCCTCAATGCAGATGGCTCGTTTGTGCATACAATTGTGGATAGAGGACAACTCATCCGAGAGAACAGCCAGGAGTACGACAGCCGCATCGTCCATACCAGTTCCACCCAAGACAGCCGTCTCTATGCCGGCAAACTGATTGCATCCTGCAAACTGCCGCATGGGGAACTCTCATTCGGAACAGAATTGACCTATTCACATGTGAATGCCGACAACCATAATCCAGAAGGTTATATTGCCGAGTCGGATAACGAAATCAAGGAAAACAATTATGCGGGCTTTGCTTCATACAACCAGCAGTTAGGGCATTGGTCATTAGAGGCTGGAGTACGTTATGAATACGTACACTCCGACTACTATAACTATGGCGTTCTGGACAATGATATCAGCCGTCGCTATAGTGGACTATACCCCAATCTTTCAGCGTCATGGAACAAAGGCAAGTGGGGTCTGCAGTTTGCCTATACGAAGAAAACCCGCCGACCAAGTTACGGTCAGTTACGCAGTTATCAGCAGTATGACAACCGCTATGTTTATGAGGGAGGCAATCCCGAACTACAACCTGCCATCTACCATACATTGGAGACGATGCTCAATTGGCAATGGATCAATCTCAGCCTCAGTTATAGGTATCAAAAAGACTTCATGCTCTGGAAAAACGACCTCTATGGCACACAAGAGATTGCATACGCCACTTTTATCAACATCGACCACAAGCAGGAGGTAGTGTCGTCGCTCGTGTTTCAGCCAAAGTTCGGGTGGTATCAGCCACAACTGGAACTAGGCTATGTCCATCAGTTCTTCGATGCCAGGAAATATGGCTATGTCACTGATCTGCATCGCCCCGCCATAACAGTTAACCTGAACAACAAATTTGTCATCGGCAAAAGTTGCTGGCTAGGCCTGCGTGGCCGCTATGTCTCAAGTCACGACAATGTCTCGCAAGAGATAGACGCCTACTGGACTGTCAATGCCCAGGCCTACAAGAGTTTCCTAAACGACGCACTGGCTTTTATTCTTACTTTCAACGACATCTTCAACACCAACATGGAGCGATGGAAAATGCGAACCCACAACGTAGAGATCAGCAAAGACTGCAACAACCATAGCATGACACGCGGCATCAGCCTGCAAGTGACCTACAACTTCAACACGACAAAATCAAAGTACAAAGGAACGGGTGCTGGTAATGCCGAAAAGAACCGACTATAAACTCTCTCTCATGAAGGCAGTCGTCGGCCTCGCGCCGACGCTGCCTTTCCTCGTCCTTTTCAGAATAGAAAAACGCAAATTACGATAATTTCTTTCTTCAATTTAAACTCCCATGAGCTGGGAGTGAGGCTCCGGTAGGGGGTTCAGTAGAGGGTTCATAGAGGGTTTAAAGGCCTAATGTCTACCAGCAACTACTTAAAAACCAATATATTACAAGCAACATAGAGGGGATAGAGGGTTTAAATCGCTTTTTCGCGTATGGAGATATCATCAGCAAGACAACAAAGTAATTTAGTTTGTACCTCAAAAACCTATTAAATGAACCTCAAAAACCTATTTGATGATGAACAAAGTAAATTAGTTTGTACTTCAAGACAACATTGAAAGAAGTGAATCTATTTCTCTCACTTCATCGAAAAATTCGTGTCATTCATTGCTTATCTCAGAAATTTTGCCTAAATTTGTAGGCAGATTACAAACCATTGAATCATCATGCACATAGCTGTAGCAGGAAATATAGGAAGCGGGAAATCCACGCTCACGCGGATGCTGGCCAAACACTACGGATGGGAGGCCAGATTCGAGGCGGTGGACTATAATCCTTATCTGGAGGACTACTATAAAGATATTCCACGGTGGTCGTTCCCGATGGAGGTGTATTTCCTGAAGGAACGCTTCAAAGACCTGCTCGATATCCGAAAGGCTGACCATACAGTGATACAGGACCGTACGATTTTCGAAGGCGTATATGTGTTCGGAGCAACGAACAAGGCGATGGGCAACCTGAGCGACCGCGACTTCGACACGTATATGGAACTGTTCGAGCAGATGATGCAAATCGTGCGGCTGCCCGACCTGATGATCTATCTGAGGGCTTCGGTGCCCCATCTCATCGCCAATATCCAGAAGCGGGGACGCAACTATGAGCAGACCATGCAACTGGACTATCTGGAGAATCTGAACACCCGCTACGAGGACTTTATATATAATAGGTATAAGGGACGCGTGCTGGTGATAGAGAAGGACCAGACGGACTTTGAGCATAATGCGAAGGAGTTCGGCAATATCGTGGATCGCATCGACGCACAGCTGTTCGGACTGTTCTGAAAGTGAAGAATGAAGAGTGAAAGTGAAGAATGAAGAGTGAAGAGTGAAGAATATCGGAGATATCGCGAGCGAAGCGAGAACGAAGTGGCAATTTGCTACCGCGCGAGCTTGTTCTGAAACTTGAAACTTGAAACCTGAAACCTGAAACTTAAAAATATTATCCCATGCACATCGCAATAGCAGGAAACATAGGCAGCGGCAAGACTACCCTGACGAAGATGCTTGCCAAACGTTACGGCTGGACTCCACGGTTCGAGCCTGTAGATAACAATCCGTATCTGAGCGATTTCTATGCCGATATGACGCGCTGGTCGTTCAATCTCCAAATATACTTCCTGAACAAACGTTTCAAGGAGGTAGTGGAGATTTCAAAAAGCAAGGAGACGATTATCCAGGACCGCACAATCTTCGAGGATGCCAAGATCTTCGCCCCTAACCTGCACGACCAGGGAATGATGAGCGACCGCGACTTCGACAACTATGCCGACCTCTTCGACCTGATGATTTCGCTGGTGAAACTGCCGGATCTGATGATCTATATCCGCAGCAGCATCCCGAACCTGGTGAACCAGATTCAGAAACGCGGACGTGACTATGAGCAGACCATCCGACTGGACTACCTGAAGGGTCTGAACGACCGCTACGAAGAATGGATTGAAGGTTACAAGGGACACTTGATTATCATTGACGGGGATACATGCAAATTTGGCGAGAATCCGCAGGACTTTCAGAAAGTCACTGATCAGATTGACGCCAAACTCTTCGGACTATTCCCGATGGAATAGAATGGTTTCAGGTCGTTATAACGTCATAACGATTTAACGTCATAACGTTATAACCTTGAAGCTTACTTTCTGTCATCCACGTTGTCTCCTTCTGTGGGCGACATCGACTCTTCGAAATCAGTGATTCCGGCTTTCACGAGGATGTTGTACCAGGTGAGCAGTTTCTTGATATCGCTATCATGAACACGGTCGCGGTCGAAATCGGGAAGCACCTGAGCGAAATAGTCGCGCAGCTCTTTGCTGGAAGCCTTCTTGATATTGAAAGACACTTCCTTACCTTCTTCCTTATCGCGGAGGCTGGCGAGGATGGTCATCAGGGGAACATCCTCCGCATCGGTGTACATGGCGATGTCGGCCAGCGAAGTCACGCGGTCGGTGGCGAAAGCGGGCATACGCTTGTGGGTTTCGTCAAGAGCCTCAACAATGAGGTTCATCTTACCTCTTGAAACAAGTTTATAGAGGCCTGGTTTTCCTGCAATGGAAAGAATTGTCTGTTGCATTTTCGTTTTGTTGTTTATTTGTTGAATAATAGTATCTATTTGTGGTCCGATGTCCTGAAGTCCATCGTTTACAATCTCATAATCGCTCCGGCGCCGCACTTCTTCCTGGGGGAACTGTTTGGCAAGCCAATCAAGCGCTCGCTCACGCGTAAGCCCGTCGCGAGCCATCACCCGCTGGATACGCACTTCTTCGGGAGCCGTCACACAGATGACGCAATCCACCAGATGGTCAAAACCGCTCTCGAAGAGTATGGCACATTCCATCCAGTCGTAGCCCGAAGCCTTGAAATCGTCAGCAACGGCAGGATGAACGATGGCATTAACGGCCTTTTGGTTCTCATCAGAAGCCAGAAGGAATGCGGCCATGACGGGTTTCACCAACTGCCCATCGTGATAGACCGCCGCTCCAACGAGCGTTTTCAGCTTCTCCTGAAGAGTGACTGAGGTGCGCATCAACCGCTTGGCAGCCGCATCACAGTCATAGACACGGATACCTCGTTCGGCCAGATGCCGGCACACATAGCTCTTGCCGCTGCCGATTCCCCCGGTGACGGCTATCTTCATTGGGTCTCTATCAGATAGTCCACCTCAGAGATTTCAAGGCGGGGATTACGGACACCCTGGGGTATCCCGACAATTGAGAGCGAGCATTTCTCCGACGGATGGGCCTCGATATCGCTATAATCGGCTTCCACGCGGAACTGGTTGGCAGAGATATTGCGTACGTTTCCGACACCCGTCACGAAAAGCACTTTCACACGAGAGGGGAAGGTGCGCAGTGTCTTTCCTTCGGGCATGTTGACGGCCGTGATAGGCACCTCCACATTGGCTTCGGTCAGAATGTCGGGATAGATGGTCACCTTCACTTCCGAGGGCACAAACTTCGCACCCAATACCTTCTTCAAGGCCACGGTCCTGACAATGGTGTCGGTCAGATTGCTGATCACCATATTCTCCGTAAAGGCATAATGGATACTGTCGAGCAACGACTTGCGCGCATAGACATCCACCCGTTCAGGAGAAAAGACGATTCGGGAGACATAGTGACTCTGCCCCATCACAATCTTGCCATTAAGCCGCAACGGCACAGTCTTGCTCTTGCCGCGGGTGAAATAATAGATCAGCCGGTCAGGCTTCAGCGATATGATCCGCGACGACTTGGACAATTGCTGATAGATGAGCTTCTGTAGTTCGCTGGTAGAAACGGTACTCTTCTCGTCTTTGGGGGCGTGAAGCTTATAGTCGATAGATATCGGATCGTCGGTCAATGTGTATTTATAGGCCAGGAGGATGTAGCCCTTGTCGCGGATGGTGACCTTCACCGTATCATCCACTTCGCTGGTTACCACTATATCCTTGGGCACATTCACCAGTCGCAGAGGTACGGAAAATTCGCGTTCATAAGTCTCTGTCACCGTAATGACGAGCCAAAAGAGACCGCTCACGCTGAGAAAGAACAAAAAAATCAGAAACTCCTTGTTCACGATGGTGGACAAGAAGTTCCTGACTAAGCTGAATATGCGTGCTCCGCGTCTGCCCATTTATTTAGCCTGTGTCTGCTGCATGCCAGAGGCATCAGCGAAGACATAACCACGATCTACGGTAATATTCACGCCACGTGCAATCTCCACCTCGACGGTGTTGTCCTGCATGTTGATACGCTTCACGGTGCCATAGATACCGCCGCCGGTAATCACTTTCGTTCCTTCAGTCAGCGAGTTCTGGAAATTGCGGATTTCCTTCTGCTTCTTCTGCTGGGGATGAATCATGAAAAACCACATGATGGCAAAGATGGCCACCATCATAATGAGGAAGCTCATGCCTCCGCCGCCACCTTGAGCGGCCTGGGCTGCTAAGAATAATGTTGTCATGTTTTATATTTTGATTTATTGATAGACGGATAAACGGAAGCCGGATAGCCGGCTAAACCAAAAAGGCATCAATGGTGCTCGAATCGGTTATGACGCTCAGGTACGGGCTTCATCATCTTGCCCGTGGCGTTGAGATAGCGGGCAATGGCATCGAGCATGCCGTTGATATAGCCTGAACTCTTAGGCGTACTGTAGAGCTTAGCCAGCTCCACGTACTCATTGATAGTCACCGAGACAGGAATACCCGGGAAGGTGAGCATCTCGGCAATGGCAATCTGCATAATCACCACATCCATATAGGCCAGGCGTGAGAAGTCCCAGTTGCGCGAAGTCTCGCTCATATAGCGCTGATACTGGTCACCATTGAGGATGGTGGCGCGGAAGAGCTTCTGTGCGAACTCCTTGTCTTCAATGTCCTTGTATTCGGGGAGCAGTTCCTGATTCTTCTGGTTCTTGGGGTCGAAGCGCTTGATGGTTTTCACCACGAAGGTGTCAACCGTCTCCTTATCGTCGTTCCAATAGAGCGATTTCTCTTCGAGCAGCGCATCAAGGTCGGCATTGTTCATGATGAGCACCTTGTAGATCTTGCGCCAAATCTCACGGTCATCGTCATAGGAATCCTCCTCGGAATCCATATAGCTCTGATAGATCTGGCTCTGCTCAATCTGGTCGAGCAACTTGCGCACGAACTCTATATTGTCCTCCCAAGTCTGCTTCTGTGTCTCAACGAATTCGCAGAGCTGCTTGTTTTCTTCCAGCTGGAGTGCGAACTTATTGTCGGCAAACTTTGAAGACGGGATCTCGCCACCTTCACGCTTTGCACGCGCAGTACCTACCTCCACACGGTGACGGGCCTCGCGGGTGACGGCAACGATAAGGGCGAGGAGATAATTATACAAATCGTAGGCCTTGGAGAGACTGAAAAGCAATTCCTTCTCTGCATTGTCCATATTCCGGTTTCCGTTTTGATAGTATGCGTAGGTTAACTGGACAATCTTAATCCGAATCAGTTCTCTATTAATCATCTAATTTGTGTTTTTATACATTTACGAATCTGTTTACGATGCAAAATTACATAAAATATGTATTTCACGCAAGAAAAAACCTCAGATTTTTCATTTTTTTATTCTTTTATTTTTTTATTCGTGCAAAAAGCACTACCTTTGCACCGCTTTTCCAAAAGCACTCCCAAAAGTGTGATGGTAAATTAAGCAAGCAGTTTAAATCATTTAACAACTTAATTTTAGAGTAACACATTATGTTAGAGATTAATGTTACAGGTCAGAAGAGAAGCGACCTTGGCAAGAAGGCTTCCAAATTAGTACGTAAAGAAGGACTCATCCCCTGCAACCTCTATGGTGAGAAGCGTGGTGAGAACGGTCTGCCCGAGGCAGTGGCTTTCACTTGCCCCATGACAGAGCTCCGCAAGCTGGTTTACACACCTAACATCTACATGGTGAACATCAACCTCGACGGTGAGGTGAAGAACGCCATCATCAAGGAATTGCAGTTCCACCCCACAACTGACGCGCTGCTGCACGTTGACTTCTATGAAGTGAATGAGGAGAAGCCCATCGTGATGGGTGTTCCCGTGAAGCTGAACGGTCTGGCACAGGGTGTGCGCGACGGTGGCCGTCTGAGCCTCATCGTGCGCAAGGTGAATGTACGTGCAAAATACACCGACATCCCCGAAGTTCTGGATATCGACGTTACCAACCTGACTATCGGTAAGAGCATCAAGGTTGGCGACCTGCAGTTCGAGGGTCTGGAGATGGTGACCAGCAAGGAAGTTGTGGTTTGCACCATCAAGGCTACCCGTAAGTCTAACGCTGCCGCTCAGGCAAGTGAGGATGAGCAGGCTGCTGAGTAATCTGCTCCACTTTTTCAAAAAGACTGAGATTCAGATGGACAAATATCTGATTGTGGGATTGGGAAACCCCGGCGCTGAATACGAGGGCACCCGCCACAACACAGGATTTATGGTATTGGACGCCCTTGCTAAGGCGTCCAATATTGTTTTCGAAGACAAACGGTATGGTTTTGTGGCCGAAACATCATTGAAAGGCCGCAAGATGATTCTGCTGAAGCCCACCACGTTTATGAATCTGAGCGGAAACGCAGTGCGCTACTGGATGCAGAAGGAGAATATCGACCAGAAACGGCTGCTGGTAGTCGTTGACGAGCTGGCATTGCCTTTGGGAACATTCCGTCTGAAGGCCAACGGCTCGAACGGCGGTCATAACGGTCTGGGACATATCCAGCAACTCATCGGCCAGCAGTATGCTCGCCTGCGCATGGGTATCGGCAACGAGTTCAACCGCGGCGGACAGATTGACTGGGTGTTGGGGAAATACAGCGATGAGGAAAAGCAAAAACTCCAGCCGGCCATCGACACGGCCGTAGAGGTGATCAAGAGTTTTGTGCTGGCAGGCATCGACATCACCATGAATCAATACAACAACAAAGGCAAGAAAACAAAAGAATAGGAATACATGGCTGAAACCGCAAGAATAGACAAATGGCTCTGGGCTTCGCGCATTTTCAAGACGCGCTCGATAGCCGCCGATGCCTGCAAGAACGGGCGTGTGGTGGTAAACAATGCCAACGTGAAACCCTCCCGTCCGCTAAAGGTGGGCGAAGTAGTTCATGTCAGGAAACCTCCCATTACCTATTCTTTCCGTGTGCTGAAATGTATTGAACAGCGCGTTGGGGCCAAACTCGTTCCCGAAATCTACGAGAATGTCACCGACCCCAAGCAATACGAACTCCTGGAGATGAGCCGCATCAGCGGATTCATCGACCGCCAACGCGGCACGGGCCGTCCCACCAAGAAAGACCGCCGTGCCATGGATGCTTTCACGGACCCTGCCCTCTTCGGCTTCGGGATTGACGAAGACGATGAAGACGAGTTCGATTTCGATGAAATATGAATACGCCGAAAATCCATATCGGTGAACATTAATTTGGGAATTTCACAGAAAACAATTATCTTTGCAGGCGGAAAATAAAGAATCACACAGCAAAGAATAATGACAAACGTGGCAATCTTCGTGTCGGGAAGCGGCACCAACTGCGAGAACATCATCAGGTATTTCAAGGATTCTGAGGAGGTTAAGATAAGTCTTGTGCTCAGCAACAAGGCGGATGCCTACGCGCTGGTTCGCGCCAAGAACCTGAATGTGCCTACGGCCATCATGAATAAAAATGATTTCAACGACCGCGAGAAGATGATGACGCTGATGAAAGAATACGAGATCGAGTTCATCGTCTTGGCCGGTTTCCTGCTTATAGTTCCCGATTTTCTCATCGAGGCTTATAACCGTCGCATGATCAACATCCACCCTGCCCTACTGCCGAAATACGGTGGAAAAGGAATGTGGGGACATCATGTGCACGAGGCCATCAAGGCTGCCGGTGAAACTGAAACAGGCATGACAGTCCACTGGGTGTCAGACGTCTGCGACGGGGGTGAGATTATTGCGCAGTTCAGCACCCCGCTTTCGCCAGACGACACCCCCGACGACATTGCCCATAAGGAACACCTCCTGGAAATGGAACATTTCCCGAGAGTCATCGAGGAAATCATTTCTAACATCCAGAAAGTATAAATAAAAAAGAAGTGGTAAACGCTCGTTTACCACTTCTCTTCGTTTAATACTCTATTATCAGAAACGACGACCACCGCCACCAAAGCCACCGCCGAAGCCACCACGGCCACCGCCGAAACCACCGCGGTTACCGCCACGACCACCACGCATGCCACCCATACCAGGCATACCGGGCATACCCATACCGCGCATCATCTGACGAGCCTGACGACCGCCAAAGGCATTGAAACGGTAGATTACATGCAGCATGGCATAGCTGTTGATGCTGTTATACTCGGTGTCGGTACGCTGCATGGCAGTAATCGAACGACTGTATGAGCTCATCTGGTGGAGCATGTCATAGAACTGTAAGGAAACGGTGAGTGCATTGCCTTTGAGGAAGCTCTGTGAGATCTGGGCGTTCCATACCAGTTCGTTAGTGTTCATTGCCTGGTCGCTATAACCGCGACGGCTCTGGTTGTGGAGATCGGTTGACAGGCTGGTGCCCCACGGTGCGAAGATGTTGATGCTGCCACCGTATGAGAACTGCCAAGTGTCAAGGTTGCTCTGATCCTGGAATTCATTGCGGGCACGTGTGTAGTTCACGGATCCATCGAGTGCAATCTCGAACCAGTCCTTACGGAAACTACCCTGCAGGCGCTCCATAATCATCGTGTTCTTAGTGGTGTTCTTGAAAGATTCATTTATGTCGTTATCGAACATATAGCCTACATTGTTGCTATGATTGAACATCGTGAATGTATTCACGTTCCATACGCCTGCGCTGTCGATAGCCGTGTTGAACATAAAGCCCAAACTGGCGTTCCAGTTACCATTGATATTTTCCGGCTTGGTAATCTTACCACCGGTATCTTTGACATATTGAACCATGTTAGAGATGGAGTTCCGCGTGTTGCTATAGTTTCCGAACAACATGATGGAACGCATGTGATCCTGCATGTATGTATTGAAGTTCACGCGGAGGTTATTGGTAAACGAAGGTTTCAGACCCGGGTTACCCTTTGTGATGTTCAGCGGGTTGCTGTCGTCAGTGATATCAAGCAGGTCACTCATCTGTGGCTGCTGGGTGGTACCGCGGTAGTTGACACGCAGTTCTGTGGTGTAGTTCGGGCGATAACGGAAGTCGATGGTCGGGGTTACATTGAACACCGTACGTGTAGTGTCGGCATGCACGCCTCTGTAATTCTGGATGAAATGCGACTTTTGCGGCTGGAACATCAAACCGGCATTGAACTGATAGGTGTCGCTGATTTTACGGAACATCACGTCAAACTGGTGAATATAGTTCTTATACTCGGAGAAACGGCTCTGGTTCTCATCATAGTAAGGCGAGTCAGTGCCAACAGGATTCGATATCAGTGACAGATAGTCGTCAAAACCACCATATACCGGTTCGATTCCGCTGAAGATATCGCCCAGAGGGCTGTACGTATAGGTAGAGCGGTCACTCTTATTATAGCTATACCTGAACTGATAGCTGAACTGCAGGTACGTGCGCTTGGCTATCGGCTCGCTATAGGTTGTCTGGATGCTGTAGTTCCAATTCTTCGTCGGCGTCAGGTTATACCGGTTGGTATATTGTGTGGCGTTACCACTGGCCAGCTGCGTTTTATAGTAGTTCACCTCCGACAATGACAGGCTCTTGCTTTCCTGATCTCCATAACCGAAGTCACCGCGTAAGGTTACGTTACGACCGTTTTTGCTCAAGCGGCGGTTGATCTGCAACATGGCATTAGCTGATGTATTGCTGCTGTTACTCAGCGAACCGCTACGGTTCGTATTCACCACGATTTCATCGGCAACAAGCTCTTCGATGGAAGCTGAGGCCAGCGGGTCGGCAACGTAGAGGTACGGATCCGCATCGAAGGTGGCCGACACGTTGTCGATGGGGCTTCTGCGGCTATCACTGCTAGTGACGCGAAGGCTCGGACGGAACATGACATTCGTCATCGAGTCAGGACGCCATTCCAAGCGCAACTGGGCATTCCAGTTATTAGAACGGCTAAGGCTCTTGCTGAGGCTGTTGGAGAACTGGTTGGAACCGAAGTTTTCAGTTGCCGAGCGCGACCATGTGTCACCGTCGCTGTGATTCCAGCGCAGGCTTGCATCCAACTCCAGGTTCTTGCTGTTGTCGTAGTTGAAGTTCAGACCTGTCATCTTGCTCGCATTAAGACCGTTGCGACCGCCGAAGCGACCACCACCGCCACCACCGGGGAATCCCATGTCGTTCGTGTTATTGGCATTGAACATACCCGTGATGCAAGAAGTGCTATTCTGGTAAGAACCCATCAGGCGGCTCGAATAGCGGCCCTTCGTACCCGCACCAAGGTCGGCATTTGCGAAAAAGCCCCTGTTCATGCCCGGCTTGATGCCAAAGTCCAGGACAGTTTCCTCGTTACCGTCGTCGATACCCGTCACACGGGCAAGGTCGCTCTGCTGGTCGTAGGCACGAATATTATTGATGATGTATGTCGGCAGGTTCTTCATGGCTGTCTGTGTGTCACCCGTCATGAATTCCTTACCGTCAACGAGAATCTTTTTAACTGTCTTACCATTAATAGTGATCTTGCCGTCGTCATCCACTTGGGCACCTGGCAGTTTCTTCACCAATTCCTCAGCAACACTACCCTCCGGGGTACGATAGGCGGCTGCATTATAGATGAAAGTATCTTTCTTCACCGTCACCTTCGCGGCCTGTGCCGTTGCAGTTACGCCTTTCAGCATGATTGCATCTGAACCGAACGTCAGTGAACCCAGATCCACGTTCTTATCATTTTGGATATTGACATTCTTCACAATGGGTTTGTAGCCTACACCCGAGATCTTCACCAGATACTTGCCATTCTCAGGAGCAGTAATACTGAACTTTCCTTCTTCGTTGCTTAACGAGCCGGTTATAAACGTACTGTCAGTTTTTAGGAGTTGAACTGTTGCCTGCATCACAGGTTCTTTGGTGTCGCGATCGGTCAAAGAGCCTGAAATACTCCGTTCTTGGGCTTGCGCCGATACGGTTGCCAACAAGGCTGCCACCATCAACAAAAAGATCTTTTTCATCTGATTTTGTATGTAATTAAACTTTTTACCTCATTAATTGTATGATTTACCCTATTTCGACGTTCCAATTAAAGATTAGTTTAATCCAAACGCGTAAAAAAGTAAAAAAAACACCTTTTTATTTCACATTTCGATATATTAGCGTAACTTTTAATAAGATACTTTCGCTCGACAAAGCAAAATAAAACGAGTTTTATTTGCATTTGTTCTCGCTTAATCGTATCTTTGCAACCGGATTTTTACGTTTAGAGGTTATGGAGCAGAGAATTATTATTTCAAGAAACTTACATCAGGAACTGGCAACGGCAATCTCAGAATGTGAGCACGACAGACTGTTTGTGCTTACCGATGAAAACACGGAAAAGAATTGCTGGCCGCTTATCAAGGACTTCCTTTGCCTGCGCAATGCCCAGCTGATAACCATCAAAGCCGACGACACCAACAAGACGCTTGAATCCGTCTGTCATGTGTGGAGCGAACTGCAACGCATGGGGGCTACCCGTCATTCATGTATGATCAATCTCGGCGGTGGCATGGTTACCGATCTCGGCGGCTTTGCAGCCTCTACCTATAAAAGAGGTATCGACTTCATTAACATACCCACCACGCTGCTTGCCATGGTGGATGCTTCGGTAGGCGGCAAGACCGGCATCAACTACGGCGGACTGAAAAACGAGATTGGTGTCTTCAACGATTCCAAATACGTCATCCTCGACACCCACTTCTTGCAGACGCTCGATCGCGAGAACATTCTTTCGGGCTATGCCGAAATGCTGAAGCATGGTCTGATTTCAGACGAAAAGATGTGGGCCGAACTGATTGGGTTTATGGATGATATCTCCACTTTAAACCAACTTCTGGCCGATTCCGTCAAGGTGAAAGAACGCATCGTTGAAGAAGACCCGAAGGAGCACGGCATCCGCAAGGCCTTGAATGTGGGTCATACCGTGGGCCATGCTTTCGAGAGCTTTGCCATGAAGAAGGGAGAGCCGATTCTCCACGGTTATGCCGTTGCCTACGGTATGATTGCCGAACTCTATCTGAGTGCCGTGAAATGCGGTTTTCCGCAAGACAAATTGCGCCAGACGGTGAACTTCATCCGCGAACAATATGGTCAGATGCTTATCACCTGCGACGATTATCCCGAACTCATAGAGCTTATGACACACGACAAGAAGAACACTTCGGGACAAATCAACTTCACGTTGCTGGGCAACATCGGCGACATCCGCATCAACCAGACTGCCACGGAAGAAGATATCAAGGAAGCGCTCGATTTCTATCGGGAAGGATGAATTTTTAGTGTAGAGTGTAGAGTGTAGAATGTAGAGTTATGATAACCTGGCAAGCCCGGATTTTGCGCAGGAATCAGCCTCCAGCAGTAATCATAATTCTCCATTATCCATTCTCAATCCTCCATTAAGCAACTCTTCCGCTTTCTTTCGGGCGGGCTTTCCGGTTTCAGTCATAGGTATTTTTTCAACAAAGACATAATCCCGCGGCTGCCAGTATTTGGGAAGATACTGGCGGGAGGCCATCTTTACTTCCTCCATGTCATTCGATTCCGTGAGAAGCACTACTGCTTCGCCGAACTTTTCGTCCTTGCGCTTGGTAATCAGGAAAGGTTCGCGGACATAGGGCTTCAGGATGCGTTCCACTTCTTCGGCCTGAATCTTGATGCCGCCAGAACAAATCACGTTGTCCTTGCGTCCGATGACACGGAATCCCGCTTCGCTGATTTCCACAATATCGTTAGTCACCAGGCGTTCGCTGCAAACCAGCGGTGCATCAATAACCAGGCAGCCTTCTTCATTCTGTGAGATATTCACGCTGGGGAATGGCTTATACCATTCGCTGGCCTCTGGGCCGTTCAAGCGTCTCAGGGCGATGTGCGAGAGGGTTTCGGTCATCCCGTAGGTGCTCCACACTGCATTGGGAAAATCTTTCAGTTCCGAAGCCATAGCCTCATCAATGGCACCACCACCAATGATGAGATGTTTGATTTGCTTCAGACGCTCGCGCTCTTCGGGTACTTGCAACGAATTATACACCTGCATGGGAACCATGGCGGCAAATGTGACCCCACCGACCCCCCTCCAACTCCCCCGAGGGGGAGAGTTCTGCTCAGGGTCTTTCCCTCCCCCTCGGGGGAGTTGGAGGGGGGGCGCGTTTCCTAACGGATGCCCCGACGGTTCCACCACAATCAATTTCAGATTTCTAACCAGAGAACGGACCACCATCATCTTACCTGCAATATAGTCCAAGGACATACAGAGTAAAGCCGTTTCGCCTTCTTTCAATCCGAGGAAATCACAGGTAATCCTTGCCGAAGCCTCCATACAGCGTTTCTCCACCCACATCGGTTTCGGCTCCCCCGTAGAACCGCTCGTATGCACCAGCACCCGGTCGGAGTCATTGTTCCATTCGTTAAGAAATACCTCTAAAGTCATCATCTTTCATTTACTATTTGCCCCCTCCCTAAACAGGGAGGGCTGGGGTGGGTCTCCGGCTGGGGGAGTCTCACCCATAGTCTCTCTCCCCGTATCTCAAGCGGCATAGGAATATTATCCGTAAAGAGCATACCCGTGCCCAAGCCTTGCGGCATCGTGATGTCGGGACCATAAATATCGTAACAGAAATGAGCAATGGCATTCAACCCAACGTTGCTCTCTAAGGCGGAAGTAATCCATGAGCCGATGCCACGTTCGTTGGCCATCTCAATCCATTCACGACAACCTCGCATTCCACCATGGAGCGACGGTTTCAGGATGATGTACTGCGGACGGATGGTGTCCAGCAGGGCCGCCTTCATCTGGGGCATATTCACACCAATCAGTTCCTCATCCAAAGCAATGGGCAGCGGAGTCTCACGGCACAATCGAGCCATCTCAGCCCATTGGTGTTGGCGGATGGGCTGCTCGATGGAATGGATATCATACTGGGCTAACTGTTCAAGTTTCTGCATGGCATCCTCTGGCGAGAAGCCGCCGTTGGCATCCACGCGCAACTCGATCTGCTCCTTCGAGAAACGACTGCGGATAAAACGTATGAGTTCTATCTCGCGTGCCCAGTCGATGGCACCGATTTTCAGTTTCACACAATGGAATCCCTGTTCAAGCTTATCCTTGATGCGCTGATACATCTCATCGAATGTTCCCATCCACACCAGTCCGTTGATGGGTATTGAGAAGCCTTCACGCGGCGGAAGCGCCTGACGCTCTAAGTCCCAAAATGCTGTTTCCAGACCGAAAAGCATCGAAGGATAAGGTCGCAGCATCTCATACGGAATCGTGCCCGTCTGCTCCACCATATCACAGAATGTCCGCAATGTCCGCCCATATTCAGGAGAAGCATCGCACGACAAATCGGGCAAGGGAGCACACTCCCCGATTCCTGTGTGACCATGCCCATCGGAGACGGTCAGCATCCATGAACGCCGCTCTAAGTAAACGCCCCTCGACGTGCCTGCGGGCTGCTTGAAATGGAACACCCGTTCCTCGATATCGATTTTCATTTTGCTTACTGAGTAGATTCATTATAGCTTATCGCTATTTACTCCCCTCCATATAGGGAGGGGATGGGGGTGGGTCTTTTCTTATGGAAACTTAGGATATTTGTCGAAATCGGGCTTACGCTTCTCCAAGAAAGCCTTGCCGCCCTCTTGCGCCTCGTCCATCGTATAGTAAAGCATCGTAGCATCACCCGCCAGTTCCTGTATACCGGCCTGTCCGTCGAGTTCGGCATTGAGTCCGGCCTTGATCATCCGGAGGGCCAACGGCGAACGCTCCATCATGATCTCGGCCCATTCCACACAGGTGTCTTCCAGTTCGGAGATGGGCACCACTTTGTTCACCATGCCCATGCGCTCAGCCTCTTCTGCCGTATATTGTTTGCAGAGGAACCATATCTCACGCGCCTTCTTCTGTCCCACCATGCGGGCCAGATAACTGCTGCCGAATCCGGCATCAAAGGAACCGACCTTCGGCCCCGTCTGTCCGAAGATGGCATTTTCCGAGGCAATCGTCAGGTCGCACATCACATGCAAGACGTGGCCGCCACCGATGGCATAGCCGTTCACCATCGCAATCACCGGCTTTGGCAGTCGGCGTATCTGCATCTGCACGTCGAGCACCGACAGGCGCGGCACTCCCTCCTTGTCGATATATCCGCCACGGCCTTTCACATGCATATCGCCTCCCGAGCAGAAAGCATGCTTCACGTCCTCCAAGCGTTTTCCCTCTGGCACCTCGCTCATGGCTCCAGTCAGGATAACCACCCTGATATTACTATCTTCGCGGCAAATAGAGAAAGCCTGCGAGAGTTCCAGCGTCGTCAGCGGCGTGAACGCATTGCGGTAGCGCGCCCTGTTGATCGTGATCTTTGCGATATGATTATACTCTTCAAAGAGAATCTCCTTGAACTCGTGCGTCGGTTTCCATATTCTTTGTTCCATAATATATATTCGTTGATTAATGGGGCAAAGATACGAAGAAGTGAGAACAAAAACAAATAAAACTCGATTTTCTTTCCTTTCCCACGCTCAAAGGCTTCAGTTTCCATGAAGGAAACTATTAGTTTTTGTGGGAGAAACTGTTAGTTTTTATGGAAGAAACTGTTAGTTTCTATGGGCGGAACTGTTCCAAAGGATAAAGGGAAGCAAAACTTTTCCACATGGTTTGTTTGGAAGTTAACGATAAAATTGCTATTTTTGCCCTCAAAACAGCAGGGAAGAAGGTCAAAGTGTTTAACGCACTTGCAAATCCCACAGAATAATATGGATACAATGACAACAGAATTTATCATTCGCATACTGGTGGCAACCGTCCTGGGAGCCGTCATCGGATTAGACCGCGAATACCGCACGAAGGCAGCCGGATTCCGTACCCACGTGCTGGTGGCATTGGGTTCAGCCCTGTTTATGATTATCTCCGTTCATGGCTTCGACGACCTGCCGAAAGACCAGATGACGCTCCGCATGGACCCTGCACGCATTGCGGCCCAAGTGGTGACGGGTATCGGTTTCATCGGTGCTGGAACTATTATCTTTCAGAAGAATGTCGTAAAGGGACTGACTACAGCAGCCGGTCTTTGGGTCACAGCGGCCGTAGGTATGGCTTGCGGTGTAGGCATGTACACACTGGCAGCCGTGAGCACGGTGATTGTGCTCCTATGCTTTGAGGCCTTCAATGCCTTCCTGCACAAGATGCACGGGAAGAATGAGGAGGAGGAAGAATAGCCGCCACCTATTCTGAAAGACTTCGGTAATAATCTTGAAACACTTGGGCGTCGGTAGCTGCATCCGTAAACACTTCCAACAGGAGGGGGCGTGCGCTTTCCTCCTTGAGGAGACGCTGGATACCGTCTTCCATTTCGGCCTCATTACGGGCGCAGAGATATTCCACACCGTAACTCTTACAAATACCTTCAGCTGAAGTATGATGGGTAGCCATCACATAATCAAGAGCCTCCGACCGGCCGTCGCCTATAGGCAACTGGCGGAAGATGCCGCCACCGCCATTATTAAGTAAGAGGATACGAAGGTTACCTTTGAGTTGTTTGTTCCAAAGGGCATTGCTGTCGTAGAAGAAACTGAGGTCGCCAATCACGCAGAACACAGGCCTATCAGCAACAAGCGAGAATCCCGCAGCCGTGGAGAGCGAGCCCTCGATGCCATTCACGCCACGATTGCAATATACATAATGCCGTGCATAGATAATAGCCAGGCGGATGGCGGAACTGTTGGCATAGTGGATTATAGGGTGTTGGGAGTTGGGTGTTGGGTGTTGGCAGTTGTCGAAGTTTTGCTCAAACAGTTTTACGGCTGCCATCTGCGAGAAAGCGGGATGATAATTGTCAGCATGGGATTTTGCATGAGCAAGATCCTGAGCCCATCGCTGACGGAAAGCCGTCGGCTGTGGCTGTTTCTCCCGTAGCAAATCAGCCAACGTAAGCAGCATGGTCCACGTATCGCTATGCACCCAATGGCGGAGATTCATGAACGTGTCGCTAAGGTTCCCGTTCTCGTTGGCCGCTACGAAATAGCAGTCCTTGCATCCACGGAGGAACTTCTTCAAACGTTTACTCACGATTGTGTCGCCCAGATAGAGCACGAAATCGGGCATGTATTCAGGCTGTTTCCCCACCCTATTCAGCACCTCATCGAAATGACTGGGACTACCGAAATCGCAGAGCGGTTCATGCAGCACCACGGCATAGTCGGCTACCAACTGGTAATCTTCGGCGTAGTTTGGGGAGTATCCGTCTTCTTTGGTCTGCCCAATCACAATCATGGGGCGCGAAGCATTTAGGAAACGCTCACCTATTTCAACGGCTATGGCCTCGAAATTAGGAAAGCTACCTGTCTGCTCAATAGTACGCTCTTGCGGCAAAGATGACACCGTGAAATCGAACAAAGGTTCGCTGATGGGAACATTGATATGAACAGGGCCATCCTCCCAGCGCGATGCAAGCAGGGTCTCGTTCACCAGTCGGTTGCAATACCAGCGGGTTTCGTCGTCATGTGGTTCGGGCAACGACACGGACTTCTGTACAAAATTTCCTAAAGCATGAGGTTGCTGAAGCGTCTGCCCATCCAGTTGGTCTATCCATTGCGGTGGACGGTCAGCAGAAATAACCACCAACGGCAAATGCTGATACTTAGCCTCAGCCACAACTGGAAGAAGATTGAGCAATGCCGTTCCCGACGTGACACAGACCGCCACGGGAAGACCCGTACACTGGCACATGCCCAGCGCATAGAATCCCGCCGAACGCTCATCGGTAACGGGATGGCACTCAATATCGGGACACTCCGTGAGATTATGCACAATGGGTGAGTTGCGGCTGCCGGGACAGACCACCGCATGGCGGACTCCGTGAGCTACAAGCAGACTGGTCAGTATGTTTACATTCTCCTTATTCGAGTACATTTCGCATTGTATTAAGTTTGGCTTCCGTTTCCTGCCACTCTGATTCCTCCACACTATCTTTCAGCAGTCCGCCACCGGCATAGAGAGAATAGTGACCGCCATTGATCATCATGCAACGCAGAGACACATAAAGATGAGTCTCACCTTCAGGCTGCAGAGGTCCTTGGAAACCACTATAGTAAAGTCGCGGAGAAGATTCATTGCGCCAAATAAAATCGAAGGCTTCACGTTTAGGAAGTCCGCAGACGGCTGGCGTGGGATGAAAAGCCCGTAGAAGTGTGCCCAGATGATGGGTATCTGGGAGCGTAAACGTGAAATCCGACCGCAAATGAGCAAGATTGGCCGCTCTTGTGGTGTAGGGTCCCTCCTCGCCTATCCGATTGGTGAACTGTTCGAGGGTTTCCATCATATAGGTAGCCACATAGCGCTGCTCTCGGATATTCTTTTCACTCCATCTCACATCCTCTGAGAAAGGCATGGTACCGGCAAGGGCAATGGTCCTAAATGAAGATTCTTCAGCTGAGATACTCTCCAAAAGAATCTCAGGACTAGCCGTCAGCCACGTCCCGCTCCGCGGAATACTCACCAGCGAGATAAACATCCGCGGATAACGATCACAGGCTTTCTGGAATAGCATCAAAGGCGACTCGGGGTCTGTCTTATCCACATCCAGACGACGCGAAAGGACAATCTTACGGAAAGCGCCTTCCTGAAGTTGTGCATAGAAATTGCGGAAATCGAGATGATAGCGCATCTGCTGATGACTCGAAAAAGCAGACCGAACCGTCTGGGTGGGAAATACATAGTCAGAAAGCGCACCTGAAGAACACGCAGAAAAGACATCCTTACAATCCATCGTCTCCACACGACTCGGCGAGAGCAACAGGATAGGATGGTCAGGAGTAGCCGCAAAAGGGGCAAAGACATAGCCCTGCCGTTCATTAAGAGAGGTCAGCCGATGCAATTCCTCGGGCTCCCCCTCTTCCTGAATCATCAGCGTACACTTCTGGGAAAACGGCAACCGGAAGATTGCAAAACTACTCATCTTGGTGTTTCTTTGGGGTAATAATATAATTGGTGACGTGAACCGTAGAAATCAAATCACCCGCAGTATCTTTCAGATGGACATCCCATACATGGAGCGAACGTCCTTTGGAAACAAGATGGGCATAAGCCGTAACGGTATCGCCCTCAACAACGGCCTTCACATGTTCTCCACTAACGCTGATGCCCACGCATATCTTTCCCGGACAAAGGGCTGAGCTACCCACCCCGGCAACATTCTCTGCCAAAGCGAGCGAAGCACCTCCGCTGAGAAAACCGAAAGGCTGACGATTGCGCTCATCAACCTTCATTCTTGCCATACAAGTATCGTTTTCGGGAGTTGAAATAAACTCCATGCCCAATGCTGTGGACAGATTGGGCTGTCGTTCTATGATTTCTCTGATAGATGATACATCCATAACGTTTCTTTCTTTTTGTTTTGCAAAAATACAGATTAATCGGGGAAATACCAAATAATTAACGAAGATTATAAGTGAAGGATTGGGAATAGAAACGACAGTTCCCTAAAGCAGGAAAAAAAGCGAGACGCCAATGCAGGAGATGACGGCACCCACGACACCCTTCAGCGTAATGGGAGTGCCGAAAAGCCAATGGCTCGGCCAAATAATGACGATTGGCGTCAGTGCCATCAGCGTGGAGGCAATGCCGGCAGCCGTAAACTGGACGGCCATCAGCGAAAGACCTACACCCACAAAGGGACCGCAGATGACGGCCAGGATGACATAGAGGAATCCCCGTCCATCGGTTCTGCTCCGCTTAAAGTCATCGAAGCCCTGATGTAGCCACATGATGAGCAAGAAACAGAAGAATCCGGCTATACAGCGAATCATGTTGGCACTGAAAGGAAGGATATTGACCACCGACGGCAGGATATCAGTAGGAACGTCCTGAGTGTAATAATCAAGGCCTATCTTGCTCAACACCAGTCCTACGCCTTGTCCCATACCTGCACCAACTGCCATCAAGACTCCTTTCCAAGGCAGGCGCAAGGTGAGTTTATGACCTTCACCGCGACCGAGAATCGAAAGCACGATACCTGCCAGGGTAATAGTCATGGCCAACAAATTCTGAACAGTGAGTTGCTGCCCCAGCATCACCCATGCAGAAAAGGCGGTGGCGGCAGGTGCCAAGGTCATAAAGAGTTGCCCGTAAAGGGAACCGATTAGGATATAGCTCTTGAACAGACAGTAATCACCCATCGCATAACCGACGACGCCCGACAAAGCAAGCCAGAACCAGGCCTTGCCGCTGGCATAAACTGGATAGGGCTGACCGAACGTCAGCCAGCAAAGTATGGCAATAAAAGAGGTGGCAATCAGCATCCGCCAAACATTGGACACAAAAACGCCCCAACGCTTGGACACCATTTCGCTGGCCAATGCTGCTCCCGTCCAAAAGACAGCTACCGCGAGTGATATGATTTCGCCTGCATATTGCATTTCGGGGTGCAAAGGTACGAACAAGTGAGCGAAAAGCCAAATTTATTTGAGCTTTTCCGAGCGGGAGTACTTTCGGCGAAGCCAAAGGTACGAACAAGTGAGTGAAAAGCCAAATTTAATTTTAATAAAATTCTTCCTTAAAACTTTGGATAATACATAAAATCTTCATATATTTGCACCAAATCAGAACTGCTGACGATGAGATTTAGTCTATGAAATACGTTAAACATCCCGAAAACCAAGCAAGAAGACTGTCTTTTTACCTTGCTATGGAAGAATATCTGGCTCGCCATACTGGCGAAAAAGCCTGCTTCTTCATGTGGCAAGTAAAACCCAGTGTGATTTTCGGACGAAACCAGTTTATCGGGAATGAAGTGAACCTAGACTACTGCCGCCAGCATGGCATAGAGGTGTTCCACCGCAAGAGTGGAGGCGGATGTGTGTATGCCGATCAAGACAACCTGATGCTCTCACTCATCACCCGCGAGGAGAATGTAAAGTTCGCCTTAAATCAATTTATGAATCTGGTGATTCTGGTTCTTAGGAAACTGGGGGTGGAAGCAGTAGGCAGCAGCCACAACGACATTATGATTGGTGACAAAAAGGTAAGCGGAACGGCTTGCTACAAGTTAGATGGCCATTGTATCGTGCATGGCACCCTGCTCTACGACACCAACATGGAACACATGACGCATGCCATCACGCCCCCGCAGGAGAAATTGCAGAAAAATGGTGTGCAGAGCGTACGCCAGCGCATCTGCCTACTCAAAGACTATATTCCCTACAGTCTTGAAGAACTCAGAAGTTTCATCCGGTCGCAGCTTTGCGAAGGAGAGCTAATGCTCACAGATGCTGACATCCAAGACATTGAAGAGCTGGAACAGAAATACGAAATCCTATAAACGCTCATCAGCAAGCAGTCAACTATTCAAAAAATATAATCAACTAAAAAATCCAAAACAACGAAATGGAAAACAAAAGAACCTGTCTGTACGACAAACACGTTGCCCTCGGGGCACTCATCAGTCCCTTCGGAGGATTCGACATGCCCATTCAGTATTCGGGCATCGTCGATGAACATCAGGCCGTGCGCCAGCACTGCGGTGTGTTCGACGTGAGCCACATGGGCGAAGTGGCGGTGAAAGGCAAGGATGCCGAACGCTATGTGAATCATATCTTCACCAACGATGTGAGCCAGATGAGCCCCGGCAAGATTCTCTATGGAATGATGTGCTATGAAAACGGAGGCGTCGTTGATGACCTCCTGGTGTATAAGATGGCCGACGGTGATTTCTTCCTGGTCATCAACGCTGCCAATATCGACAAGGATTGGGAGTGGATTCAGCAACAGGCCGAGGGGTTCGATGTGGAACTCTGCAACTATTCCGACAACTACGGACAGCTGGCCGTACAGGGACCTGAAGCCGAAGCCGTAATGGAAGAAGTGCTCAACATCAGATGCCAGGAACTCACGTTCTATACTTTCAAGACCATTGGCGATGTGATTGTTTCCCGTACGGGTTATACAGGCGAGGACGGCTTTGAAATCTACGGCACGCCCGAATACATCCGCGAATGCTGGGACAAGCTGTTGGCCAGCGGACGCTGCAAGCCCTGCGGACTGGGTTGCCGCGACACGCTGCGTTTCGAAGTGGGACTGCCGCTCTATGGCGACGAGCTCTCGGCCGACATTTCTCCCATCATGGCCGGACTGGGCATTTTCGTAAAACTCGACAAAGAGGAGTTTATCGGCAAGGAAGCCCTCGTCCGCCAGAAGGCAGAAGGTGTGGAGAAGAAACTGGTGGGTATCGAACTAGCCGACAAAGCCATTCCTCGCCATGGCTACACGGTTCTGAAAGACGGCGAGCCCATCGGTGAAGTAACCACTGGCTACCACACTATCTCCACAGACAAGAGTGTGTGCATGGCACTCATTGACAGCCGCTATGCCAAACTCGACACCCCGTTGGATATCCAGATTCGAAAGAAGGTATTCCCCGGGAAGGTGGTGAAAAAGCGTTTCTACGAGAAACATTATAAAAAATGACCCTTTATCCCAACATAACGTAATAACGACATAACGTAATAACAAAATAAAAATACAACTATGGCAAAAGTAATTGAAGGACTCTACTACACAGAGAGTCATGAGTATGTGAAAATCGAAGGTGAGTATGGATATATCGGCATTACCGACTTCGCTCAGAATGCGCTGGGCAACGTGGTCTATGTGGACATACCCGAAGTGGACGACGAAGTGGAAGCCGGCGAGGAATTCGGCGCTGTGGAAAGTGTGAAGGCTGCCAGCGACCTGATTTCTCCCGTCAGCGGCACCGTGGTAGAGGTGAACGAAGCCTTGGAGGACACGCCCGAACTGATCAATCAGGATGCCTTCGCCAACTGGATTATCAAGGTGGAACTCTCTGACACAGCTGAACTCGACAACCTGATGGATGCAGCTGCATATACAGCCTTCTGCGAGAAATAAAAGCCTCTCCCCAACCCCTCCCCCGAAGGGAGGGGCTTTAGGAACCATAAAAACAAGCTAAAAATGAATCCAAACAATAACCAGGAGCAATCCCAGGCTCCCCTCTCCCTCTGGGGAGGGGAAGGGGGTGGGGCTCCTTATAAGTATTTTCCTCATACCGACGACGATCTGAAGCAGATGCTCGAAAAGGCGGGAGCCACTTCACTTGACGACCTGTATGCCGACGTTCCTGAAGCCATACGGTTCAAGGGCGAATACGACCTGCCTGAAGCTAAGAGCGAGATCGAACTCCGCGAATATCTTCACGCCCTCGCCGAGATGGAAGCACCGCTCACGGTTTTTGCCGGAGCCGGATGCTACGACCACTATGCGCCATCCATCGTGCAGAACCTTATCGAACGATCGGAGTTCCTGACCAGCTACACGCCCTATCAGGCCGAAATATCGCAGGGCACGCTCCACTATATCTTTGAATATCAAAGCATGATGGCCGAGCTCACGGGCATGGACATCTCGAATGCTTCGCTTTACGACGGTGCCACCGCTACGGCCGAGGCCGTGATGATGGCATTCAGCACAGCAAAGAAAGCCACGAAAGTGCTGGTGAGCGATACCCTTGACCCAAAGACGCGCCGAGTGGTTGATACCTACGCCCACTATCATGGCATCGACATTGTCAGCATTGCACAGCGCGACGGCGTGACCGACCGCGATGACCTCCAACGGAAACTCGCCGAAGGAGGCGTGGCTGGCGTAGTGGTTCAAGCTCCCAACTATTATGGTATTATAGAGGACTTCACAGGAATGGCTGATGCCATCCATGAGCAGAAGGCACTCTTCATTATCAACAGCGTGGCTGCCGATCTGGCCGTACTGAAGACACCCGGCGAATGGGGTGCCGACATTGCCGTGGGTGAAGGCCAGAGTCTGGGCATCCCCATGTCGTTCGGAGGTCCGGGCATCGGCTATATGTGCTGCACCGAGAAACTCATCCGCAAGATGCCAGGGCGCATCGTGGGCATGACGAAAGACAGCCGCGGACAGCGTGCCTTCGTACTTACGCTGCAAGCACGCGAACAGCACATCCGCCGACAGAAAGCCACGTCGAACATCTGTTCCAACCAGAGTCTGATGGCACTCTATGTCACCATCTATCTCTCCGTGATGGGCAAGCAGGGACTCCGTGAGGCCGCCGAACTTTCATACGCCGGTGCCCACGAGCTCTACGACAAGCTGCTGGCCACCGGATATTTCAAGCCCAGGTTCGATCAGCCTTTCTTCAACGAATTCTGCCTGACCTACGATGGTGACGTGGACTTACTGCTAGCTGAATGTGCCGAATGGGGCTACATGGCCGGTGTGAAGATCGACGAGCACACGATTATGCTTGCCGTCACCGAACAGCGCACGCCCGACGAAATTGACGACCTCGTAGATTCAATCATTGAAATTAAAACGCAAGAGGCATGAACAACAGACTTTATGGAAACCTGATTTTCGAACTCTCGAAACCAGGACGCAAGGGTTACTCACTACCCAAGAACGATTATAAACACAGGCTCAGCGAACTGCCAGCCCACTTGCTTCGCTCGCAAGATGCCAATCTGCCTGAATGCGACGAGATGACCGTCGTGCGTCACTACACGAATCTATCTCACAACAATTTCGGCGTGAACGACGGATTCTATCCTTTGGGCAGCTGCACCATGAAATACAATCCTGTCATCAACGAGGAACTGGCTGCCCTTGGGGCTTTTGCCGGTAAGCATCCGCTGCAGCCAGCCGATACCTGCCAGACCATGCTCCACCTCTACTACGACCTTCAGAAGATGCTCTGCGCCCTCACCGGACTGAGCGAATTCACGCTCAATCCCTGTGCCGGAGCCCATGGTGAACTGACTGGCCTCATGGTGATTCGCGCCTATCATCAGAGCCGCGGCGACGATAAGCGCACGAAGGTGATTATCCCAGACTCAGCCCATGGCACCAACCCCGCCTCGGCAGCGGTCTGCGGACTGGAGATCGTTGAGGTGAAATCAGGCCCTGATGGACTAGTTTCCCTAGATAATCTAGAAAATCTAGTAAAAGAACAGGGCGACAGCATCGCTGCCATGATGATGACCAACCCGAACACACTCGGCATCTTCGAAAAGAACATTCCGGAAATTGCGAAACTGATCCACGACTGCGGCGGACTGATGTACTACGACGGAGCCAACCTCAATCCCATGCTGGGCTATTGCCGCCCCGGCGACATGGGATTCGACGTGATGCACATCAATCTCCACAAGACTTTCTCCACGCCTCATGGTGGTGGCGGTCCCGGTTCGGGTCCCGTCGGTGTGCGCGAAGGCATGGAGTGTTTCCTCCCCACCCCGCGTGTGGTGTTCCACGAAGAGGAAAACGAATACTCCGTGGAAACAGGCCCATACGAAAAGTCGCTGGGCAGTATCGGTAATTTCTTCGGCAATTTCGCCGTCATGATTAAAGCCTACTGCTACATTCTCTCTTTAGGCAAGGAGAATATCAAGATGGTGGGACCATTGGCCACGCTCAATGCCACCTATATTAAAGAAAGCCTGAAAGACGACTACCTGCTGCCCATCAGCGGACTGACCAAGCACGAGTTCGTGTTCGACGGACTGAAGGACAAGTCAACAGGCGTCACCACCATGGATGTAGCCAAACGGTTGCTCGACTACGGCTACCATGCGCCCACCATCTATTTCCCACTGCTCTTCCATGAGAGTCTGATGATTGAGCCCACCGAGAACGAGTCGAAGGAAACGCTCGACGGTTTCATCGACGTGATGCGTCAGATAGCCCGTGAAGCCCGCGAGAATCCCGAGCAAGTGAAGACCGCTCCTCACCAGACGCCCATCGGCCGAGTCGACGATGTGCTTGCCGCCAAGCATCCCGTGGTCACATTCCGCCAGATGCAGCAAGAACTGTAAACCTCAAAAGACCCAAAGGTACGAAGACTTTCAAAATCTTTGTGCCTTTGGGTCTTTGTGTTCAATTAAAAACACTCAATCATGAAAACCGATTTAATCATTATCGGAGCAGGCCCCGGCGGTTACCGGGCTGCAGAATATGCCGCCAAGAACGGACTGCAAGTGGTAATTGCCGAAGCCGCAGAGGTGGGAGGCACCTGCCTCAACTGCGGTTGCATTCCTACCAAAACCCTCTGCCATCATGCAGAACTCATCGACAGTCTGCGTCAGACCGAAAGCAACGGACTGAAGAACCTCCAGTTCGAAGTGGATTTCCCCGCCATTGCCGCTCGCAAGCAGCAAGTGGTGAACCAGTTGCGCACAGGCGTGGAAACGCTGCTCTCCCAGCCCGGCATCACGCTGGTACGCGGTGAAGCGCAATTCAAAGACGACCATACGGTCATCATCGGCGAAGAGGAATACACCGCCGAGAATATCATCATCGCCACAGGTTCCGTTGCAGCCCTGCCGCCCTTCCTAAAGCAAACAGATTCTTCACTCCATTCCCGAGCAGAGCTCGCCTACCCGTTGCCTTTCACTCTTCACTCTTCACTTCTCACCTCCACCGAACTCCTCAACATCGACCACATTCCCGAGCGCTTGTGCATCGTCGGAGCCGGAGTCATCGGTATGGAATTCGCCTCGGCCTTCTCATCCTTCGGCAGTCAGGTGACGGTCATCGAATTCCTGAAAGAATGTCTGCCACCGATGGACGGCGATCTGGCCAAGCGTCTGCGCAAGACGCTTGAGAAACGAGGCGTGGAATTCTACATGCAGTCGGCCGTGAAGCAAATCGACGGCCACACCGTCATCTTCGAACGAAAAGGCAAAGAACAGACCATCGAGGCCGACACCATCCTCATTGCCACAGGGCGCCGCCCCCGCACCGAAGGGCTCAACCTTGCAGCCGCCGGCATCGAATGCACGCCCAAGGGTGCCATCCCCGTAGATGAGAATTTCCGCGTAATCAGACAACATCTTCCCCCCTTCGGGGGGACCGAGGGGGGCTTATATGCCATCGGCGATGTCAACGGCCTTCAGATGTTGGCTCATGCCGCCACCTTCCAAGGGTTCCGTGCCGTCAACAATATCCTCGGAAAAAATGACGACATCGACTTCACGGCAATGCCCGCCGCTGTCTTCACCAACCCAGAAGTGGCTGGTGTAGGTCCCACCGAGGAGCAACTGAAAGCGTCTTCCGACGGTAACTACATCTGCAAAAAGGCTTACTACCGTGCCAACGGCAAGGCACTTGCCATGGATGCTACCGACGGACTGGTGAAACTGCTGGCTCATGCAGATGGCAGGATTGCAGCTTGCCACGCAATGGGAGCCCATGCGGCGGATATCGTACAGGAAGCGACGGCACTCATCCATTGCCGGGCCACACTCAGCGACCTTGCCGAGATCATCCATATCCATCCCACGCTCGCCGAAATCCTCCATGATGCAGCCTTAAACTAAAAATTCTTAATTCTAAATTCTAAATTCTAAATTTTATTTTGTACCTTTGTCGCCAAATTACAATTGAAACCGAGTAACTCGTAAATTTTTTAAAGGTGAACGTTTTAGAATTATCAGAACAAGAGATTGGCAGACGCGAGAGTCTGCAGGAACTGCGCCGCATGGGTATCAATCCTTATCCCGCAGCCGAGTACCCCACCAATGCTTTCAGCACAGACATCAAAGCCAACTTCAAGGATACGGCGGAAGACGGTGAGGATTCCGAAGCCGAAAAGCCACAAGTAGTCATCGCTGGCCGTATGATGAGCCGCCGCGTCATGGGTAAGGCGTCGTTTATCGAGCTTCAGGATTCCAAGGGGCGCATCCAGGTATATGTCACACGCGATGACATCTGCCCGGACGAAAACAAGGATATGTACAACGTGGTGTTCAAGAAACTCCTCGACATCGGTGACTTCATCGGCATCCGCGGCTTCGTGTTCCGCACGCAGATGGGCGAAATTTCCGTCCATGCACAGGAAATCACGTTGCTCTCCAAGTCTTTGAAGCCCCTGCCCATCGTGAAATATAAGGATGGCGTGGCCTACGACAAGTTCGACGATCCCGAACTGCGCTATCGTCAGCGCTATGTTGACTTGGTGGTCAACGATGGCGTAAAGGAGACTTTCCTCAAGCGTGCCGTCGTCACCCGTACCCTCCGCAACATTCTCGACCGCAACGGCTACACCGAAGTGGAGACCCCCGTGCTGCAGACCATTGCCGGCGGAGCCTCAGCCCGCCCGTTCATCACCCATTTCAACGCACTCGACACCGATATGTATATGCGTATCGCCACCGAGCTTTATCTGAAGCGCCTCATTGTGGGCGGTTTCGAGGGTGTCTATGAGATTGGCAAGAACTTCCGCAACGAGGGCATGGACAAGACCCACAATCCCGAGTTCACCTGCATGGAGCTCTACGTTTCCTATAAGGACTACAACTGGATGATGTCGTTCACCGAGCAAATGCTCGAGGAAATCTGCATCGCCGTCAACGGTAAGCCCGAAGTGGAAATCGACGGCAACGTCATTTCCTTCAAGGCCCCCTATCGTCGTCTGCCTATCCTCGACGCCATCAAGGAGAAGAGCGGCTACGACCTGAACGGCAAGACCGAGGACGAAATCCGCGAGATTGCCAAGAAAATCGGCATCGAAGACACCGAGACCATGGGCAAGGGCAAGCTTATCGACGAAATTTTCGGCGAGACCGCTGAGGGCACCTTCATCCAGCCCACCTTCATCACCGACTATCCCGTGGAGATGTCGCCCCTGACGAAGATGCACCGCTCAAAGCCCGGACTCACCGAGCGCTTCGAACTCATGGTCAACGGCAAGGAGCTGGCCAATGCCTACTCCGAGCTGAACGACCCCATCGACCAGGAAGAGCGTTTCATCGACCAGATGAAACTCGCTGCCAAAGGCGACGACGAGGCCATGATTATCGACCACGACTTCCTCCGCGCCCTGCAATACGGTATGCCTCCCACCTCTGGTATCGGTATCGGTATCGACCGTCTGGTGATGCTCATGACCGGTAAGTTTGCCATCGGTGAGATCATGCTCTTCCCCCAGATGAAGCCCGAGAAGAAAGCCCCGCGCAGTTCTGCTGCAGAATGGGCCGAAATCGGTGTTCCCGAAGAATGGGTTCCCGTGCTCAACAAGGCCGGCTTCTATCTTGTTCAGGACATCCGCGACCAGAAGGCCCAGGGCCTGCAACAGAAAATCGGTGACATCGTGAAGAAATTCAAACTCGACCTGCAGAAGCCCTCTGTACAGGAAATCGAGGAATGGATCTCAAAAAGTGAAAAGTTAAAAGTGAAGAGTGAAGAATAATTTCTCATTCTCTCATTTTCTCAATTTCTCATTTTCTCACTTAGCGGGATTATAAATCATGGATATGCTCTCATCACAAAAAGACATTGCTCCCTCCCTCACAGGGAGGGCTGGGGGTGGGTCCATTGCCATCATCGGCGGTGGTAGCTGGGCAACAGCCATCGCCAAGATTGTGGTGGGACATACCCACCACATCGGATGGTATATGCGCCGCGATGACCGTATTGACGATTTCAAGCGCCTCGGCCATAACCCCGCTTATCTGATGAGCGTCCATTTCGACATCAGCGAGATAGACTTCTCGTCCGATATCAACAAAATCGTTCAACAATACGATACGCTCATCTTCGTCACCCCCTCACCCTACCTGAAGAACCACCTCAAGAAGTTGAAGACCCGGCTTCGCGATAAGTTCATCATCACCGCCATCAAAGGCATTGTGCCCGACGAGAACCTGGTATGCTCCGAGTATTTCCATCAGGTCTATGACGTACCCTACGAGAATCTCGCCTGCATCGGCGGTCCTTCCCATGCCGAGGAAGTAGCCCTCGAACGCCTCTCCTACCTCACCATCGGCTGTGCCGACAAGGAGAAAGCACAGGCCTTTGCCAGCCTCATCGCCTCCGACTATATCAAGACCAAAACCTCCACCGACGTCATCGGCATTGAATATTCCTCCGTTTTGAAGAATGTCTATGCTATCGCCGCCGGTATCTGCAGCGGACTGAAATACGGCGACAACTTCCAGGCCGTACTTATGTCTAACGCAGCTCTTGAGATGAACCGCTTCCTCAGCACCGTGGCTCCACTCGACCGCAACATCAACGACTCCGTCTATATGGGCGACCTGCTTGTCACAGGCTACAGCAATTTCTCCCGCAACCGCACCTTCGGCACCATGATTGGCAAGGGCTACAGCGTGAAGTCTGCCCAGATAGAGATGGAGATGATTGCCGAGGGATTCTTCGGTACCAAGTGCATGAAAGAGATCAACCGCCACATGCACGTCAATATGCCCATCCTCGATGCCGTATATAATATATTGTACGAGCGCATCAACCCCCAGATAGAAATCAAGCTCCTCACCGATTCCTTCCGATAGAAACCTCACAGAAACAAGATGAATAAGAAAACTGCCATCCAAATACTACGCGAAGAGATAGAGCAGAAAGCCGGAAGGAAGATGAATACGCCCAAGGACTTCGACTTCCTGAGCGAGCGAATCTTTGAGGAAATCCACGAAAGAGTCAGTCCCACCACCCTGAAACGTATCTGGGGATATCTGCGATATGACAACACGCCACGCCCCACATCACTTTCTCCCCTGGCAGTCTATGTCGGCTATGAAGGATGGGATCATTTTCTGGAATCTACAGAAAAGAGATATGGCCATCTGCCTGAAGGAACCGAAGCAGAAGAACCTATTGACGAGACTGGAATCTCACTTCCCGAAGAAACGGAATCCACCATCCGCAAATCCAGTCACAAGCCCCTCTTCCTGGCCGCTGCTGCACTATTGCTCTCAGCTGTTCTCTTTTTCATCATCTGGTCTTTCCAAAAATCCACAAAAGCTCCTGAAGAGCAGACACTTCGCAAGGGCGAGCAATCCTATGCCACAATGGACGATTGCCTGAAATTGTTTGGTATCACTACCGACAAGAAGAAGCATAATCAACCCATTCCCCACCTCAACAATATCTACGTCTGGTGTCCCACCTACCATCATCCGGTATGGCAAAACGAAGGAGATTCCACACAGTTACTCCCCACCATCACCGAGCACTGGACGCCCGATCCTGAGCTGAACATCCCGCAAGTACAGGTCAATCTATATCGCTCGCGCGCCTACATGAAGGCCATTGCCAACCATGAACTGCGACTCACCTTTATGCGCGGCATCATCGACACCACTTACACCTTCCTCGGTGTCTATCGTCTTAGTCCACGCTCCAACGAAGACTCCATCGTCTGGGAACGCATCGCCGAAGAATGCAATCTCAACAACCTCGGACTCTTGGAGCAACTCATCCCTACACCCATTCCTACCAATCTCAGGGCCGAAGACGACTCCCTTTTCCGTTACAATTACTAACTTTCGAAAGTTAATCGCTTTTTTATTTACGATTTTCAGTTTCATCAGTTTCACTTCCCGCAACTTGTTGATTATCTCTCATTTGCAGGTGAAACCTCAGTTTCACTTCGATTTCACCTCCTTCACTTCTGGACTTGTTGAATTCATTGTTATTTTTGTTAGATTTTGAAGTTTTTTGCTTAGCCATTCTCCCATTTTTGTCCTTCAAAAGACACCTGATTGCCGGGTGATTAGGTTCTGATCACTCCCGAAAAGCCCATCTCTTGACCGACCCATCCCCTGCTAAAGAGAGGAAACATCGCGTGATTGTGAGTGAAACCGAAGTGAAAGTGCAGTTTCACCCGCATCATGATGAATGCCAATGGTTTACAGAGAGGTAAAGGAGTGAAACTGGTTTTCATACCGTCACTTGAGAAACTTGTATTACTAACGATAATTTATGACATATATTTGAAGATTTTTGTTCTTTCATCACACGCACTTGTCATGGCTACATTCCCGCGTTTCCCATGTTTTTGTGTCATTTCGCCCCCAAATCCCCCTAAAATCGTAATTTGGACTAATTGGACCAACAATTTGATCCAGTTTGAACCAATCCCGTTTCAACCTTTCGGTGTATCTTTGCACCTGTAGAAGGCAATGAAACGCAGGGGTGGAGATTCCTGTGTACCCGAACAGCAAGAAATATTGAAAAAAGAAGGCTCACACCGATGGACTTTCAAAATTATTTGTTATCTTTGCAACGTCGTCCATACAACAGGCGACAGACATCGAGGAGAGCGAATAAGCTTTACCCTGTCAGTAAATCTGGAAAATTAACTGTAGCTAGGGAAAAAGTCTGAAGGCCTATAGTAGTGTATGTTCATACTTCCTTCCATCAAGGGGAGCTATCTCTCCGTGGAAGCCAGTTCACATATACCTACAGGTGTGAGCCGATTTTTCATTCTTTATGCTACGGGTATTCCAGAACCTTCTGACGAGGAATGTCAAGAAGGCTCACGCCTCTGTGTACATAGCAGCATAAAAGAAAGAAACCGAAATTCCCGAGTTTTCCACTATGGATAAATAAGGAATATGTATGATTTCCTATACCACAGATGCTGTGTTGATTGAGATAATACTCATACCAGATATTGTTTAACTAACCTATTAAGAACGTTCCTAAAGATGACGGACAAATCGATTCATTTTAAGAGCCCAAGTCTTAACAGAACAGTAGTGATTTAGTAATATGAAATGTACAAAATGCGGTAGTGAATTAAAGGACGGCCAAAAGTTCTGCATGAAGTGCGGAACGCCCGTGAGTGTAAATCCCCAGCAGCCGGCAGCAAAGCAAATGACGGCAGCTGTCTGTTCCAAGTGTGGTAACCCTTTGAAACCGGGACAGAAGTTCTGCATGAAGTGTGGAACGCCTGTAGCTTCTGCTCCCAAGCAAACACAGTCTGGTGATAAAGGTTGGTTCACTAATGGCGTACGTGCGGTGGCTAATGCCGTGACGGGAGGTGCGCTGAATCGTGATATCCAACGAGAACAACAACAAGCCGTACGCCAGCAAGCTCAGGCAGACCAGGGCGTCATCGATGAAGCCCATCAGGGACTGCAGGTAGCCGAGCGTGCCCAACTGAATGCTGAGCGTGAGGCAGAGCAGGCTCGCAACCGTCGTAATCAGGAAGCTATTGACGGCGTCGATGTCGTACGTGGCCGTGCCATTTGGAGCATACAGCCCGGTCAGATAGCCCGTAAGATTAGTGAGCGCGAACTTGAAGAGATTGAAAAGCTGAAAGGTGTTATCGTTCAGGAAGGCTGTCAGGCTATTATCTTTGCTAATGGCGAATTGGTTGCTACGCTCTCAGCCGGTGCCTATCAGTTCTTCAAGTCTGTTGAAGAAGAAAAGGCAGCACTTAAAGCTGCGGTAGAAAAAGCAGAGAAAGAACTGGATGAGAAAGAACGGAAAGCTCGTGAACAGCGGCGCCAGCAAGAACCCACTTTCCGCGAATTAGGTGTTGTCGGTGAAATCGGTCGTGCTGGACGATGGGTGAGCCGTCTCATTTTCGGAGAAAAGAAAGACGAGAAGAGGGAGAAGATTGAACGTCGCAAAATCGACTATGCCCGTATCCTCAGTCAGGCAACCCAAGCCCCCATCCTTTCTGTCTATATCGTGAGCGAGCGCCACATCACCATGACCTTTGCCGGTTCAACGGAGTCAGACGGTCACTTGGAATTCACCCCCTATACGATTCCCACAAAGATTGTGGATGTGAACATAGGTGTTTCCCTACAGCTTCGTATCAACGATATCCATCAGTTTGCCACCAACTATCTGGCCGACAAGAATATAGCTACGACAATGCAGTTTGAGCAGATGCTTGCCCCGTCAATAGAAAACACCCTCCGGCAGATGCTGCGCAATCTGGACTATGAAGCTTCTGGTCTGCCTGAACCTGTTCAGAATAACCTAAAGGTTCGCATCCAGCAGACCATCAACGAGCAACTATTTGGTATTCAGTGTGAGCGGGTACTGCAGATTACAGACAGCAGCGCAGATTTTGAGCGCTTTCGTGCCGTAGAACGCGAGCTCTATTGCAGTGAGCAGGAACTTGGCTTCTTGCAACGAACGGGCGAATTCCGTAACCGACTTGCACAAGAGACCAACAAACAGACCATCGACAAGGCCACCAGCGAGGAGGAGCTGCGCTATGCCCTGCAGCAACTTAACCGTGACCAGTTGCTCCACGACGACGAAATGGAGCAGTTCGTCTTGTTGCTCAACGCCCAGAAGCGCTTGCGTGAGGCTAAGAGCCAGGAAGAAGAATACGAGGCACTCATTGATATCAAGAAGAGCCGTCTCGTCAAGGATGACGAGATGGCAGCCCTCGAAGATGCCCTCACACACAATAAGATAGAGCGCGACTCGATAACAGAGATTATGCGCATCCAGCACCAGCAAAGCGTGGATGATGCCCGTCTGCATGCCCAATGGGCACTCGATGACCAGAAGCAAGATCACGACTGGGAGCGAGAGGACCTGCAGCGCCGGCGCAACTGGGGCATCGAGGACGAGGAGCGCGAGCGCGAGTGGATGCACGAGGAGCAGGAATACAACCGTAAGTGGGGACGTACACAGCAAGAAGACGAATATTTATGGCAGAAGCACGTCCGTGAAGAAGACTACGAATGGCAAAATCAGGAGCGTCAGCGCGAGGCCGAGTGGCAGCAGCGCCAGCGTGAGGAACAGATGCGCCGTGAACAGGAACAGCTGGAATTTGCCCGCCAGCGTCAAAGCAAGTTCGATGACATTGACATCCTTGACCGCAAAGCCAGTATTGCACAGCGCAATATGCAGGCCATGAAGGATGCTGAGTTGCGTGAGCTTCAAGAGCAGAACCGCTCTACTGAGACCATTCATAGCATGGATGTGAATGTTGAAATGAACCGCGACAACAATTTTGCCAATATGTCGGCAGAGCAGATACGTGCTGCCCAGCTGTCACATCTTGACAAAGACGCTCAGGTTACTATGGCAAATGCCTACAGCAAAGATGGTGAGAATGCATTGTTGCAGAAACAGCAGCAGGAGCAGAAGGAACTTTATGAGAAGATGATGCAGATGCAGCAGGCCAATGGCAGCCAGAGCCAGGAGATGATGTTGAAGATGGCTCAGATGATGCAGCAGGGCATGGTTGGCATCGGTCAGCAGCAGCAGGCTTTCCAGCAGCAGCGCTTCGACGACCAGCGTCAGCGTGCAGACGAGTATCGTCAGGATGCCCAGCGCCAGCAGGACCGTATGGATCATACGCTCGACCAGTCGCTCAACTATACAACTCGTGCCCATCAGACTGACTCCCAGAGTTTCGCTCAAGCCATGGGCGGTGCCCCTCAGGGCTTCCAACAGATGCCCTCTCAGCAGGGTTATCAGCAGCCTGTTCAGCAACAGTACCAGCAGCCCCAGACTCCCGTTGAGCCCGCTGCCCCGCAAGTGCGCTATTGTCCTGCCTGTGGTGCAGTAGTTCCTGAAGGCGAAGCTTTCTGCGGAGAATGTGGTAACCGGATGTAATTATTACATACCCCTATCTACCTAATAATAAAAAATAAAAGAAAGATACTATGCATTGTTCAAAATGTAATGCTCATTACGATGACCCACAGGTGCGATTCTGTCCTCAGTGTGGTGGTGAAGTTGTGGCTGACACCCCACAAAATGACCAATCTTTAGGGGTAAACATCAACCTTGGCGATGCCAACGCTATCAGTGGTGGTCTTCATATAAGTAATGTAGTACACGAGCGCCAGAAACACCGTGAAGAGGTTCATCAGGAGAGTGTGGTAAAATTTAAACAATTGTGCGAGCTAGTGTATGCCGATGGCGTGATGACCAGCGAAGAAGCACGACAGTTAGAGAGTCTGCGCCTGACGCTGGGCCTTCCTTCCGAGGAGGCATACCAAATAAGAGAGAAGGTGCGACAATTGCGATTACAACTGTCACAGACGCAATTGAACCCTATGCAGCGCATGACTCTTCAGCAGATAGTCACACTAGCCAAGAATGGCAAGATAGACCTGTTACGCAGTTCCTTCCCCCGTTTAGAAGCAATGGCTCAGAAATACGATGTCGAAGAAGTTCAGTTCTACTATTACCTCTTATTATCCGGGATGGAACCCTCACGGTGCATCAGGCTCTATGAAGGGCGCACCAGCGATAACTACTGGCAGCATTTCTGGACATTCATGGCCTATCTGAATATGGATGAACTCGAAAAGGCACAAATCATTATGGCCGAGATGGAGGCTTGGTCAGACCGCCCTTACGGCAATATGGCGATGATGGCTACCGTGAGCAGTCTCTACACCTATTGGCAAGACACCACGCAGACCGATTTTTACGAACAGGCACGTATGTTCTTGGAACAAGGTGCCGACAGTTTCAGCGACTTGCTTGACCGCTTTACCCAGGCTCTAATAGTTCTCTCTGGTGATGATGATGAAAACATCCAGGAGTATGAGAAAGAGTTATCTTTCTATTTCAACTACACTTTCAGCGGATTAGTGCACAAGCGCAAGATGGCGCATGTATATGCTCAGATTCCACGTTTTCCAAAGATTGACCCACTGCCACGATAAAAACATATATTTAAGATGGAAAAATTAGTAGGAAGAGGCGGCAACCAAAGTATGCCCATCACAGATGAGCAGGTGAGCCGCATACATTGCAAGATAGAAGTAATGGACTCAGGCCACATCTCCGTGACCAATCTTAGTGCTGGCGGTACTTGGCTAAACGGAACTCGACTGGTGAAACGCACACTAGTAAAGCCGCAGGATATGCTGCGTTTAGGACCATCGTTCACCGCAACCGTCGAACAGCTGACAGCGACAACCGACTATGATGCCTATACATGCCATCAGGTTGTGCTGCGAAAGTACCCTACCGCTCGTGAGTTGCAAGTGTTCATTAACACGTCGGCGCAGCGGGCCGAAAGCCAAATGGCCCCCTATGTAATGCCAGTGGTGAAAAGCGCCATGGCATGCTGCCTCATCGACGAAGGTAAGTATTGGGAGGCGCAAAGCCTCATTTACGAGGCTGGCGACACGCTCTACGACCTTCAGGATGGCTCCGATTTGCTGCAAGGCATTTATGCCAGCATACTCACCGTATGTGCAAGGCTTTATAAGGCAGTCAACCGTCTCGACGCCGCCCGTGAGGCCATTAATGGAGCCTTGAGCATCTTCGACCGTCTGCCCACAGGCTGTGCCGGAGCTTCCGAAGAGCAGCGACAGGAAGCAACTTCATTGGATGCTGAGATCAGTGCATAAATAGGATATTGATTAACAAAACAAATAATTTATTATTGATTATGAGTAAAAAGTTACAGTTGTCAACATCTGATGAAAAAATCGCAGGTGTTTGTGGCGGAATTGCAGAGTATTTGGGGATTAATTCACTTATCGTCCGAACTATCTTCGTTGTCCTTGCTTTACTCGGCTACTTCGGTATTATTGTTGTAGCTGCTTATCTTGCTCTTTGGTTTAAGTTAGACAAAGACGATGAACAAGAAAATAACAGTTTTTACAAAGAGAGAAAGGAATTGTCTTGCAAGGCTGTAAGTTATGAACCTGTCGACAATGATGATGACGAAGAAGATGATGATGACGAAGAAGATGATGATGAAGATGAAGAAGATGATGATGATGAAAAAGATTGGCTGCGAGAAAAGCCTGAGGAGGCTATAGCAATGTACGAAACAGTACAGCATAAGCCCGAGCATAAACCCGAGCCCGAGCATAAGCCTGAGCATAAGCACAAGCCTGAACCTATAAAAACTGTTACAGATAATGTGAAAGAGGAAGAACAGGTAAGCGCAGCTGAAATGCTACAACTTATACATAAACAAATAGTTTATTTATCTCCTGGACGTTTAAGTATGGCTGCAAAAGCACAAGCATATGATTATTTCTCAAAACTGGTTCGAGCATATCCTGATATTCGAATAACCATGCCCATATTCGAAGAATGTACATATTATTTTCAAAAGGAGCCAGTTGAAGATGCAAAAAATAAAATTAATAAATTATTTAATGTCGCGGAACCTGTACCACCTGTATCACCATTATTTGAAAGCAGTGACATTGAGGACATGAACTCGAGTTCTGTTATAATCCCTGAGGGCGTGACGGAAATTGCTCGAGAGGCATTTATATACAATGAAAAACTTCAAAGCGTTAAACTGCCTTCTACGCTCACTAAAATTGGAGAAAAAGCTTTCTTCTGTTGTGAGAAACTATCATCGGTTGACTTTTCACTTTGTAACAAGCTTAAAGTTATTTCTAAGTCAGCATTTGAAGATTGTAAGAACCTATCATCTGTCGATATCTCTAATTGCAATATGCTGGAAGAGATTGGTGATGATGCTTTCAACGGCTGTCAGAACCTTTCATCTGTCGATATGTCTAATTGCAATATGCTGGAAGAGATAGGTGAAGAAGCTTTTGTTAATAGCAAGATTGTGGAAGTTATCCTACCAGACAATTTGAAGAGAATCGGAAAATCAGCATTCAAGGAATGCAGTAACATGACAATGGTTGATTTCTCCCGTTGCAATAAATTGGAGGTAATAGGAGAAGAAGCTTTTCTATATTGTGATAGCCTCGAGAGAGTCGTTATACCCAATAGTGTTAAATCTATTGGAAAAGATGCTTTTGGTTGTAGTATTTAGAGACCTCTAAACAACCATAAACAATGAAAAGCACATGGAGATAAATCTTTGTATATCAACCACTTTTAGATTTTAACACTTCGGACTTGCTTTTTGGTGGTTCTCAAAAATCCGCTTACCTTTGCAACGCATTTCTACCGCGGAGAATTTTGAGGGCTTTTATTTTGCCATCTCGTGGACAAGGTTGACAAAGGTTGACAAGAGTGGACAACGGTTGACTGATGAACGAGAGGGAAAGGAGCATGGAAGTGACCTCATTTGAAGAAGGTTTAGCTCGGCGTTAGCCAACGTGACAT
>JAEEGJ010004934.1_pt1 | contig 43390 bp, 29 predicted proteins | sample 8958761 | NCBI WGS metagenome assembly JAEEGJ01 (sample SAMN16246546, study PRJNA631951) | gut metagenome | biome: gut microbiome; feature: rumen; material: RS-attached | host: Bos | place: Iran: Karaj | collected 2018-10
GCGGTGCCGCCTTTCTCAATGGTCTTTACGATCTTGAATCCCGAATAACGGCAAATCTCACGCAAGGCGCGAATCACGCCGCGCGACTGGTTGAACCATACGTTCCAAGGCCAAGGGGTGGTACAGGTACTCACCAGGATGCACTTTTTCCCCTTCATGAGTGGTTCGGGGAATCGGGGCGTGTCGCGCATCATGCCATATACGATGCGGTCAAAGAGCACCTTCATCTGTCCCGGCAGGTTTCCCCAATAACAGGGAGCCCCCAAAATGACGGCATCGGCCTCCTGAATCTTCTTCAACACCCGTTGTGAATCATCTTCGGCCAACAGACATTGGTTCTTCGTTCGGCACACCATACACCCCACGCAGGGCTTGATCTGAAGGTCGTTGGTTCGCACTATCTCCACCTTATCACCACGATTCTCTGCCTCCTCCCGCATGATGTCCAACATCTGCGAGATCAATCCGTTCTTCCTCGGACTTCCGTTCAATATCAGTATATTCATATCCTTATCCAATCGCTTCCACAACGGGTTTTAATGTCCCGAAATCCACGTAATCGACCGTCTTTCCATAGGTCTCAAAGATGACGCGACACTCGGCATTGCGCTCCGCCTCGGGCATCTTGGCAATCTTGGCATGTACCACCGACATCATCAAGCGGTGCTTCACCTTCATCCGACTGTAGTCGATGGCGCCGCGCAAATGGAAAATCCGCGTCTCGTCATAGTTGGCGGCAGGTATCAGTTCCTTCAACCCTCGGCGGATACGGGCAATGTTCTCCGCGTCAGCGGTATCGACCAATCCCACCCTGACAACCACCAGTTCCTGTTGGGGCGACAACTTCCCGACGGTCTTCTTCAATCCTGTCACCTGCCCGGCATAGAGGGAACCCATATAGAGGATGCGGTCGTAGTCCTCCAAGGTCTTGACCTCCTGATAATCAACAGCCTGGATGCCCGTCTCGGCCGACAACCGCTCGGCATAACGCTTCGCCGTACCATAGCGGCTGCCATAGACGATGAGCGACTTTTTCGGGGTCGATGTGCCACCGGCCTGTAACCCGAACCGCACCGGCTCCACTTGTTCGGGATGTGGTCCGATATGTTTCTCCATCCACACCATGTCGTACCAGCGGCCGAACTTATATCCGCATTGCACGAAACGGCCCACCATGCGGTAGCCCAGATGGTCGTGAAACTGGATGCTGTTCTCCGTCACATACGGGTCTTCACCTCGCGGCGCCGTGATGCAGGCACACATGTTGAGGATGCCCATCTCCCGGAGTTTCTCTTGCAACGCATCGTACAACAGTCGGCCCAATCCCCGTCCCGACTCGCCCTGACGCAGGTAGATGGAGGTCTCGACCGCCCAATCATACGCTGCCCTACCCTTGAAGGCACTGGCATAGGCATAGCCCAACAACTGTCCGTCGGCCTCTGCCACCAGATAAGGGTACTTGCGGAGGGTTTTGACGATACGAGCTCGGAACTCCTCCACCGTCGGAGCGACATACTCGAAGGTAATCGCCGTGTCGGTGACATAGGGTGCATAAATCTCCGCCAACCGTTCTGCGTCATCGGGCGTTGCCGGACGGATAACCATATTATTTGAGTTTGTCATGAATGCTGTTTAGATAAATGTTTGTGATTTCGGGGGCAAATATACTTATTTCTCTTCACATCTGCAAGGATTTGCAGTCGAAAAAAGAGGTCCGCAAGCGACGAATTTTCCGAACACTTCACAACACCTGTTTCACGCCAGGAATCAAGCGCAACAGGTAGGTAATACCGAACGATAGGGCACTTGCTACAACGCCGATTATCAGCAGTTTAACCATGCCCGACAAGGCCAAGCCGTCGGTGGCATGCTGCACCGCCAACAGGACAAACAGATGGACGATGTATGCTCCGTAAGCCTGTTGTGCACACCAATTCTGAAGGGCATTGGTCCGATTCAGGCACTCGCGGAACAACCACAACAGTCCCGTACTAAGCGAGATGCACAAAAGCGACTCGTAGATGCCAAACCACTGATACACAAACGTATTCCATGCTCCATCGTTGCGCACATAATCGCCTATCGCCAACGCCACACCCATCGCCAAAGCGACTACTCCCGTCCTGTTCGTCATCCTCGTGAGCCAATCGCCCCGATAGGCCAAAATGCCCAGGACGAACATCATCACATATTGCAGATAGTGAGCTGGTTCGATATGTACGAAGCCCAACACCCATATCCAATGGTCCTGCGGACTCACCTGTCGGATGAGGTGACCGCCCACACCCATCACCAATCCTACGGCAAGCATTTCAACTATCGAGACCTCTCTCTTGACCTGTACAGGCGTAACGAACTGGCGCACAACGGCATAGAGCAGACTGAAGAGCAACAGACTCTCCACGAACCACAAGTGTCCCACCGCCAACTGCCCCGTGGCATAGGTGAGCAATGCCGTCACCAATACGACGGGCACACCCAACCGCACCAGTTTCTTTTGCACAAAAGGCCAACCACCCTGGCGGTCGTAACTGCGCGGCACGAAGTAACCCGCTATCAGGAAGAACAATCCCATGAAAAACGAGGCATTAACCGAATGGAAATGCCATATCAGCGGCATCATCTCCTCCTCCCTACTGGGATGATAGACCCAGGCAGAATAAGGGGAATAGGCCTCCGCCGCATGATGGAACACCACCAGCACGGTCAACATGACTTTCAACATGTCAAGGTAATAAAGTCGTTTCATTTGTCAGTAAGTTTATGTTCTGTTCGCAATGTCTCCGATTTTCTCTTTCGGCCCAACAATAAAAGTCAAGGCTATATACGATCTCTCCTGAATAAGTGCTCAAGGCACAATAAAAATATATGAGAGGTAATAACAAGTATTCCTCAACTTAGGCTCTAACGATCAATATATAGTCTTGACGGCGCAAAGGTAACACCTTTTTTGCAAAATTCCAAATTATTGCCGCATTATTTTTTTTCCAACAGGAACTGCCTTTTTGCTGACTAATTATGAATTTTCGTCCTTCTCCTTTTTCTTTATGCCCATCCGCCAAGCGCCATAAACCGCAAGGATGGCAGTCAGGAGTGCCAGGAAAGCATTCAATGGCAGATGCCACCAGATGAGGTCCATCAGTTTCTCGTAGGTCGTCATGATGTCGTCCCGATTGACGGAATGGGCAGCGGCATATCGGTCCCAGAGTCGGTTTTCGTCAGTATCCGAATCCAGTAGTTCTCGGTTACTTTGATTGTTCTTGTACTCGAAACGGTACAAGTAAACAACGCTGTCTTTTTCAGGATAATAGTTTTGAGAAGAAACTACCACCGATTCTTTTCCATCAATATACAAGGAGTTAATCCACGCTAAATGTTCTTTCGAATGGCGATTAAAGAGTTCTCCTGGACGAAGAATATAGTGTTTGGCTATACCTGCTTGCTCCCAATCCGAGAAATTCGGAGAAGTTTTTGTCAATCCCGCAACAAGTGCGTCGTAAATCACGAGGGAGAACAAGAACACGCCCAAAGCAAGGGAAGGCAGTGAAAGCATACACCCAAGGCGGCGATAAGTGCCTTCCGGTTTCTTCCAGATAAGTGACACAATCAGCAGGATTACGGCCAACAATACAGTCACCACCACTAATATCTGCAAAATCAAGAACACAAAGAATGTCGCTGGCATATTAGATTCACTATTTGTTTATACGGGTGCGTTTGAACGAGAAATAGGAGTCCCCCTCGTAGCAAAGGACTCGCCCATGATAGGTCCCTCTTTTTGCGTGCAAATATACAACATTTATCGAGGAAAAGCAAATCGGAACTCAAAATAATTGCGTTTTTATTCAGTTCAATGGTCGGAGCAAATCACCGTTCACGAAAAAAACTGCGGCTACGCACAGGGCGTAACCGCAGTTTTTTATGTTATGCTATATGTATGGGTTATTATTTCTCAGCAAGCATGCCTTCGTTGAAGAGGATGGTGTTGAGACCAGCCTTGTTGAACTCGTTGTTCAGGAAAGAGAGATACTGGCGATACTGGTTGGCATCCAAAACCTCATGTACGGCAGCGAGGTTCTCTGAAACGATGACTGTGAGGAGGGCCTGACGCTGAGCAGCAGGAGCCTTAGCCAAACGGGCTACACGACGGGTCAAGTCGCTGTTGGTGAACTGAAGGTTCTCAATCTGGTCAACCTCCAAACGCATCACCTTGCTCATTTCGCGAACACGCAGACGGATCTTGTAGTTGATGGTGTCTGCCTTTTTAACCTCGGCCATTGCGACCTCATTATGATGAATAGAGTCGTTCTCTACGATGGTCTGAGCCTTCACTGTTGCAACCGACATTACCATTGCTGCGATTGCCAAAACATTCATAAACTTCTTCATAGTTGTAATACCTTAATAAAATAATCTTTTTAATAAATTGTAGTTCTGGAATAATTCCTTATCCTTCTTTATCGACTCATTTCCAGTCTCAATTATTATTCCGCTTATTCACATTTTGGGCGTCAAAAGTTTTGGGTCCATCACTGGTCTTTTTTTCTTTTGACGCTGCAAAGGTACGGCCTTTTTTTGGTTTGTGCAATAGTTTGCGCAGTTTTTAGGCCGAAATAGTATGTTTTTCTTATTTTTTTGCAAAATCGAGTGCGCAAATTTCAAATTTTCGCGATTTTCGAGGCAAGGTTGACCACCAAAATCGGAGAATCGGAGCAAAAATCGCGTTGACCGCAGCTTTTCCAACCTCCATTTACGCGCGTACAATACTATATATATCAATGCATTGCGAACGTTGCCCCCACCTCATCGGGCAATTTTCCGGACATCGCTCCCCTCTCCCCTAGTCGCCAAACAGCCGCTCCAGCACCTTCAAATTGAGTTTAATTGAGTTTTCAATTAAGTTGCATGGCTCTTGCGACTCACGGAATTGAGTTATAATAAAGTTTAATTGATGGAGTTTTATAATCTCTCGCGGAGTTGAAATGAGTGTAAAGGAGTTTTATGTTTTCGTTATCCTTCCTTTCCCCTCCCCTTCTGTTTCTTTTCACTTTCCCTTCTGTTCCCTCGCTCCCTCGGTCACCTTTCCCTTGACCGATTCTCGACCTTCTCCCTTTTTCCTCCCTTTTAAAGGTAGCAAGAAGGCAGAAAAAAAGCGGTATCCCAACCGCAATTCCATTTCACCATAAGCACGTCGGCAGCAAGGGAAAATTTCGGCTCAACCTATACCAATATATAATAGAAAAAGGAGAAGGACGGGACAGCCGATTGAGAATAGAGACTCACAAAAAGAGGCAAACCATAGACAAAAACACAGTAAAAGGAAAGATTTCCGCACAAAAAGTTACCGAATATCGCCAAAAGTATATATATTTGCGCTATCCATTCCAAATCACATACACAAGTATTCATTTTTATATGAGACAGACCCTACTTTTTTTCATTTGTTTATTGGTTTCGTGGTGCCCGGGCAATCGGCTGCTGGGACAAGAGTCGGACAGCACTTTCCACTCCCTGCGCGTCATCGTCGATGGCATCAGCAAGACGGAGGGCACCTTGATTGTCGGCGTAGTGGACCAGGCGCACTACGAGAAGAACGACATGAAGGGTTTTAACCAGAAGGTGCCCGTGACCAGCCAGACCATGGAACTGACCTTCGACAGTCTACAAGCCGGCGAATATGCCATCATGGCCTTGGTCAAAGAGGACATCAACAACAACATCAACATTAGCCCCATGGAGGAGCAGTCGGGATTCTCGCAGAACGTCAAACGCCCTTGGAAAATAAGACTCGACCAAGATGGCAAAGCGCATCTAAGCAAACCCACGTTCGACCAAGTGAAGTTCCGGATACCGCAGAAACGCATCATGCGCATCGTTCTGAGCAATCCCTCGAAATCGGTAGAATTGATTAAAGAGTGACGACGCGACATGAAAACCCTGACTTCCTTTTTTCTATTGGTCAACCTCACGGCAGTTTGCTTCGGGCAGAAGCAAGTCACGGGCGTGGTAACCGATGGCAATGACGAGACCATACCGGGCGTGCGGGTCTCCTGGGGTGACGGAGAGAGCACGCAGACCGACCTGTCGGGCATGTTCAACATCGTGATTCCCAACGACTCGGACCAGGTCACCGTTGCCTTTCGCCACGAACTGTTCCTGCCCAAGACGTTGAAGATATATCAGGACGAAGACACCGTCCCCGTGCGTATGGTAGAAGTGGTCACCGAATTGGACAAGGTGACAGTCACGTCGCACCGTTATGGCCGATTCAGCAACTACACCGAACAGAGCATCGTCCACCCCACCGACGAACTGATGGCCAGCGCCAACGCCTTCGGCGACGTGTTGGCAGGTCTGGTCAATTCGCCAGGCGTGCAGAGTCATGCCAACGACGGACGGTTGATGATACAGGGTGGCGGTCCCGACGAGAATGTCTATTACATCGACGGACTGATTCTGTTCAATCCCTACGTGGAGAGCATCAACGTCGGCAACCGCTTCAAATGTGGATGGCAACTCTTTGAGGGCACCATCCTGCAATCGGGCGGTTGGGGTGCCTCGTATGGCAACGCGTTGTCGGGCATTGTCCAAATGAACACCGCATCGACCGACCCTATCCGCTCCCTATCGGCCTATGTATCACAGTCTAATGTGGGTGTGCAAGGACAGATGGGCACCGAACGGACCGTCCTGACGGGCGAGTTGGAATACTACAACATGCGCCCCTACTATGACCTGATTCACAGCAATGCCAAGTGGCAACGAGACTACCAACAGGTGAAGTCGGAGATGTCGATGATGAACCGCATCGGGCGCAAGGGGCAGGTCAAGACCATCCTGCACTACCACCACTCGACGGGCGCTTTTTCGGTGCCCTACAGCGGTTACACCTGGCAATATGACAAGACGGAAGATGATGCCTTGGCCAACGTGGCTGCCGACATCGACCTGTCGGACGACTGGAACCTCTACGCCGGCGCTAACTTCGCCTATATCAAGCAGAAAAGCATCAGTTGCTACGTGAATGGCGACTCGACGGACTACCACAAAATCAACTCGCACGCCAAGGTGGAACTGACCCGACGCGGCTCGGCCGTGAACAATCTGTTGGGTGTCGAGAATGTCCTGACGGATCACGACGAGCAATACCACCTGTGGGGCGACACCACCTACCGCTTCACCAACAACCTGCTCGCTGCCTACGATGAGGTGTCGATCAACGGCATCCCGCGTGTCGATTTGAATATCGGTTTGCGTTACGAATATTCGACCTTGCTCCGCAAGGGCAACATCGTGCCCCGTCTGCACCTCTGTTACCACACGGGCGAACATAGTTCGCTGTCGCTCTCGTCGGGACTCTATCACATGATGCCGCAAGAGGAGTTGTTGCGGTTGGATAAGGACTTGATATTCAGGCAGTCGTTCAACAATGCGCTGTCCTACCAATGGAAGAACGAGGGTTTCCTGCTGCAAGCCGAAGGTTACTACAAACGATACAAGCGGTTGGAGACCTACACCCCCGACGGCCGATGGTACTACAACCAGATCCGGAACCAAGGAGACGGTGACGTCATGGGTGCCAACATCTACGTCCACGGCACCGCCTTCCAGATGCTCGACTACAAAGTGAGTTATGCCTACGTCGATGCCAAACTGCGGATGGGCTACATGGACCAATCTGTCATGCCTCAGTACCTGTCGCACAACCGATTGACGTTCTCCACCAGCGCCTATGTACCTTGGATCAAGTCGTTGGTCGCTGCCAGTTGGTTCATTGACGATGGTGCCACCTTCTACCGCTTCGGCCGTGCCAACGAGTCGCACCACTCCCCTTGCCGCCATCAGTTGGACCTCTCGCTGAACTTCATCCCGACCGACCATCTGGAGCTGTTTCTCTCTTGCCAGAATGTCTATGGCCGCAAGAACGTCTATGGGTATCGTTACTCCGCCATCGACCCCAACTACCGCGAACCGGTTTACACCCTCGACCCTCGCGTCTATTGGTTGGAGTTGAGTTTCACCCTCATCGACAAGAAAGACCGTATGCGCTACCTGCGCAAGAAACTGGAAGAGCGATTGATGTAAACCTACATAAAAACGGAAAGACTGGCGATTGCCAATCTTTCCGTTTTTCTATTGGATGGGAAGAAGTTTTAGAAGTTAAGGAAGATAAAGAAGTTAAAGGAGATAAAGACGATAGAAAAAGTCGCTACCCTCCGCCTTCTTTTCATTCTTTTCAATTCTCACTTTTCAACTTTCATTTTCCTTCTTTCAATTTTCAACTTCCAACTTTCTCTTCTCTAATTCTCTAATTCTTGAGTTTTATAAATCGTCAACTCCTGAGTTCTTTTTATTCTCTAATTCTTGAGATTAAAAACCCTCTCATTCTTGATCCTCGTCATTGAGCTCCTCGTACTTCTGGAACAGGAAGTCGTTGTACGGGAAGCGCTGGGTGTGAATCTCCTTGACCATCTCGTAGAGGCGAGTCTTGAGTTCCTCGATGCCCTGCCCCGTCTTGGCAGAGATGAAGAGGCAGTTGTTGCTCATGCGGGCCATCCAGGTCTGCTTCATCTCGTCGAGCGAGATATTCTCGCGCGTGGCGGGAGTGAGGTCGTCGGCCTCCTTAGGCGTGAAGGTATAGTTATCCACCTTATTGAAAACCAACAACATCGGTTTGTTGTGCCCCTGATCCATGAGGTTACGCTCCCATTGGCGTTTGTCCTTGCGGTTGTAGCCGTTGCGATCGTCGCGACGTTCGTCACGCACCGTCATGTCGCGACAGATGTCGTTGAGTGTCTCCTCCACGACGCGTATCTGGTCCTCGAAAGTGGGGTGCGAGATATCGACCACATGCACCAGGAGGTCGGCTTCGCGCACCTCGTCGAGGGTGCTCTTGAACGACTCGACCAGGTGAGTAGGCAACTTACGGATGAAGCCGACGGTGTCCGACATCAGGAAAGGCAGGTTGTCGATGATAACCTTGCGTACGGTGGTGTCGAGGGTGGCAAAAAGTTTGTTCTCGGCAAAGACGTCGCTCTTGGCGAGGAGGTTCAAGAGGGTCGATTTGCCCACGTTGGTATAACCCACGAGGGCAACGCGCACCAGTTTGCCACGGTTCTTGCGCTGCGTGGCTTTCTGTCGGTCAATCTGCTCCAACCACTTCTTGCACAGTGAGATACGGTCCAGGACGATACGGCGGTCGGTCTCGATCTGCGTCTCACCAGGACCACGCATACCGATACCACCCTTCTGACGCTCGAGGTGAGTCCACAAGCCCGTCAGTCGGGGCAAGAGGTACTGATACTGCGCCAGTTCGACCTGCGTCTTGGCGGTGTCGGTCTGAGCGCGTGAGGCGAAGATGTCGAGGATCAACGAAGTGCGGTCCAATATCTTGCACCCCAGTTCCTTCTCCAATATCTGCAACTGCTTGGGACCCAGGTCATCGTCGAAGATGACCATACCGATGCGGGGGTCGGGCGGCAAGGGGATGTCCTGCGCCTCCTTCTTGTTGCGGGCGTTGGCCAACTCCTCCTTGTAGTCCTTGAGGTACTCCTCGTATTCGTCGTCGCGCTGCTTGCAGAACTCCTTGATTTCCTCCAACTTACCTGGGCCAACGTAGGTCGCGTTGTTGGGCGCTTCCAGACGTTGCACGAAGCGCTTCACCGTCACGGCACCGGCGGTGTCGGCCAGGAAAGCCAGTTCGTCGAGGTATTCCTTGGTCTTCTGCTCGTTCTGCGTCTTGGTAATCAAACCCACCAGAACGGCATTTTCACTTTTACTTTGACTTAATATAAATTCTTTCATCAATTGAGGTTTTAAGGTTATGAGGTTCGCAAGTAATAACTTGCTCACTTTGTAGGAGTTAATTGTAGTTAACGGGAGTTATCGTTACACTCAGGGAGTTATCGGACAATACAAAAAAACGAATGACAGCCATGCTAACGTCTTTCCTTCGACATCATTAACATTCGTCCGTTAACTCCGGTTAACTCCTATTAACTCCTTGAAAAATACTCCCTTCAAAAGAGACCTGTCTCTTTTCGCGTAACTGCAAAAGTAATAATAATCTGTAGAATAGCCCCTCAATCGGACGATAAATCTTGCACGACGCCTCGTTTTGACCGACTTTTGCCAACCCAACACACCAATACCGACCGGCGAGCGACACCCCTTCCTGTATCTTGCCCCCTCCCCTCCACCCCTCTGCCAGGGTACTATCATCCTATTATCAGGGTATTATGTCCGTTTAAGGAGAAAAAGGCTGTGGTTATTGTACGATGGGCAAAAATACCGAAACTCCCAAAGGATGCGATAGGGACAACCACAGCATCACAAAAGTGTCCACATCTCGACATTTATCGAGCCATGGGCACTTTTAGCCGTATAGTGTTGATTGTACGAGGATTACGTCGAGCCTTCAACTTTATGAAATGGTCACAGCATCAGCTTTTCTTTAAACTCATCCAACGTCAAGATATTCAATGTGGGAAATGGTATTTGTTTAAGGATATTGAAATGATTGTCTTCTGTAACTATATAATCAGCACCAGCAGTAATGGCACAATCCACAAACTTATCATCATCTTGATCAATATCACGAAGCAAATGGAAATGATAATAAGATTCACGGTATAGAGTTTGCGGATGTCGAGCAATAGCCTCAATCACGTTATGAGCCACCTCAGGCGATGTGTGTATGGCGAGAATCTCTTCGTATTCCGAAAGTATTTCATTACTGACACAAAGACAATACTTGCCCTCCATGAAATCTGTCCAAATCTGATGGTACGGACTCCTTGAAGGCAACGATTGGATGAGTGCATTCGTATCAAGAACGACAAGACGCATGGATTCAAAGAGATTTATAGGGAGTGCGGAGATGCTGTCCTCGCAATTCATCTAATTTCTTTTGGTCCAAAGTCCCATCGTCCCACATCTTGTCAATCGCCTTTTGGGCACGCTCGGCAAAGAAACGGGACAGAGTCAATCGCAAAGCATCAAGGTCGGCTTGCGAATTGACATTCGCGGCTGCATTCATCAACTCTAACTGAGCCATTTGTGAGAAACTCATACGCTAAATCTTTTTATTTGGTGCAAAGGTACGTTATTTTTTTTGACAATCAATCATTTTCGGTTCAAATTATACGCTTTTTAATCAATAAATACTCTAAAACCGACCGTTAGGCTCCCTTTTAGCCCATTCGACTTCTGTCGCAAGTCGGAAAGAACCAACTCCTTTGGCCCATTGGGCAAGCCATCTACTCACGAAGGAACCGGCATCATCGGAACCCGAAAGGATGACCGAAGGCATTCTGAACCCTGCCCGAAGGTGCGTTACGACGAGGGAGTGGGCATATCGCCACTCGAATGGAGGACTTGTCTCCATCTGGAGGTGCAAAAAAGAAAAATCCGTTGGAGCAAAGAATAAAGAAATCGACTTTCGGCGAGCACATTATTAAAAAATAGGAAATATTTTTGGATATATCTCCGATATTTACTAACTTTGCGGCGATTATTGGCAAGAGTGTTGTGCCAAACAGGTCACACCGCGCCAATAGAAAATAAAGACATTCATGGCAAACCCAGATATATTCAGCACAAACATCGTTGGTCCTATACACAGCCGCAGGTTGGGCATCTCGTTGGGCGTCAACCTGTTGCCCAGGGACGGCAAGGTCTGTTCGTTCGACTGCCTCTACTGCGAGTGCGGTTGGAATGCCGACCACCGAGGTGGACATCTCCCCGATGCCGACGAGGTGATGCACGAACTGGAAACGAAACTCCAGACGATGCATGCCGCCGGAGAGGCATTGGACGTGATTACCTTTGCCGGCAACGGCGAACCCACCTTGCACCCCGACTTTCCCCGCGTCATCGAACGCACGTTGCAACTGCGTGACCAATATTACCCCGAGGTTAAGGTGAGCGTGCTCAGCAACGCCACGCAGATTGGCAAAGAGGCGGTACGAGCCGCGTTGCTCCGTGTGGACAACAACATCCTCAAGATAGATGGTGCCTTCGACGAGACCGTGCACCTCATTGACCAACCCGCCGACAGCCACTACTCGGTGCGGCAAGTGATAGAGTGGATGAAGACGTTCCAAGGCCAACTCATCGTGCAGACCATGTTCGTGCGTGGCGAGCACAATGGCCAACGGGTCGATAACACCACTCCCCAAGAGGTCGCTGCCTGGTGTGACCTGATGCGCGAAGTGCGACCTCACCAGATCATGGTCTATTCCCTGGACCGACCTACACCGGAACCCCTGTTGACCAAAGTGAGCAAAGAGGAGATGACCCAATTGGTGGCTCCCCTGCTGGCCGAGGGTTTCAACATCCAAATCGTATAATACATGATCAAGAAAATACTCATACTTTGCTTGGCGCTCCTTCCCTTGGTGGCTCAGGCGCGTCGGAAGTCGAAGCAGAACGGGCAAAATCCTTCTGCCCTATTGGCCAACGGGTACGACCCCCGTTACCGCAACACCCGGATGCAGGACAAGGAGACGATTCACTTCGACTCCCTCTACTTCGAGGCCCTGTCGCGCAACCTGCAAGGCAAACCGAGCGAGTCGTTGGCCCTGGTGAACGAGGCGTTGCAAGTGGACAGCCTCTCGGCGCCGGCACTCTACCTGCGCAGCAAGCTCTACCGCACTTTCCGCAATCCACAGGCATTGACCGATGCCCGCCGAGCCGCCGAGATTGACACCACCAACTACTGGTACACCAAGGCGTTGGGCGACATCTACTTAGGGCAAGGTCGGATGGATTCTGCCATTGTCTGCTATGAACGGTTGGTGCGACTCAACCCAACGAAGAGCGACCCGCACTACACGTTGGCCGAACTCTACCTGCGCACCGACAACCTCAGCAAGGGATTGGACATCCTGAACCGCATCGAGGAACTGGATGGTGTCAACCCGCACATGACGATGCAGAAGTTCTATATCCTGCAAGAGCTGAAGCGCTCCGACGAAGCGTTTGACGAGTACCACAAACTGATCAAACGTTATCCGTACGAAATCACCTATCGCCTCCAGTTGGGCGAACTCCAGATGAAGTCGGGCCTCATCCAACAGGCCAAGCAGACCTACGACGAGGCAGCCAACATCGACCCCGACAATGCTTATCTCTGGATTGCCCAATCCAACTACTACAGCATCACGGGCAATCAGGCTGCTGCCGACTCGTTGGTACACAACGCTTTATTGAACGCCAACCTCGACATCACCACCAAGATCGACATCCTGACCGAATACCTCAAGACTTCGCTCCGCAAGGTGGCACAGGAGAAAGAGAAGGCGCAAGACACTACTGCCATTGCCCTGCCGGGCGTGGATGCGTTGTTCGAGACCGTCTCAACCATGCACCCCACCGCTGCCGAGGTCTATGACCTGCACAGCGACTACCTATCGGCCATCGGTCAAGATAGCGCCGCCGTGGTGCAGATGCAGTTTGCCGTGGACCTCAAACCCTCGGAAGAGAAATATTGGGGCAAGCTCCTCTCGTGCGCTGCCCAGACCGACAACTACCCGTTGGTGATGGAGTTGGCCGAAAAAGCGCAAGCCGTTCACCCCAACCTGACCGAGATCTATCTGACCAAAGCCTTCGTCTATCAACGCAAACAGATGAACGACAGCGCCTTGCTGGTCTATCAAGAGGCTTTGGACGTGATTGATGCCAAGGAGATCAACACCATCTCGCGCATCTATGGTTTCATGGGCGACCTACACCACGAGATGGGTCAGAAGGAGAAGTGCTACGAGTGCTACGACCAGGCATTGAAGTACAACCAACTCAACTACATGGTACTCAACAACTACGCCTACTTCCTCTGCCTCGACAACGGCGACCTCAACAAGGCCGAAAGCATGGCCGCCAAGGTGGTCATGAAGTTCCCCGACGAACCTACCTATCTGGACACCTACGCTTGGATCTACTACCTGCAAGGCAAGTATTCGTTGGCGAAGTTCTATCAGGAAAAAGCCATCGAAAAGTCTGAAGGCGAACCCAGCGGAGAGTTGAAAGCCCATTATGAAGCCATCCTTAAAGCATTGAACGAACAACAATGAAGAAATTCACCCTATACCTCGGTATCCTCTTGACAGCGTTGACCTTAGCCAGCTGTCGCTCGGCCAAGAATGCCACCTCCAATCTGGCCAAGGAGGAGATAACGGCTGCCAAGAACCGCTTCGAGGCCGTCACCGCCCGTAACTTCGACTACGATTTCCTGCAATCGAAGGTGAAGTACGACTTGGGCGGCAAGAGCCTGAGCGGTCGTCTCAACATCGAACACAGCAAGCGTATCTGCTTCACCATCACCGTGATGGGCATCGAAGTAGCCCGCGTTGAGGCCAATCCGGAGACGGTCTATATCGTCAACAAAGTGAACAAGGTCTATGCCAAAGTGGCGTTCAGCGAAGCGGCTGCCCGCCTCGGACTACAGGAAGAGGCCAAATTGGAGACCCTCGAAGCCCTCCTGCTGGGACGTATCTACCTGCCGGGCAAGGGATTGGCCACCAAGGGCGACTTCAACCAGTTCGTGTGGTACCCCATGCCGAACGAGGAACTGCAAGCTGACTATATCGCGGAGAAGTACCAGCTGTCGTATGTCATGGACGCCGCCAACTCGTTGGTAGCCACGCAGGTAAAGGTTCCTGCCAAGCAATCGACCTTTGTCTGGGAATATGCCGACCCGACCACCGTCAGCAGCGGTTCGGTACCGACACGGCAGACACTCTCCGTCTCGGGCGACCGACACCTGTCGTTCGACTTCTCGCTCAGTTCTCCTTCGACGAACCCAAAGAACTGGAACTCGTTCCAACCCTCCGAAAAGTATCGAGAAGTCACCTTTCTGGAACTGATCGATTCCATCAAAAACATGAATAAGTGATGAGACTGCTCCGATTCCTTTTGTTCGCTTTGCTTCTGGCGGCTCCCTGTATGGAACCGTCGGCAACCTTGTCGGCTCAAAACAAGACCACCAAGACGACGGGAAAGTCCACCGCCAAGACGCCAAGCAAGACGACTACCAACAAAGGCGCGACGCAGAAACCAAAATCGACCACGAAGCCTGCCACCAACAGGAAACCGGCGGCAAAACCTGCTGCCAAACCAGCAGCCAAGAAGCCGACAGCGAAGAAACCTGCAGCGGCTAAACCTGCCAGCAAAGGCACGTCGAACAAGAAACCCGCTACCAAGACGAACCGAAAGACAACTTCGACCTCTTCTGCCGAAACGGCTGCTCCAACGCGCAAACTGAGCCGTAAGGAGTACGAACAGCAACAGAAAGAGTTGGTTCGCCAGATTGAAGCGACCGAACGCATGATATCGGACAACGACAAGTCGGTGCTCAGCCAAAGTCGCGACATCAAGTTGCGCGAAGACGAAATTGCCAAGCGTCAGGCGTTGTTGCGTTCCATGCAAGACGAGATTGAGAGCATCCGTCAGGAAGAAGATTCCTTGCGCCATGTCATCGGCCGTCTCAAATTGGAGTATCAAGGCAAGCAAGAGAAATATGCTGCCGCCGTCCAACATATATATAAATGGCGAAGCGGCTACGACGAGTGGTTGTTTGTACTCTCTGCCAAGGACTTAGCCGAAAGTATGCGACGCATACGTTACCTCCGCCAATATAGTCAATGGCGCGAGAAGGAGGCTCACCAGTTGGCCAAGCAAAGAATGGCTACGGAGTCGGTTCAAGAAAAACTTGCCTTGACCCGCCAGAAGCGTGAAGAGGTGATGAACAAACTCCAGAAGGAGAAGAACATCCTCGCCCAGAAACAGGCGAAGCAGGAGCAGGCGCTCAAACGTCTCAAATCGAAGCAACGCGAACTGAAAGCTGCCTTGGCACGCGACCAGAAGAAGCAACGCGAGATTCAACGCCTCATCGCCAAGATGATTGAGGAAGAACGCAACAAGCAGACGAGTGGCAAGTCGGGCAGCAAGGGCAAAGGCAAGACGTTCGACTACTCTTCGCCCGAGTCGATACAGCTCACGGGTTCCTTCCGTCAGAACAAAGGCAAGATGCCGTTCCCTGTCGATTCTGACTTCTCTATCCTGTCGCACTACACCAAGGATGGCAACTACAGCATCACCCTATCCACCAGCGTCGGAGCTCATGCCTGCGCCATCTTCGAAGGTACCGTGCAACGCGTCGTCAAGTCGTCCGAAGACTGGACCATCATCATCCGCCACGGCGAGTATATGAGTGTCTATAGCAACCTCTCTGCCTGCCACGTCAGCGAAGGTCAACAGGTCAAGATGCGCCAAAGCATTGGCAAGATCAAGGAAGACATCGACGGCCATTGCTCCGAACTGATGTTCTGGATATTCAGCAAGAACGATGCCGAAAACCCCGAGGCCTGGCTGAGGTAACGAGCAGAGCTCGTTTGGAGAGAGTAATGGGTAAAGGGTAAAGAGTAAAGGGTAATGTGTAAAGTAGTATGTTATAGCTGCTTGCACTTTTCGGTTTACTCGGAATACTCAGATTATTCGGAATATTCCGATTACTCAGAGCTTTCAGAGTACTCAGAGTATTCCGATAACTCCGATAATATTTAATATTTAATATTTATTATTTAATATTTTTGTCAAGCAACACCATGTCCATCAACGACTGCAAGATAATCGACCTTCCCAAGGAAGAGGATCCACGCGGCACACTCACCTATATATATAATAGTGTGCAGGTGCCTTTCGACGTCAAGCGCCTCTTCTACATCTATGATGTGCCGGCCGGCAAAGACCGTGGCGCCCATGCCCACAAGGAGTGTTGGCAGTTCATCATCGCTGCCTCGGGTGCTCTCAAAGTGACTGTCGATGACGGCGTTGACACAAAGGAATACTGTCTGGACCGCCCTTTCTTCGGTCTGTTGGTTCCCCCAGGCATCTGGGCTCACGAGCACTCTTTCACCTCGGGTGCACTCTGTTTGGTCTTGGCCAGCCATCCTTTCGACGAGAACGACTACATCCGCGACTATGATCAATACAAGACGTTATACTGCAAGTGATGCCGCCCTTTGGGACGCTTTTGTCAGGGAAGCGCGCAACGCGACTTTCCTCTTCGAACGCGCCTATATGGACTATCATCAGGACCGATTCGCCGACCATTCGTTGCTCTTCTACAACGAGAAGAAGGTGCTGGTGGCCCTCTTGCCAGCCAACGCAGTCGGCACGTCACTCTGGTCGCACCAAGGATTGACCTATGGCGGCTTCCTCCTAAGCCGAAAAGCCACTTCCGAAGAGGTCGGACAACTCTTTTCCGCCCTCGTGGACTATGCCCGTCAACAAGGATTTACCGAGATTCACTACAAACCCATCCCTGCCATCTACCACACCCTACCTTCCGAAGAGGAGGAGTATTTCCTGTGGCGATTGGGCGCTCAGGTCGAGGTTTGCAACCTCTCTTCGACCGTCGATCTGCTCACCGATGCCCAATATCTCAAACCCGAATATTGCCGCCGCAACACCTATTCGCACTTACAGCAGAAGGGATTCTCGGTCGATTGGGAAGCTCCCCTGTCGGAGTTCTGGCCTATCCTGACCGACAACCTCCAGCAACGCTACGATGCCCAACCGGTTCACTCGTTGGCCGAGATGGAACAACTGCAACGCGCCTTTCCCGACCAGATTCTCTGTTGCATCGTCCGTGACGAAGAGGGCAAAGCCCTTGGCGGAACAGTCCTGTTCGAGACCGAACGGGTGGTGCATACCCAATACAGCAGTGCCTCGCCCGAAGGCAAGAAAGTCGGTGCGCTCGACTTTCTCTACACCTCTCTGTTGCAGGTCTATCGACTCCAGGAGGGACTCCGCTACTTCGATTTCGGCACCTCCAACGAGGACCACGGACGCACGCTGAACCAAAGCCTCATCCACTTCAAAGAGAGTTTCGGTGGTCGAGGAGTGGTCTATAGGAGCTACTTAATAGAAGTTAGCAGGAGTTAAAGGGAGTTATCGCTTCGCTTGGTAGTTAACGGACGTTACTACAGGCGGACGAAAAGGCTTCTGGCAACTTCAACATTCGTCCGCTAACTCCCTCTAACTTCCGATAACTCCTTTTAACTCCCTCATCGAACAATATCCATTCTCAATAGTTTTCCTCATGCTCGAATACTTACCACTCAAGAAAGTGAATGCCCCTTACGAAAGGGAGATTCTCGAAGCCATGCATCGTGTCGTCGATTCGGGGTGGTATCTCTTTGGCCGTGAGGTAGAAGCCTTCGAATCCGAATGGGCGCACTATTGCGGCACCGCCTCCACGAGTGGAGCAGTAGCTTGTGCCAATGGCCTCGATGCTCTTCGACTGGTGCTGCGTGCCTGGATCGAGATGGGTAAGTTACAACAGGGCGACGAAGTCATCGTACCCGCCAACACTTATATCGCCTCCATCCTGGCTGTGAGCGATGCCGGACTCACCCCCATTCCCGTGGAACCTTGTGCCGACACCTATCTGCTCAACCCCGATAACATCGAGGCGGCAATCACGCCTCGTACTCGTGCTATCCTACCCGTCCACCTCTATGGACATCTCTGTGACATGGAGCGCATCTTGCAAATTGCCCGACAGCATCAACTCCTGGTGCTGGAAGATTGTGCTCAGAGTCATGGCGTGGCAACCCGCTATCTGGGTGATGCACAAGCCTGGAGTTTCTACCCAGGCAAGAACCTCGGTGCCTTGGGCGATGCCGGTGCCGTCACCTCCGACGACGGAGAGTTGCTTCAAGTCATCCGCCAACTGGCCTTCTATGGCAGCGAACGTAAATACGTCCACCGCTACAAGGGAGTCAACTCCCGCATGGACGAGTTGCAAGCAGCCGTCCTTCGCATCAAACTCAAGGACTTAGACCGCTGTAACCAACGCCGCTGTGACATCGCCGCACACTATCTGTCGGAAATCAAGAACCCCGACCTTCTCCTCCCCGTGGCACGACAATCCCACGTTTGGCACATCTTCCCGATACTTTCGCCCGACCGCGACCAGTTGCAGCGCCGTCTGTCGGAGCAAGGCATACAGACGCAGATACACTATCCCATTCCCCCTCACCGCCAACGCGCCTATCGGGAGTGGGGCGCACTTCAATTCCCTATCACCGAACGCATTGCGGCACAGGAACTCTCCCTGCCTTGCCACCCTGCCCAGACAGACGAAGAGGTCGCCCAAGTGATACTGGCATTGAACCGAGGGGTCTGACCCAAATGGGAAAAAACGAATCAATACTACAAAAATGTTGAGAAAACATCTTCAGTCACACATTATGAACAGATTATTCGCGACAGGACTTATCCTCTTGGGTAGTCTTGGTACCCTCAGCGGCCGTTCCACCTGCCAAGTCGAACGATACGATGATCACAACGGCCTCTCGCAATGGTATGTGACAGGCATGGTCAAAGACAACCAAGGCATGTTGTGGTTCTCCACCTGGAACGGACTGAACCGCTACGACGGCTATCAGTTTGAAGTGTTCAAATCGTTCCCAGGAGACAGTTGCGACATGGGCAGCGACCGTCAGACATCCATCTGCCTCAGTCCATCGGGCGACTCTATCTTTGTCCTGATAGGCGACAGCGCGACCTACAGTTTCGACCTACACACCTACCGCTACAGTTCTCTGAACGACTATGCTAAGTTCCAATCCCGAAGGCCATACAACGGCGTAAAACTATTGAACTACGACCATACCCACCATTATTTCCAGCATACAGACCGGTTCGGCACCCTCTGGCGCATACAGAAGAACGGCACCATCCTGTGCCAACAGAAAGACGACGATACTTGGCGCATCCTCCACACCGACTACACCGAGCAGAAAGAGATCAGCAAAGTCTTTGCCGACAGTCAAGACAACCTATGGGCCATCGACCGATTTGGCGTAGATAAGATTTCGCTGTACCACAATCCGTTCGAATACTTTCCTCGCGAGATTCCTGCCCAAGCCCGCGCCTTCCTGTTGGACAAGAAGAACCGCTATTGGGCATCGAGCAAAGAGGACCAAACGGTGCGTATCTTCGGAGCCGACAACCACCTCATCGGCTATCTCACCCCCTCGGGCAAGGTGGTTCCCCACTTCACCTCCTTTGGTGCCAGCGTCTATTGCTGCAAGGAGACTGCCGACAGCACCCTTTTGCTGGGCAGCAAGCCCTACGGACTTTTCCGTCTCACCGCTCATGGCGACACTCAGTTCCACATCCAACACTATACTCATGAGGACGACAACCTCTATTCCTTGAGCAACAACGACGTCTTCGACATAGCCGAAGATGCCTATCACCGACTGTGGATTGCCACCTTCAAAGGCGGTCTGAACTGCATCTCAGACCCCCATGCCGAGTCCCTTATTTTCCAGAACTGCAACAACGGGCTGCGCGTACCCGAAGCCTTGGGTACCAAGATGATACATCGTCTCTGCCTCACCCACGACCAACATCTCCTGGCAGCCACCACCGACGGTCTGCTCGTGGCCAATGCCAACGAACCTTTGGCAGCCAAGATGCAGTTCCGAGTGCACCGTAAGGAGCCCAACCGCGCCGCCAGTCTAAGCAACAACGCCTGCATGGACATTCTGGAAACACAATCGCAACAGGTACTTATTGCTACCGAGAGTGGCGGCATCAACGTACTGTGTTCCAGTTCATTGGACAGCGACATCCTCGACTTCGGACATTACAATACCAGCACAGGACTGGCCTCCGACGTGGCCATCTCGCTCTTCGAAGCCTACGACCTCCTCTGGATTGTTTCCAACAACCAACTGCTCACCCTGGATTTGAGGAACGGACAAACCGAGAAGTTCGATATTGTCTTCTGGCAGGCCGTGTTCCACTTCTCCGATGCCCACCCTCTCCGACTGCCCGACGGCCGCTATCTGTTTGGCCTACAGAATGGTGCCTTCACCTGTCGCCTCGAACAGTTGCGACGCAGCACCTTCACCCCACCCATCGCCTTCACCAGTCTGTCGGTACAGGGTGGCGCCTGGCAAAAGAACGTCAACTTCCTCGACACCTTGTACCTCCGCCCCGAGCAACGATGCATGACCCTCAACTTCGCTGCCCTCGACTATCATGCCCTCGACTATCATGCCACCGACAAGGTCAACTACATCTATCGCCTGCAATCCAGCCACGATGATGGTCTGTGGAACAACCTCTACACCAATCACTCCATCACCCTGTTGGATCTGTTACCCGACACCTACACGCTCACCATCCGTTCCACCAATGCCGAGGGAGTCTGGACTCCCAATGACCGTCAACTGGTCATCATCGTCGAACCCCAATACTGGGAAACAGCGTCGGCCAAACTGCTGTTTTGCTTGCTCGTCATCGGACTGGTAGCCCTGTTGTCGTACCTCATCACGTCGTACATCTCCCTCCGCCGGCACCAACGCGAACTCTACAACCGTTACTTGCAAGCCATCTCCGAACGGCCCGAAAACGACGGAAACACCTCGACCAACGGCACGCCTCTCATCATTGCCAACAACCCCGAAGACGATGCCTTCATGGCGCGTGTCATGAAGTTTGTCGAAGAGAACATGGCCGAATCCGAAGCTTCGGTCGATGACATGGCCTCCGCCACGGCCAAGAGCGTATCGGGATTGAACCGCAAGATGAAAAGTCTCTTCGGTGTCACTCCTGCCGAGTTCCTTCGCAGCGCCCGACTGGAACATGCCGGCAAACTGCTCAAGGGCAGCGACCTTCCTATTGTGGAAGTAGCTCGCATGTGCGGTTTCTCCGACCCGAAATACTTCGGCAAGTGTTTCCGACAGAAATATGGTGTCTCCCCTTCGGCCTACAAGGATTCCAAACCGGAAGAGTAGGTTGCCCCCACAGACAGAACGTTTAGACAATATTCTTTGCTCGACAACTCACATACCACCAAACGTCATTATTGACATCTGCAACCCCTTTCAGGATATAGCAGGCGGGAAACGGTTACGTTTTCTGCCTGCTTTTTTATGTCCATAACCGACCAAAAAAATATTTGCCATAATTTTACCCACTAAGAAGAAAAAATTGTCACCACTTTGGCAAAATATTAACCCTATACATTGTAGAATAAGAGGTATCTTTGCACCCGTTTTACAAACAAAGAGACATGCGAGAATATTCATATATTAAATATTGAATACCGATAAGGCATTTAACAGAACGAGTAAATAGATAGTTTGAAACCCTATTTCCAAGTACCCAACAATTACTAAATTACATGAATCATGATGCCATCACCAACAAGGCTGAGTTCACGCAGAACGAGGGCTACGAGTAAAGCATTCAAGGGATGTTCTAAAATTGATTAGAAGTTCCCTCAAGATATGGTGAAAGGAAGATATAGTTATTTGGCTCTGCTTCGATAAAAGAGCATTTATTTCAATTCGGTGGTTTTGGTTTGAAAGAACGTTATTATCTTCCTTTCACCTTTTTATTAGAACAATATTCCCAAACGTTTTTTGATTCAATCAACTAACTTTAGATTCTTATATTATGTTACACGACCTTAAACATTTATGCGGTTGGCTGCTCGTGGCAGGTCTGTCCCTTGGGGGCACCTGCTACGGTGCAGTTTCTTCGGCAAGCGATGGATTCATCCCCGTTTCCCACGGTGGCCAACTCTACTACCAGGAACAGGGCGAAGGCGAACCCGTCATCCTGTTGCACGGACACTCTTTGGACAGCCGCATGTGGGACCAACAGGTTCCTGCCTTGGCCAATCACTACCGCGTCATCCGTCCCGACTTCCGTGGCTACGGCAAGTCGTCGGCGCAGACCGAAAAACATCAGTTCACGCACGTCGATGACATCATCACCCTCATGGACTCCTTGCATCTGGACAAAGCCCATGTGGTGGGTCTCTCGATGGGCGCTTTCGTGGCGGGCGATATGGTTGCCATCTACCCCGAACGCATGTTGAGTTGCCTCCTGGCCAGTGGCGGCATCCGTTCCACGCCAGGTCCTCACACCCCCATGACGGCGGCCGAGAAGAAACAGCGCAATCAAGAGATTGCTGCCCTGAAGCGTCAGGGCATTGACCAATACAAGAAAGAGTGGATTGAGGTGCTCATGAAGAGCGGAGGTTCGGACCGCGAACAGATGCGCCCGGCCCTGACCCGTATGGTCGAAGATTGGTCCGCCTGGCAACCCCTCCACAAGGAGGTGCGTCTCTTCTATGCCCGCGAGGCGATGGACAGTCTGGTGCGCCGCCGTCCCAACGTTCCGACCCTCATCCTGACGGGCGAGAACGAACACGATGGCCAGAAACCTGCCATGCTCCAGCATCTGCCCTATGGCCGACACAAAGTCTTGGCCAACTGTGGTCACATGATGAACATGGACCAACCCGAGGCGTTCAACAACACACTTTTGGACTTCCTGGCAGCCCATCCACGCTATGCCTTCGTAGTCGATGCCGCCGGCAACGGCGACTTCCGCACCATCCAGGAGGCCATCCATGCCTGCCCCGACTTCCGCAAATGGGGCCGTATCGTCATTCTGGTGCGCAAGGGCACCTATCACGAGAAGGTCATCGTGCCCGAAAGCAAACGTAACGTCACCCTGTTGGCCGAGGAGGGTGCCGTCCTCACCTACGGCGACTGGGCACAGAAACTCAACCGGTTCCGCGAGGAGGTCAGCACCTCGGGCTCAGCCACCCTCTTTGTCTTTGCCCCCGACTTCCGTGCCGAGAACCTCACCATCCGCAATTCGGCCGGACCCATCGGACAGGCCGTGGCGTGCATGATCAGTGCCGACCGCGTCAGCTTCAAGAACTGCCGCTTCGAGGGCCATCAGGACACCATCTACACCTACGGTATGGGCGACCGTCTCTACTTCAGCCATTGCTACATCGAGGGCACGGTCGATTATATCTTCGGCTGGTCACTCGCCATCTTCGACCACTGCCAACTGCACAGCTTGGCCGACGGTTACATCACCGCCCCCTCCACCGCCGAGGGGCAGAAGCATGGCTACCTCTTCTACGACTGCCAACTCACCGCCGCCCCTGGTGTCCAGAAGGTCTATCTCTCCCGACCGTGGCGCCCCTATGCCCAAGCCGTCTTCATCCGCTGCCAGGAGGGGAAGCACATCACCCCTGCCGGCTTCGACCCCTGGGACAAGAAAGAACCTGCCCGCACGACGTTCTACGCCGAATACGAGTGCACGGGCGAAGGGGCCAACGCGAACCGTCCCTGCTCGTTCACCAAACAGCTCAACGACCTGTCGGACTACGACATGCGCCAGATCCTGGCGGGCGACGACAGTTGGCAACCCATCGACGACTCGAACATCGTGATGCGTGTCCGCGTCTTTTAAGCAGCATAAACAAATATATCCCATACATTCCAATATAGACATTAATCAAGGTTAAAAACAAGAACTCACAATTAAAATACCAAACTAATAAGTGATTGTACCATAAAAGTGGAGATAGGACGACCTGCGACAGGCCGTCCTATTTTTTCATCAAGGACGGACCCGGTCTTTATCTTCTTGTACTCCCAATTGCGCATGGCCCTCCGCCATGCGGCTATGGACATACGCTGGGAATCGCGAAATCTTATCCTGACGGACAAAGTCATCCCGCATTCGGTAATACTCTGGGGTGCCCTCCAACGTTGGGTCGCCATCCCGGCCTGGTTTATTCTGCGCAAACCACTTAGCAGTCAGGGCCGATATTTCTGCAAAGCGCTCTCGATGCGCCAACTGTTCCTCGGTCGGTGCTCCCGTCCGAACAGGACAACGGCGCACATAAAGCGCTCCCGACTTCTTGTCGGTACTGAAGTAATATCCGCCGTTCTTCGACAACCGGCCACTCATTCCTTGAATAAACTCGATAGCAGTAATTCTTGCCATAATATATTTTGATTAACTACATATTAAACACCTGCGTCAATACCCAAGTGCCGCCTCCCAGGCCGCCCTTTTCGTTGACGCGATGCAAAGGTAGAAACTAAATTCTCCCCCTCCAAACTTTTGACTGCTATACTTTTTGCTATACTTTGCTATGGTATACTGATTACCAACAACTTACATGATATAATAACCACGAAACACACAAAAGAGCACGAAACACATCATTCTCCGTGGAAAATCCGTTACTTCTCAAAAGATGAACTATTTTCTTAATTTCCATTCACTTACGCGCTCTTCACGCGGGATAAACCCTCCCCCTAAGCAGGGGGAACGAGGGGGTCATTTATTCCCTACTATACTAACTGCTATAGCATACTGAGAACTAATCATTTAAGTCATTTCAATGCTTCTCTTTAATACAATAAGCACTGCCCTTTTCTCGGTAAAGTGTAGAGTGTAATGGGTAAAGAGGTAGCAGTATGCTCTGATCTTTCCGATAATTTATCTCTCGCAGAGTGTAAATAAGTGTAAATGAGCACTTTATTTTCAATTATTTCCTTCAGTAATTCGTTTAATATTTCTTTAAGGAAATGGGAGCCATACATGCCCTTTCGTCTCAATTTGTTCAATTCGGTGATTCACATTTATAGTGGCATTTCGTGATTACGTAAACTCCGTAACGTAGATTACGTAATGAATGTTACGCAAATCCCGTAATACTTGTTACGTAATTTGCATAATATCGGGTCATTTTTAGCGATAGAACCAGAAAAAGGGACAATTTTAGACGATTTTCTGGCAGAAAATGTTGCAGTTCGAAAGAAATCATTACCTTTGCAGCAAAACAAATGCTTATGATTAGCCCCAACAACCCATTCCTAATATCGGAATACCTTAGTCCCGAATACTTCTGCGACCGCGAACAAGAGACCAAAGACTTGATCAGTTTCTTGGGCAACGGCTGGAGCGTCACTATGATAGCCCCTCGCCGCATGGGGAAAACGGGTCTCATCAAGAATGCCTTTTACTTGCTCAAAGACCAACGGCCAGACATCCACACCTATTACATTGACATCTTGGGGACACAATGTCTCAACGACTTCGTGCAGTTGTTGGGGAATACGGTACTCGGAACGCTCGATTCGGACTGGCAAAAAGCACTGAAGCATGTATCGGAAATCGTGAAAAGTTGCAAGCCGTCTGTCGTATTTGACGAAATGAGTGGAGCTCCCAAAATCAGTCTGGACGTAAACCCTGATGTCCAGGAAACCACCCTCAAAGAGATCTGTGAATACCTTCGCCAAAGCGAGAAGACTTGCTACATCGCTTTGGACGAATTTCAGCGTCTGGCCGAATATCCGGAAAAAGGAGCAGAAGCCCTGCTGCGCAGCGAGATACAATTCTTGCCCAACGTCAAGTTCATCTTTGCCGGCAGTCAACGACACATGCTGGAATCTATGTTCAACGATACGGCCCGCCCCTTTTATCGCAGTACGCGAACCACGACATTGAACACCATTCCGTTAGACGCCTATTACGCCTTTGCGGCCCGATTCTTTGAACCACAAGGTCGTCCATTCCCCCAAGCCGTTTTCGAGAAGCTATATCATAAAGTACATGGGCACACATGGTATGTACAAGCATTGCTCAAAGAACTATACTCCGACTACCGACCCATAGACCAAGACCTTCTGGAGCGAGCATTCTTGACGTTAGTACAAAGCAACAGTTCCTTCTACGAATACTCCTACAACCACTACTCGCCCACCCTACGTCGTCTGCTCAAGGCCATTGCCACCGAAGGCACTGTCAAGGAAGCAACAAGCGCCTCGTTTGTGCAGAAGCACAAACTGAAAGCTGCCAGTTCCGTCTCTACGGCCCTCCGCTCTTTATGTGAAGACGATACTGTATGCAAGTCCACAGAAGGATATCGCCTGTACGACCCATTCTTTGCTGCCTGGCTCCGAAGATTGGGATAAAAGAAAAGAGCGAATTAGCGTGAAATGAAAACCCAAAATGACAAATATCAAGTTTCATTCCCCCCAAGAACTGTCAGGAAGACGTTTTTTTAAGTAAAAAACGATAAAAACAGAAAAATAATATTATATTTGCAACGATGAAAATCAGTGCATATAAATCTAACCAAGGTTTACGGGCACTTAAAAACGTATTAAGGGGAACACTCATGTGGTGTTTCCCTATTTTTTATCTTTAGTAATAATATGGCATTGGAAATTAAAACTGCAACTACCATTGATGAGCAAATACAAAGGCTAAAAGACAGAGGCATGCTATTTGAAGACGAACAAAAGGCGAAAGAAACCCTTTTGGACATTGGCTATTACCGTATGGGCTTTTACTGGTTCCATATGGAAAAGCGCTATCCAAACAAGGAGAACCGCGACCATTGTTTTAAAACAGGTGCGAAATTTGAAACTGCCTCCCAACTCTATCAATTTGACCAATCCTTAAGGAGGATACTGTCCTCCTATCTGTTGGACATTGAGGTCAATATCCGCACAAAGGTCATATACCATATATCGAATCGCTACAAAGATAACCCAACTTGGTTTGCAGACAACAGACTCATAATGCAACCCTATATCAACCAGTTGGAGCAAAATTATAAAACACAAATTGCAAACAACGATGTCATCAAAAGGCACGCCAGAAAACACATAAATGACAAATTTGCTCCTGCCTGGAAGACGTTGGAATACATGTCGTTCGGCGACCTTATCAGGCTGATAGAAAATCTAAAATCGGAAGAGGACAAAAAGATTATCTTCAATTGCTATGGTCTTTCCGACGATAAGACATTTCCTAACTACGTCAATATCATCAGGCAATTAAGAAACAATTGCGCCCATGGACATCCAATATTTGATTTCATTGCCGCAAAGTCACTGAGAGCAGCGAAATTCAAAAAAGTGATTAATCAGAAGAACCTCTCCCCAACTTTCTATTCCGACCTGCAAGGTTCTCTTTTAGTGGTCCAATATTTCCTGTATTACCTTTCTGGGCATAAAGGCGACACGTTTAGAGAGGAAATGAAACACTTGTTTCTGCAAGATATACAGGATGACTTACAGCCCATTGTCGGCTTTCTCCAAAACATACCTTGGTTGAACGAAAAGTTATGAACGTTCAACAGTATTTAAAGAGAAAAAGAGCGTGCCACTTATATGGCACGCTCCATTTTTTATAACAGGAACTATTAGATTTCTTATTCCTCTGCTGGAGTAGCAGGCTTCTCGTTCTTGATGAAGATTGCACCACCGACCTGAGGAGCACCACTGTAAGAAGTGTGGTAACCCATGATGGTGATGGTATCACCTTCTGCAACATTGAGAGTAGCGAACTGCTTGCTTGCCTTATCCTTCATGTTGTTGAGAACGCCATAGACATAGACGCTGCCTGTAGCATCCACAAGGTTGAAGTTACCGTAAGGCTCGATGGTCTTACCCTCGGCCTTTGTAACGGCACCACGGAGGATATAAGAGACAGAACTGGTCTCCTCTGTAGCCAAGAAAGCTTCAACAGTCTTGGTGTCATGAGCAATAGACTCAACAACAACAGCATTCTTCATCTGAGCTGCGTTGTTGTAAGAGGTCTTGACAGACTGGAGAACTACCTCATCACCGACCTTGAGGCCAAGAGACTTGAAGTTCTTGGTATTGCCCTCGGCATCGAGAACACCATAGACATAAACCTCACCAGTACCATCGTTGATATAGAGGTTGCCATAGATATTGTCCTCACCTGTCTTTTTGTCCTTAACAATGTTGGTGATGATACCACGTACCTTATACTGGGCTACGCCATCCTCCAGAGCATTGAACTCGGCACAAGAAACCTCGACAACGGCACCCTTCTGGGCGATGTCAACCTTGGCAGTGTAATCCTTCTTGCCGTCGTTGGCAGTGAAGACCAAAGTTGTGGTGCGGTCACCACCCTCGTTGGCAGCAGCCTTGAAGCTGACGGTATTGCCACTGACAGAAGCGATTGACAACCAATCCTGTGCATCCTCTGGGATAGCCACATTGAAGCCGTTGCACTTGTTGGTCAAGTGGGCAGTGATGATGCCGCCCTCGACAGGGAGTTCGGCAGACTTCACACCAGCCACCAAGGTAGAGTCACACTTCAAGAGCGACTTGTTCACCTTAACGACAGTAACATCAACGAGCTCTACAGTACCGTTGTAAGTGGTCTTTGGACCCTGGATGGTAACCTCGTCGCCCACCTCAATCTTGTTGTTGACGATTGGGTTGTTCTGAGTCTTACCGTCATAGAGAGTACCATATACATAGACTTCGCCGGTGCCGTCATTCAAGTACCAGTTGCCATACTTGGTGTTGGCGATGCTGGTTACGGTACCCGTCACCTGATAAGTCTTGCTGTCTGGACCAGCCAGAACCTCAGCACAAGTCACAGAGGCAACCGTTGAGAGACCCTGGATGACGTTGATGCGCTGACAGGTAACGCTGTCGCCCAAATAAAGGAGCACCTCAGCACTACGGCCGTCAACCGTCTTCTCGGCAGAGAACTTCACGGTACGCTGACCAGCCTCACCCTCTTTGGGGTCGATGGTCAACCACGCTGGAACCTCAGCAAAATACCAGTTCGACTTGGCGTTGACAGTAAACTCAGCTGAACCGCCATCCGGATTGAGGGAGATATACGACTGCGTTACAGAGAGATTGCTCAGGAACGTATCTGGATCCTGGTCAACGTCGCACGCCGTAAAGGCAAAACCCATGGAAAGAGCAGCACCAATGGCTGCCATGAAATATCTTGCTTTCATGAAAATCTGTATTAATCAAGACCTCCTCCCGACCCGCAAGTCGGGAGTGGGTCTATTCATTATATTAGTTGAAAATATACTTAGCACCGATAGACATGTACCAGCACTGGCCGATAGCGTGGTTGCGGCCCCAGATCTGGGTGTTGCCGCTGATAGCCTTTGGCGTAGAGAAGGTTGCATAGCCGTCGGCATCTACACCCTCGTACTTCAGGATACGGGCTGCACCCGAAGAGGTGTAGCTGGTGTTCATCACCTTGCTTACGCCCCAAGTGCTGTTGAAGAGGTTCATGACGTTCTTGATGTCGGCACCCACCTGCAGGGTGTGCTTGCTCTTGCCGATGTTGAACTTGAAGTCATGCTTGAAGCTGATGTCAACACGGTGTACCCAAGGATTGTAGATACTGTAACCCTCGGCATACTCACCTTGGTGGCTGCTCAGGTAGTCATCCTTGTGCACATAGTCCATGAAGCGATCGCGGTCGTCGTCACTGACGAAACGGAACAGACCGTCCTTCACCTGCGCGTCGGTTGGGATGTAGAGAGCATCGTAGTTGTAACCGTCACCGTTCATGTCGTTGACAGTGAGGTAAGAGTAGTTGAAGCCACCACGATAGGTCTCGTAGATGATGCCGTAGTGGTTGTTAGCCTTGTCGTTGATGGTAGCCGAAAGGATGAAACGGTCTGGAGTCAAGTTGTAGGCATTGTGCAACTTGATGTTGTTAGGACCTTCGGTAGTAGGCACATAGGTGAATGCCGACTCAGCAGCCGAACCAGGCATAGAGGTCAACTCCTTCTTGGCGGTGTGCGTGTAAGCAGCCATGAGGTCGATCCACTCGGCTGGCTTGGTGTTCAACTGGAGGCTGGCCGACCAACCATAACCCTTGCTGGTGTTCTCCAACATGAAGGCCTTGGTGTTGGTGCGATAGCCGGCAGGATAGATAGGACGGTTGTCCACGCCGTTGAAGCGGGCGAAACCACCTACGTTCGGAATAGACCAGTCGCTGATGCATACGTCGTTGATGGTCTTGTTGAAGATACCCTCGGCAGTGACGCTCATTGGGAACTCGAATGGCAGACGGTAGTCAACAGCGAAAGAGGTCTTCCATACCTGTGGAAGCTTGAAGTCTGGATCGACAGCCGAGATGGCCGATGGAACGGCACCATCCTTTGGCGAAATCGTTGAAGGATAGAGCTGTACGCCAGCACCGTTCTTCATCGAGAAGAGTTTCTCCTTCAAGCCCGAAACAGTGGTAATCATAGGACCGGCAAACTCGCTCATGGTGTAGTCGGTACCATACTTCTTGTTCAGGTTATCCAAGTTCTTGGCATTGATCTGCGCCTGATACTGAACCATACCGGAGTTGGTTGGCATGTTGGTGAAGAATACCAATGGCAGACGGCCCTGGAAGAGACCGGTACCACCACGCAGGATGAGACTCTTGTCACCCATGATGTCCCAAACGGCAGCAACACGTGGAGAGAGTGTCAGGCTGTTGCCAGGCCACTTGCCGGTATCGATGTGACGACCATTGAAGTCGAGGTCATAGATGGCCTTGTTGGTCATCAAGTCGCTGTTGTCGAAGAAGATCTCGTCGAAACGGATACCTGCCGTAACGTTCAAGTTCTGGTTCACCTGCCACTCGTCCTGGAGGTAGAGACCTGCCTTATTGTAGGTGACACGGGCAGCTGGTTTGTCCTCGCCGTCATAACCGTAGGTCAAGCAGACCACTTCGGGAGCAGCCTGTGTGAGGAAGTCCTCCAAGCTCTTGTAACGGTAGTAACCTGAACCGTTACGCATGTACATATTATCAGCCATCTGATACTCGTAGTTCAGACCAGCGGTCAACTTGTGTGCACCGAGGTAGTAAGTAACATCGTCCTTGATGTTCCAGATGGTGTTGTGAACGGCATTGTTCCAAGTGAAGAGCTCGTAACCCAAGCTGATGTAGTTCTGACCGTCGCCATCCAGGATATCGACGAATGGGAACTCGCTCGAGTCGCTGTCACGGATATCGTCCAACTTAGAGAAGGTGAACAGCAACTGGTTGGACAACTGGTCGGTGAGACGGCTGTTCAGATCCAATGACAGAGAGCTGACCTTGTTCTGCATAGCGTACATAGAGTTGGCATACGACATGGCATACTCCGATGTACGGTTGTACGAAGAACGGGTACCACCATCCATTGAACTGCCGTTAGGTGCGTTCCAGATGTTGTTCAACGTATAGTTGTAACGGGCAGCCAAGTGGTGCTTGTCGTTGATGTTCCAGTCCAAACGGATGAGGAACTTCTTGTTGTTCTCGTCAGCAGGGAAAGATGTGTAAGAACCGGTGTTGTAACCATAGGTCCTGGCAGCATAGTCGGAAACCTGCTGGAGGTCGTAAGATGAAGTGCGCGACTGATAGTTCTCGGGATCACCGACGCCTGGGTTCATCTGACCGGCTACAGCCTTGGTTGCATCAATCTCGGAAGCACGCCAGCGGTTGGCAATGGTTGGGATTTTGGCAAACTCCAAGTTGGCGAAGAAGAACAACTTGTCCTTGATGATTGGACCGCCGAGGGTGAAGCCGTAAGTGGTCTTCTGATCCTTGGCACGTACGCCATCCAACTGCTCACGCTCGATAGCATCGCCACGCATGTTCTCGTTCTGGTGATAGACGTAGGCACTACCCTTGAAGGTGTTTGTACCTGACTTGGTGATGGCGTTCACACCACCGCCAATGAAACCGGTCTGACGAACGTCGTAAGGTGAGATAACCACCTGAATCTCCTGAATAGCATCGATAGAGATTGGGTTACCACCACCAGGCAACTTCTCCGAAAGACCGAAGTTGTTGTTGAAGTTGGCACCATCCACGGTAAAGTTGGCTGTACGGCCATCTGAACCGCCGAAGGTCATATCCTTGCCGCCACCGTAAGGAGAGAGACGTACCATGTCGGTAATGCCACGGCTTACGGTTGGCATAGAAATCATCTGAGAGTTAGAGATATTGGTGGTAGCACCTGTCTTGAGGTTGGCAGCAAACTTGGAGCCGGTGCCAACGACAATGACATCCTTCAAAAGGGAGGCATCCTCACTCAAGTTGACGTTGAGGTTGAAAGTCTCGCCCAATGCAAGATAAATCTCTTCGAAGGTCTGTGTAGAGTAACCTACATACGAGACCTTGACCGTGTAAGGACCACCTACACGCATACCTTGGATACTGAAAGCACCATTCTCGTTCGAGATCGTGCCATAGTGTGTGCCTGAAGGAGTGTGGATAGCCTGAACGGTAGCACCGATCACCTCTCCATCAGCATCCATAATCTTACCACCCAATGCGGATGTGGTAACCTGAGCCATTGCAGCGAACACTGCAACGACCGACATAAAAAGAATCAATAATGACCTCTTCATTGCATTTAGGATTAAAATATTAAGTATAAAGAAATTAAATACCCATTAAAAAACGTAAAACCTCTTGCCGCTTTGAGAGGAAGCCCTTGAATCTGTTTTTCTTTTTGCGGTGCAAAGTTAGTCAATATTTATGACATAAATATTCATCACCGCCTAAATATACAAAAATTAACAATAGGCAATTAACAATTGTTAAATTACCCCAAACGTCTGGACTACAAAAAGAAAAAGGCGCAGCCGGAAGCTACGCCTGAATTCTATCTTGATTCGGTTATAGACAATGAAGTCTTCGATGGACTTGAACCCTTTTGCAGGGGTCTGGCATCGCGACTTGATTACTTCTTAACCTTATCAACGATTGCCTTGAAAGCCTCTGGATGGTTCATACCAAGGTCAGCGAGGACCTTACGGTTGATGTCGATGCCATTTGCATGGAGCAGACCCATGAGCTTAGAGTAGCTCAGTCCCTCCAAACGGGCAGCAGCATTGATACGGACAATCCACAAAGCGCGGAAGTTGCGCTTGTTGTTACGACGATCGCGGAATGCATAAGTCAAACCCTTCTCCCAAGTATTCTTAGCAACGGTCCACACATTCTTGCGGGCACCAATGTAACCTCTGGTGAGGCGGAGAATCTTCTTGCGTCTTTCACGTGACGCTACGTGATTTACCGAACGTGGCATAGTTCTAAAAGTTGTTTAAACGCCGTGGAAAGAAATCTTTCGCTTGTAAAACGGTTGTTTGGTTAATAGATCTTGTTTGAAAACTTGTTTAGTGAGTCTCGTGTTGAGCAAGAATTTACTTCAAGCAGAGCATCTCGCGAACGTTGGTCTTGTTGGCGTTGTCGAGAATAGAGAACTTACCGAGGTTTCTCTTCTGCTTCTTGGTCTTCTTGGTCAAGATGTGGCTCTTGTAAGCGTGCTTTCTCTTGATCTGTCCTGATCCGGTGAGCGTGAAACGCTTCTTAGCACCGGAGTTAGTCTTAACTTTTGGCATTTTTGTTTATAAATTTGTTGTTTATTTATTATAGGTAATATAGGAACTCCAGGTACTATAGTAAATACAGACACTACAGTTTTCTATCACCTACTTTTATTTTCCTTCTTCAGCAGCGCCCTCAGGCTTGGCAGCTTTCTTACCGGCACCGGCCTTCGGGCTGAACATCAGGATCATGCGCTTGCCCTCCAGTACGGGAGGATAGCTGTCAGGCTTACCAACCTCTTCGAGGTCTTTGGCGAAACGAGCCAAGAGCACTTCGCCCTGTTCCTTGAACAAGATAGAACGACCCTTGAAGAAGACGTACGACTTCACTTTGGAGCCCTCCTGCAAGAATTCCTTGGCATGGCGGAGCTTGAATTCGTAGTCATGGTCATCGGTCTGAGGCCCGAAACGGATCTCCTTGACAACCACCTTCGCAGCATTGGCCTTAGCTTCCTTGGCTTTCTTCTTGAGCTGGTAGCAGTATTTCTGGTAGTCCAACACCTTGCAAACAGGGGGGACCGCAGTAGGACTGATCTCTACCAAGTCCAATTCTTGCTCCTCAGCGATGCGCATGGCATCCTGGATGGAATAGACGCCCATTTCGACGTTATCACCCACCAGACGAACCTCCTTCACGCCACGAATCTGCTCGTTGATGCGATGTTGGTCCTTTCCGTTATTGTTATTATTGGTACGTTGGTCGCGGTTTTGAGGACGCGGACCGGGAGTTGGTTTGGGGCGATAGCCACCATTTCCGTGAGGAGTAAATGCCATTAACTAATAGCTTGGTTTTAACTTGTTGTTTTATTTGCGATTGGGCAAAAAATACCGAATCGGCTGCAAAGTTAGAAAGTTTTTTGCAGATTTAGCAATTTTTCACACTAAATTCTGCAAAAAACTCACTAAATTAGTTCATTTTAATAACTGGAGTGTTCAATTTGTGACTGTACCTCAGCGACTACCGACTTAGCGAACTCTTCTACAGTGAGTTGGCCACCGTCGCCGGCACCCTGCTTGCGGATACTTACCTTACCCTCAGCCTGTTCCTTTTCGCCCAGGATGAGCATGTAAGGCACCTTCTTCATCTCGTTGTCACGAATCTTACGTCCAATCTTCTCATTGCGGTCATCCACATAGACGCGGATGTCCTCCTTCTCGAGCGCTGCCTTGACCTCGTAAGCGTAGTCGTTGAACTTCTCGGAGATTGGCATGATTGCCACCTGGTCGGGCGACAACCACAATGGCAACTTACCGGCGGTGTTCTCGAGCAATACGGCAACGAAACGCTCCATGGAACCGAACGGCGCACGGTGAATCATGACAGGACGGTGCTTCTGGTTGTCGGCACCAGTATATTCCAACTGGAAGCGCTCTGGCAGGTTGTAATCCACCTGGATGGTGCCGAGCTGCCAACGACGACCGATGGCATCCTTCACCATGAAGTCGAGCTTTGGACCATAGAAAGCTGCCTCTCCATATTCTATCTTGGCGGGGAGGTTCTTCTCCTGGCAAGCCTCGATGATAGCCTGCTCGGCCTTCTGCCAGTTCTCCTCCGAACCGATATACTTGTCGCGGTTCACCTTGTCGCGCAGAGAGATCTGTGCCTCGAACTGGTGGAAATCCAATGCCTTGAAGATGATCATGATGATGTCGATGATCTTCAGGAACTCCTCCTTCACCTGGTCTGGACGGCAGAAGAGGTGTGCATCGTCCTGTGTGAAGCAACGTACACGGGTCAAACCATGCAACTCTCCGGTCTGCTCATAGCGATAGACGGTACCGAACTCGGCGAGACGCAATGGCAGGTCACGATAGGAACGTGGCGAGGTCTTGTAGATCTCACAGTGGTGAGGACAGTTCATTGGCTTGAGCATATAGAGCTCGTCTGGATCGGGGGTCGAGATAGGCTGGAACGAGTCCTTGCCATACTTAGCCCAGTGACCGGAAGTGACGTAGAGGTTCTTGTTGCCGATGTTTGGTGTGATGACCTGAACGTAACCGTAGCGCTTCTGAATCTTGGTCAAGTAGTCCTGCAAACGGTTGCGGAGGGCAGTACCCTTGGGCAACCAGAGTGGCAGACCGGCACCGACGTTCTGGCTGAAGGCGAAGAGTTCCATCTCCTTGCCGAGCTTGCGGTGGTCGCGCTTCTTGGCCTCCTCCAACAAGTTGATATACTCATCGAGCATCGACTGCTTCGGGAAGGTGATACCATAGACGCGGTTCATCTGAGGGTTCTTGTCGTTGCCGCGCCAGAAGGCACCGGCTACCGACAATACCTTGCAGGCCTTGATGGCACCCGTATTGGGGAGGTGTGGACCACGGCACAGGTCGGTGAAGTTACCTTGTGTATAAGTAGAGATCTTACCATCCTCGAGCTCGCTAATGAGCTCGCACTTGAAGGTCTGACCCTTGGCCTGGAACTCCTTGAGTACCTCGGCCTTAGCTACCTCCTTACGGACGATCTGCTCCTTCTGGCGAGCCAGTTCGAGCATCTTCTTCTCAATCTTGGGGAAGTCTGCCTCCTTGATGTTCTCACCATTGGCAGGCACGACATCATAGTAGAAGCCATTCTCGATGGCTGGACCGATACCGAACTGGATACCGGGATAGAGTTCCTGCAAGGCTTCGGCCAAAAGGTGTGCCGAACTGTGCCAGAAAGCATGTTTGCCCTCTGGGCTGTCCCACTTGAAGAACTCGATGGTGCTGTCGGCAGTAATGACGCGGGTAAGGTCATACATTTCTTCGCCGACTTTAGCTACAAGCACATCCTGTGCAAAACGTGGGCTGATGGACTCAGCCACCTGAAGAGGCGTTACGCCATCCTCAAACTCCTTGACCGACTGGTCTGGAAAAGTGATTTTGATCATTGAATTACAAATTTCAATTAGTTATTTATTATGGTGCCTCGACTGGGGCCTCCAAGACAACGGAGGTTGCGGCAGCTTTGGCAAAAAAGTCAAAAGGGAATAAGTCTATATTACTATAAAATCTATAGGCACTATAGGAAATATAGGTACTATAGGCACTATTGTCACTATTGTCACTATCTTTCACTTCATCGGATTCTTCACCATCTGGATATACTCCTCCACGAACGGCAGGTTAATCCAACCATAGTGGCGGTTGATGAGCAGCACCAGGACGCAGAAGACGATGATGCCGAGCAGCCACAAGAGGATCTTCTTCCAGACAGGCATCTTGCGGTCGGCAAATGGATCCTTCAGCTTCAGGCCCATCGGATATTTCGCCTCTTGCGTGAGCGTCTCGCCGAATGGGATGTTCACCTTGGCAGCAGCATTGACCGCCCAACCGTTGGCATTGAGCAATGGTGCCATGTTACGCTTGCGCAGTTTGAGCCAAGCCAGGAACATCGACGGACCGGAGATGACCAACATGATGGCCAACAGGACCAACGGGAACTGCCACCACTTCAAGCCCATGATGCCGGAACCGATAGCGACCAGCGCCGAACCAATCATGCCGACAGCCATACCGATGGCAGCAAAGACACCTGCATACTTGGCAATGTCGAAGGTGCTTGCCTTCGCCTCACCCTCAGCCGGCTTGCCTTCGGCGCCATCGAGGTTGCTTTTGGCCTTCTCGGTCTTCTCGTTGATGGCGGCAGCCGCCTTCTCCGACTGTGCCTTGTCCTTCTCGGCTGCATATTTCTCGATATTGTCCTCGATGAGTTTGATCATCTTCTTGTACGGACGCCACATCGCCTGCTTGATGCTGATCGGATTATCGACAATGGCGGTCACCTTGGCATCGAAGTCTCGACCCTTGCGGTCGTAGAAGATGCAGTTCTTGCCCACAAAGATGTCGTCCACATCGCCCACCGTCATGGCTGCCATGATGTTGTACGATTCGTTCCACACCTTGCTGCTCACAGCACAGGTGATGAGGTACATGCCCGACTTGGGTGACTGGGCAGTCAGCGCAGCGGCATCGGCCACCTTGACGCAGAAGTCGCAGGTGCGCTGGTCGATGACCAGGGTGCCGCACTGGAAGATGGCTTTCTTCTGCACGTCGTAGAAGTCCTGGAACGACACATAGTTACGGAGCAACGTATAGTAGTCGCGCGTCAGGTGCAGCAGCTTGTCCACCAACTGCACCGCAGCGGTCTCTTCGTCCAACGGAATATCCGCCTCGGTCACTGTGATGCTGGCCTGATAGTCGCGATAGGCCTTGATCTTGGCACCCACCTCGGCCCACATCTCTTCGGTCAATGCCTTGGCCTTGGGGTCCAATACCGACTTGACGACATTCCACTGCCCCACCCAGGCGGGGTTGATGGCAGCCTGGAGCGACAACTCCTGCGAGCCATCCACACGGGCAATCGGATAGGTGGCAATCTCCTCCATCTTCTGAGTCAAGTTGTCGGCCGAGATAGCCTCGATGCGTGAGGTCTGTACATCCAGGGCCTGCGTGCTCTCGGTCGAGAACTGCGCCAACTTGGAACGCATGAAGTAGTCCTTCACCTTGGTGTCCAACGCATTGTAGGCTGCCTCCACGGCATCGGTCTGGTCGCCGAAGGGTGCCTCGATTGCGGCACTCGTGTCGATGGCTGCCAGGGCTGCCTCCAACTTGTTCTTCAGGAACGCAGCGAGGCAACTGGAACTGTCGGCCAGCGAGATCTCCTTCGCATCGGCCTTGCCCAACTCCTTCAGGATCTTCTGGGCGGTGTCGTAAAGCGCCTTGCCGTCGGCATCCTCCTGATTGAGCAGGTCGAGGGGCAACGTGTCCTTGCCCTCCAGGATGAACTCCTTGTCCTTCAGCACGCGGGTCAACCACTGTGCCACCTCAATCACTTCGTTCACATGGATAGCACCGTCGTTGTTGGTGTCCATATACTTCAACGAGGCCTCGTCTATCTCCAAGCCCTTGACCGGGCAAGAGAGCACCGTCCACTTCTTGATGTCCAGCTCAGACAGGTGAGCAATGTCTTCACCGCTTCCGATGTGAATGCGGGTGATGCCGCCTATGCGGCTATAGTTCCATTTGTAGTTAGCCATATTATTAGTCGGTTTATTTGTATGTCCAAGAGCAGGAAGGAATGAAGTCTTCACTATCAAGCCGAGGCAAAATTCATCAAGCCGTGTCAAGGTCCTAAGTAGGCAAGATTCATCAAGCTGGTTGAGATAGCTTTGTCTATACAACCTCATGACCTCACAACCTCATGACCTCACAACCTCACAACCTCAATAGACATTACGGGCGCAAAGTTACAAATTTATTAGATACCTTGTACAAAAAACGGCAAAAATCTCTACAATCGTCCGACGTCCTACCGTAGTTGCTTTCTTTTTCCGTTCTTTTTTCTTTCTTTTTTGGTTCTTTTTCCTTCTTTTCGAAGAACGCATCCAGGAAGTCACTTCCTCCAAACGCCGTCCTCACCTCATCGTCAGTGCGGTAGGGCATGAGAGTTGGTTAGACAGGGTATTTTAATTTTTAACTTTTAACTCTTAATTGTTAATTTTCAATCGTCCCTGTCACTTCCCTGTCACTTCCTTGTCACTTCTTTGTCACTTCTTTTAATATCCTTGTCACTTCCGTTTAAAACAAGCAGAGGCAAAGACCTTGCAGTCCTTGCCTCTGTTTGTTTATAGATTAGAAAAATCAACGATCCATGACGCGCTTGCCGTTCTGGATATAGAGCTGACCCTTCTGACGCATCTGAGCCTTGCGACCCTGGAGGTCATAGGTGTTGTCAACCTGAGCATCGACAGCCAACGTCTCGATAGCCGAGGCATTGACAAGGTCAATCTCCTGACCGAAGTCGGCCACCTTAGCAGGATCGATCACGATGACAGCATCGAGAGCACCCAAGGTAGGATTCTCGGTATAGACGAACTTGGTACCCTCCTCGTTGAGCACATAAGCTGGAGTCTCCAATGCGAGGTTCTCGTAGCGGTTGTTAGCCACCAGACGATAGCCGCCATTGGTAGGAACAGTAGTAACCGTAGCAGCCACCTGGATAGGAGCAGCCTCGGCCGAGTGCAGCACGACTTCGTTGCCCACCTTCTCGGTAAGCGGCTCAATCATGACAGCAATACCAGCCTGGAAGTTGGTACCCTCAGCACGAACGGCCGACTCGATATTCTGAGCGTTGACCAGCGTAGCAAGGTCGGCAGCATTCTTGGTGTTCTGTGCAGTACGAGTGTGGAGAGTCAGAATACGATAGTCCTCACCCAACTTGAGGGTATCACCCTGCGCATTGGTAATGACGTTGGTGCCAACTACGAATGCAAATGGCAACGTGAATGCAGCATACTTGCCAGAGACGGCAACGTGAACATACTGTGTACCTGTCGTAGCAATCAAGGCAGTTGGATACTCACCTGCAATGGTGGCACCCACGCCAGCCTCGAAGTCTGCGATGGCGGCTGGGAAGGTGTTGCCCTCGCCGGAAAAGCCAACGTATGGCTCGTTGTAAACGGCACGTGAGTCAACGTAACGGTTGACAACGGCCGACTTCAACTCACCTACCTGTGCATAGACTGAGAACCAGCCGAAGGCAGCAGAATCGGTGGTGATGGTGGTCTCCTTCAAGGTGTCGGCCTCGGTAGCACCGATGGACTGATAGAAGATAGCAGCGTCAATCAACTCAGAGGTATTGTCCTTCACATTGAAGTTACGAACGGCTCCTTCGCCAACACCTGCGAAGGCAACGGTTGGAGCTGCCAAGTCGGTGAGACTGAGGTAAACAGGTGAGATAGACTTAGGTGAAGCTACAACACCCTCGTACATTGCGTATGCCTCAATGATGGTTGCCTCGTTGGTGAATACAACTGGACCCTCGTACTTGGTGTACTCCTCTGGGAAGGTGTATTCGCCAGCGATGATCTTACCCTCCTCATCGATGGAGTAGGTGGTAGAAGCAGCGCGATAGTAGATGTCGGTCTTGTCGGTGGCATCGAGGATGGCAACGGCAGGATTGATAACATCATAGTGATCAAGAGCAAACTCTGGAGCCATGACTGAACCGGCACGACCAGCAATCTTGACATCGTCCATACGGAAGCTACCAAAGCTACGAGCAAAGTCCTCATAGAGCTTGGTGATTACGACAGGAACGTCCGAGATCTTGGTCTTGACCTGGGTCTGACCAAGGTTATTGACAACGGTCAGGACTGCGCCTGATTCGCTGACAGTGACATCGACAGAAGCGAGTTTGTCATCGGCCCACTCAAAACGGGTTGGCAGGTAGAAGCCGAAGGTACCAACAACTTCACCAGCACCGTTATAGACAGTAGTGATACGCTCGCCTGGGTTGGTGTCCCCATCGAGAGGAGTCTCGAACTTGAAGAGGACATCCTCACCAGCATAAGCGGTGAATACACTTGCACCACCGTTACCGGCAGCAATACCAATCTTGAATGACAAGGTGTAAGAGGTTGAGCTGTACTCTGGGAACTCCAACTGTGCCCAACGGCCACCAGACTGACCCTGCTGGAAGAAATGGAGGAAGTGAGTACCGTCAGCAGCCTCGGTGTTGACTGGCATCCAAGCACTGTGTGCAGTCCATGAACCGATAGTGCCGTCCTCGTAATCCTCGAAGAAGATGGTTGAAGCGTATGAAGGAGCAACCTCAACAGAAGACTTTTCGGAATCAACATAACCGGCAGCACGAGCGTATGCAGTGAAGGTTGCACCTACTGGAACACCCTTGATGACATCGCCGTTGGCAGCAACACCTGTGGTCTCACCATAAGCCCAAACGATTTCAACTGCTGGGTTGAGGAGAACCTCCAACTGGCTGGTAGATACCTTCAAATCGGCGCTCTGGTTGACAGCTGAGTAGTCCTCGGTAGCGATTTCTACACCTGCCAACTGAATAGTGGCACCTGCCTCGAAGGTGGTATCGACAACAGCCGACTCGAATACCTTCTCTCCCTCGATGTAACGAGCCCAAACCTCGATGTCGGTCTCAGCCTCGATAGCGATGGTATCCTTAGCCTGCTTGCCAACGACCTCTTCACCGTCATTGAGTTTGTAAACGATGGAAGCAGTATCGGTGGCAGTTGCGAATGTAATGAAACGCTTTGCACCTTCTACCTTGAAGAGAGCAACCTCTGGAGTCTTGACGTCACCAGCGACGACATTGAGAGTAGCGAACTCAGATGGACGACCCTCGTAAACAGCAAAGGCTGTTACGGTGATGGTCTTGTCGGTGATGAACTTGTCGGTGTAATCCAAGGTGTCACCCTCAGCAATGCTGTAACGGATAACAGCACCAGGAACCTCAGTGGTAATAGTAACAGTATCAGCGCCATAGGTCTGACCAGCCTTAGTGATGGCTGGAGCAGGAGTTACACAAGCGATAAACTTCTTGCTGACGACGTTAGACTTAGAACCATTCTTCTCACCCCAAGCTGCCAAAGTAGAGGTCTGAGCGAGTTCGACTGGAGCCTCGTAGGTCTGTTCCTCGCCGCCGTCGATGGTGTACTTGATAGTAGCACCCTCGGTCTCGGTTGAGATAGCGACAAAGACAGTGTCATAAGACTCACCCTGTGGAGTGAAGACAGGATCTTCAACAATCTCATCGTAGGAATAAGTACCTGCTGCGATGTTGTCGATGTAGGTGTAACCGCTGCCACGACCTACACATGTAACGAAACCACGGAAGTCATCCAGGGTATAAGTGGTAGTGTAGTTGACAGTAGCCACGTCGGTGCCTTCGTCAGAAACCTTGACAGTGACGTTGCCGTTATCATACTTCAACTGGAAGTGATAAACCTTGGCAGGATCCAAGTTCAAGGTAGCCAACTTCAATTCCTCTGGAATGACAGTCTCGGTAGAGGTAGCAGTGGTAATGTACCAAACATCCGAAATGCCACCAGCCGACTGGTCGGTCTCCATAGCGAAGAGCAAGTTAGAGAGGTCAATGCTATTGCCTACATAGTTAGAAGCTGTTGTACCCAAGCCAAATGCGGACTGAGATCGATTTGCAACGTTACCTGACTGCAAAGCCAAATCCCACTCGATAGCCCAAGTCTTCTCGGTACCGATAACCGACTTGATTGCGTTAGTAGCAAGGTCATAGTAAGCGCCTCGGTTGCCTGAACCACTCTGGATAGCAGCAGCCATGCGTGAGTTGTTGAACTCCTTAACGACGCAATCTGCAGCGGTGTTTTTAGTCCAACCAGTAACGGTATCAGCTTCGAAGGTCTCAATCAAGGTCTTCTTGAGGGTTGGAGCCATATCGAACTCAATTTCGAGCGTAGGAGCATTTTCCTGACCGACACCGACGATGTCGCCACCACCAGCATTGTTGGTCCACATGAAGATGACATTGCTCTTGCCTGCTGCAACGGCTGCTGCCATGGCCTCGGTAGCATCCAACTCACCGACCAGAACGC
>JAEEGJ010004936.1_pt1 | contig 43380 bp, 30 predicted proteins | sample 8958761 | NCBI WGS metagenome assembly JAEEGJ01 (sample SAMN16246546, study PRJNA631951) | gut metagenome | biome: gut microbiome; feature: rumen; material: RS-attached | host: Bos | place: Iran: Karaj | collected 2018-10
CAGAGAATGGCGGCAACGATCATCTCGAACTGAAAATCACCGAGGGTCGAATAGATCCTCGCGATGATAAAGTCCATCGTCACCCTTCCGTAAGCCCAGAACGGGATTGCCTCCGTAGTCCTGTAGGTTATCGCAAATCCGCAAAGAAGTGCGGAGAGGATGAAGCGGATAACTCTGCCTGTATTCTTTTTCATGGGAGCATCTGCCATTATCACTTATCCCCACATCATATATGAAACTCCGCGGACTATCCTTTCGAAGAAAAGGACGCCGCAGTACGTATGATACAAAAGCACGATCCCGCAAAGGGAAAGGTATACCTTGGTAAAGATACCCGATTCCCTGAACTTCTTCATGTCATCGATCCACATGATCAGCGAGATGCCGAAGATCAGTATTATCGTAAATGCATAACCCCAGCTGAAGTTCGCATCCATGTCCCTTGCACCGAACTCGCTGAGAAGGAAATATTGAAGGAATCCGACACCCGCGCACATCCACACGAAAAGAAGAACCCTGTTCTTAAACAGATCCTTTCCGTGCCACAAAAGCATCATGAGCGGAAACAATATAGAAAGCACGCTTACCGCTACGATGCTGGATGCATGAACTCCCATCGCTCTTCCGGGTGCAATGACGATATGGTTGCTTCCCTGATTCACATCATACAGTGCCTTGTTCTGAAGCAGCATGATGAGAAACGACGGAATGACCGATGTCGCAAATAGCATAAGTTTTCCGGCGGGCGCATTCTTTTTGACAAGATCGATGATGAGAAAAACGAGCATCACCGGAGCGACCGCAAGAATGAAATTGGGCTTTGCCGCAGTCGTAAGTGTCAGCACGGCGGTAAACAGCACAAATGATTTTTTGGTCAGCTTCTTCGAAATGTCTTTTTCAATACCAAAATATATCAGCAGTGTCCAGAGACCCATCCACTTCATCATAAGATAAGTGGAATTGTGCCAGATGGATGCGGTATGCATTCCCATATAGCGTCCGCTCGACAATCCCCTGATATAGCACGGCATGAAAAGATTAAGGAAAAGCGCCATGATCTCCGAGGTGTAGATATCGAAGCGGTGATCGGTAACGGCGTAAATGAGTCTTGATGTGAAATACACCGACAGATATGCAAAAGCTCCGAGAACAATCGGAAGCAGCACCATCAGATGCATCTTGTTCAGTCCGATGATGATGAGCGAGATGAGTGAATAGATCAGTTTATCATCAACGGCAAGGCTGATATGAGCGGGAAGATCCGATTCGTACACCGCGCCTTCGGTCCATCCCATGAACCTGATATACATATAGATGCATGCTCCGATATAGATCGGGATCAGTACCGTCGATATTATGTGAGCGGGAGTGATACGTTCCTTTGTCTCAGACATAGAAGTATCCTCCCATGTAAAGCATTGCAAAGAATGCTATTCCGCATCCGAGGTGCCATACATAGACCGCCCACTCGAAAACGATCAGCGGTAAGGGCTGCTTTTTCTTGACGGTGTTTTCGATGAGGAGCATAAGTCCCGCAACAAACACGAAGAATATTCCGTAGATATATCCCCACGCAAAATTGCAGTGGACAAATCTTTCTCCTTTTTCATAGAGGCAGAGAAACTCGAGGAATCCCGCCATCATGACCTCCCACGCAAGAAGGAAGGTCTTGTTATCCTTAAATCTCTTCAGATTGAGGAGCATGACGACTCCGGGAAAGGCATTTGCGAGCATGACCGCAAGCACGATATTTCCGGTATAAACGCTCCATGCTTTTCCTATTCCGAATCCGATACCTCCGCCTTCTCCCGCATGTGAAGAAGAACCGAAGACTCCTCCGAACTGGATGAGCAGAGTGATGAACGTAGGAACGGCGGTTGCAAGAAGGTAAAGGAATTCTTTGTACTTCTTTCCCTTCGATATGATCAGCCTTACGATCATATGAACCGCAGCTGCTGTGACGAGCACAAATGTAAAGCTCGGCTTCGTAAGAGTCGCGAGAAGGAGGAATGCCGAGAACGCTATGTACTCCTTCTTATCCACATGATCTTCATAATAAGTAAGTATGTGTGCGAAAAGGAAGAATGCAACTATCGCAAATCCCCTTGCCGCAAGATAAGTCTGGTTATAGTAAGGGTTCGCACTGAATACGCCGAGATTCTTAAGAGTCATTCCCGGAAGATATATTCCCTCGGGCGGATAGAGCATCGAAACAAAGAACATCGAATATGACACGAGCAGGATGAAGCCTTCGAAAGCCGTTCTGTTCTTGTCTTTTTCGGGAACGAGCGGAGCCAGTTCCTTCAGCATAAAATATGAGAGTACCGCGGGAGATACGGAATTGAGTATCGTGGCGGAAAGAGCAGCTCCCATGTGCACATTGGAAAACAGCGCGAGAAATCTTCCCAGCATGAAATAAACGGGGTAGGGAAAATCAAACCCGCTGTCTATACCGAGCATTTCAAGAATATATGCATCGACATCCGAACCGTAGTGCTGGTATTCGAGATGAAACGCCTGATTCCGAAACAGCACGAACATAAGGACGGTATATGCCGCAAGAAGCAGGAAATATGCTATCTTTGTTATCTTTGCTACCTTTAATTTCTTCATTCGATTCCGGTCACTTTGTAATCCTTGTCTTCAACAGCCTTTTTGAGAACGTCATCGGAAACCTCCGATGAAAGGCTTACCACAGCGGTTCCCTTTTCATGGGATACTTCTGCCGAAGCAACACCTTCGACGGCTTCCAGAGCTTTCTTGACGGAAGCTTCGCAGTGTGCACACATCATTCCTTCAATATTCATTGTCCTGGTCATATCTGTCTCCTTTATTGCGGAAAAAAATGATTTTTCCTCATTATCCAACAGTTTGCGTTCCCTGTCAAAATCACGAGGCATGCGGTCGCCGGAACCGTCATGCAGCCTGAACAGATTCAGGCGGAGTGCGTTCATGCAAACGGTAAAACTTGAAAGACTCATCGCCGCGGCACCGAACATGGGACTCATCTGCAACCCGATCCCCGTTAACGCGCCGGCTGCTATGGGTATGAGGAGCAGATTATAAATGAAGGCCCAGAAAAGATTCTCATGTATAACGGTGAGTGTTTTTCTGGAAAGTCTGAGCGCGGCACTTACATCGGACAGTGAGGACTTCATGAGCACCACATCTCCCGCATCTATAGCAACATCCGTTCCGGCTCCTATTGCCATGCCGGTATCGGCAGCGGTGAGTGCCGGTGCATCATTTATTCCGTCTCCGACCATAAGAACTTTTCCGTGCTCGCGGAGCTTCTTTATAACAGCTTCCTTGCCGCTCGGAAGAACACCCGAAACTATCTCATCCACACCGGACTGTTTTCCGATCTGAGCGGCGGTCAGCTCGTTATCGCCGGTAAGCATCACAACCCTGAGGCCGAGTTTTTTCAGTTCGGATATCGCATTTACCGAATCCCCTTTCAATACGTCGCTTACCGCGATGATCCCAAGGAGCTTATCCCCCTCTGCAAAGTACATGGGCGTCTTTCCCTCGGAAGCAAGTTTCGAAGCGGTGCTTTTTATTTCTTCCGTCAGGGTGCATGTATCCGAAATAAATCTTTCGTTTCCGCCCCTTATCTCACCGCCCTCGGTTTTTCCGACAAGTCCGTTTCCGGGAAAGACCTTGAGCTCTTTTATTTCGGACGGAGTTATATTCCTTTCCCCCGCATATGAGACCACAGCCTTTGCAAGCGGGTGCTCGCTTCCGGACTCAAGTGAAAATGCATTCTTCAAAAGCTGTTCTTCGGTGATCGCCGCTGCGGGAAGCACATCGGTTACAACGGGATCTCCCTTTGTAAGGGTACCGGTCTTATCAAGCACCGCTATCCTGCTCCTGCCCGCCTCCTCAAGTGATGCCGAGGTTTTGAAAAGAATTCCGTTCTTTGCGCCGACTCCGTTTCCGACCATTATCGCAACAGGCGTCGCAAGTCCGAGTGCGCAGGGACAGCTTACCACGAGTACCGTGATCGCCCTTGTGAGTGCATAGGAAAGTCCGCCTCCGATGACCAACCAGATGACGAACACGACAAGAGCTATTGCCATTACCGAAGGAACGAATATACCTGAAACCTTATCCGCTATTCTTGCGATCGGGGCTTTGGTGGAAGATGCATCCCTTACCATCCGTATGATCTCGGAAAGAGTTGTATCCTCACCGACTCTTTCGGCCCTGCATGTGAGAAGTCCGGAAAGATTGGTACATGCCGCGGAAACTTTATCACCCGGTTCCTTATCGACAGGTATCGATTCCCCGGTAAGAGCGGATTCGTTGACCGCGCTGCTTCCGCTCACAACGGCTCCGTCAACGGGGATATTCTCTCCCGGTCTTACAATATATATGTCACCCACCTTAACATCCTCGATGGGAACCTCCGTCTCTTTTCCGTCGCGGACGACGATAGCGGATCTCGGAGCAAGTTTCATAAGGCTCTTCAGTGCATCGGTGGTACGCCCCTTACTGTAGCTTTCCAGGGTTTTACCCACCGTGATGAGTGTGACTATCATCGCAGCCGATTCGAAATACAGCTCGTTCATCATAAGGTCCAGTGCATCTTCCATGCATATATTAAAGATCCTGACCAGATTTATCAGACTGTAAATGTACGAAACACCCGCACCCATCGCAACGAGCGTATCCATATTCGGAGCGCCGTGTCTGACTGCCTTAAAACCGCTTATGAAAAACTTCCTGTTTATGATAAGGATAATGCCCGAAAGAACCGCTTCGAGAGTCACCGTGCCCGTATGAACAAGACCCACCGGTACGGGCCATCCGAACATCATCACGCCCATGCTGAAATACATGAGCACGAGAAGAAGTACCACGGAAGTGATGAGCCTTCGTAAAAGCTTCGGTGTTTCGGTATCCTTAAGTTCATCCCCTTTTACCGCGCCGCTTTCCGCATATGAAACGCTCGCACCGTACCCGGCATTTTCAACCGCTCTGATGATATCCTCGGATGATGCGCTTCCTTCCACGTTCATGGAATTTGTCAGGAGTGATACTTCGCATTTTGTGACACCGTCAACACCGGACACAGCCTTTTCGACATGTGCCTGACAAGCCGCGCAGCTCATACCTGTTATCTTGTATCTTGATGCTTCAGACACCGGCGGTTTTCTCCTTATCCTTTACGTACTCCGCATATTTTTCATCCTGCACGGTACTCATATCCTCGGACGGAATACTCCATAAAAACTTCACGACAAAAGGAACCGAGATGATCGCAGAAAGTATATCCGCAACCATCTGCGAACACTGTATTCCCAAAAATCCCATAAAAGGAGGGAGCAGGATAAGAAGAGGTATGTAGCAAAGTCCGGATCTTAACATGGACAAAAAAGAAGCCTTCTTTGCATCACCTATACTCTGGAACAGCATATTTCCGATGACCGATGCCGGCTGCACCACGACGGCTATGCACATGAATCTGAGTGCGGGCACTCCGTAGTGCACAACAAGATCTATCTCCTCATCCTCAACAAACATTCTGATGACATCGGCTGCGAAGATAAATCCGAGCACCGCGAAAACAGCCATGATAACCGTACCCGCTCTCCATGTTACAAAGCATGCGCGCTTAAGTCTCTTGTATTTCTTCGACCCGTAATTGAACGCGGAAACAGGCTGAAAGCCCTGACCTATTCCGATCATCGTACTTCCTATGAACATCAGCACCCTTCCGTCAATGGTCATGGCTGCCATGGCCGCGTCGCCGAAGGGTTTTGAGACGATGTTGAGCACCGAGGTTGAAAGTGTTGCACACAGCTGTCTGAGCAGAGAAGGAAATCCGGTCTTTATGATATCGAATACACATGAGGCAATCTCCCCGGCGGGAAGCTTAAGGTATTTTAATCTTATGGAGCTGATCGCCCTGTGTGAAAGGAACATATAAAGCAGGATGCCGAGGCTCAGAAACTGTGAGACCATTGTTGCGATAGCGGCTCCGCGTATCCCCATTCCGAAACCGAACATCAGGATAGGATCGAGGATCATATTGAGAACTCCGCCCGATACAAGACCGAACATCGCAAAGAATGCCCTGCCCTCATATCTCATGACATTATTGAGTACGCAGCTTACCGAAAGGACGGGACCGGAAATGATGATGTAGAGAGCATAGATCTTGGCATAGGGGAAGATCGTATCCGTACTCATGAGATGGATCAGCGGATCGATGAAGACAAGTCCGAGCATCATCAGAATAAGACCCGACATAAAAGAAGCCGCTATACCGAGAGTCAGTACGCGGTCGGCTTCTTCTTTTTTTCCTACGGCGAGGAGACGTGCGATCTTGGATCCCGATCCCTGGCCGTACATAAAACCGAAGGCCTGGAACACGGTCTGGAAGGTCATCACTATTCCTATCGCGGCACTGGCACTCTTTCCGAGCTTTCCGACAAAGTACGCATCGACGAGGTTGTATATCATCGTGATCAGCATGCTTACCACTGTCGGGACCGCCAGGGTGAAGATCAGCTTTCCCGGCGGTGTAAGTATCATTTTTTTGTACTGTCTTGCTTCTTCGTGGTTCAAATCTGTTACCTGATAAGTCTTTCTATGTCTTCCTTGGTCCCGGCTTTGACGATCATGCCTGCAAGTTCCTTACAGCTCCACACATTCAGCTTGCGGATCTGATGCTTCATCTCGGAAACCCTGCCGGGATCGACACTGAATGACTTTACTCCCATTCCTATGAACACGGGAAGCATATCGGGATACGAAGCCGCCTCCCCGCATATCGTGACGGAAATTCCCGCTTTCGATGCACAGTCGCAAACTCTCTTAACCGCGCGAAGGACGGCGGGCTGATATATGCTGCACAGCTCCGACATAAGAGGATTGGTCCTGTCGGCGCACATGATGTACTGTGCAAGGTCGTTGGTGCCTATTGAGAAAAAATCCACATCCGGCGCCAGGCTGTCCGCACACAGAACAGCCGCAGGTGTTTCGATCATGCATCCGAGCTTGATATCCGCCCTGTATGCTTTTCCTTCGGCTCCCAGCTCCGATCTGCATTCTTCCATGATGCTTCTGACATTAAGTATCTCGCTGACGGATGTGACCATGGGAATGAGGATACTCACATCGCGTCCGTTTGATGCACGGAGTATCGCACGTATCTGTATCTTGAAGTGTTCCCTGTCGGAAAGACTCGCACGAAGCCCCCTTAATCCGAGAGCGGGATTGTCTTCACGGACACCCTCGCCGGAGGGAACAAGTTCCTTATCCCCGCCAGCATCAAGCGTTCTTATGACAACCGGCTTCCCGCGGAAGGAATCTGCTATTCGGGAATACACTTCCGCCTGTTCATCCTCTGTCGGGATTTTGCTTTCGTTCATGAAAAGGAATTCGGTACGGACAAGTCCCGCTCCGTCAGATGCTGAACTTACTCCCGGCACCTTTTCAAATCCTAAATTGCACATCACATCTATGGTGATGCCGTCCATCGTGACACTCGGTGCATAGGGTTCCTTCACCGCCTTCACGTTATCCCCGGACTGTTCGATGAGCTTTTTATACGCACTCTTCTCATCCTCCGAAGGTAAGACAATGACCGTCCCGCGGTTTCCGTCAACAATGCATTCCGTTCCCGATGCGGCTTTTTCGCCGTCATATGCCACGCCAAAGACCGCGGTTATCCCCATTGAGCGCAGTATTACGGCAACATGGGATGTGGCTGTTCCGGTCTTCATGACTACGGCTCTGATCCCGTCATCAAGAAGGCTTATCACTTCTGCCGCGCTCAGTCTTTCGGCAAAAATGACATCTCCGTCATCTTCGCTTTTCTCTCCCGGTACATCGTTCGTTTCACCCATACGGGAAAGGATCCCGCTCTTTACCTCGAACAGATCCTCACTTCTTTCCATGAACAGTTCATCGCCGGAAGCCCTGAGAAGCTCCTCATATTTCCTGCATGCCTGTTCAAGAGCTTCGCCCGCTCTCTTTCCGGAATCGATCAGTCCCGTGACCTCATCTGACAGCACGGGATCCCTTGCTATCATGATCTGTCCCGAGATGATCTCCTTTCCTTCCCTGCTCGGAGCCGATGCTGCGAGCTTTTTCATATCACCTTCGAATTCCAGGAGAGCGTCAAAAAAACGCATCCTCTCAAGATCCGCGTCGAAGACCTCCGTTTCGGCGGAAGCCGTCGATGCTGCAGATCTTGACCTGATGCGTCCCATCACTATTCCTTTGCCTACGGGAAGGCCTTTATACTTCATCGAATACCTTCATTATCTCCTTGTAGTCGGGAAGCTTTCCTTCGAACACTGCAGCGCTTCCGGCAGCTATCCCGAGTTTGAGTGCGTATCCGTAATCATGCTCATCCAGGAATCCCTTTATAAATCCGGCAGTCATGGAATCGCCCGCACCGAACGCACCGAGTGCCTTTCCTTTGGGTGCCTTGCATCTGTGGATCTCTCCGGTCCTGTCAAGAAGGATCGCACCGTCCGCACCCATCGATACTATTACATTCTCCGCTCCGGACTTCTGAAGCTTTTCCGCTTCGGAGATGATATCCTTTTCATCCTTAAGCTCGCGTCCCGCAGCCTGGCAGAGTTCCTCGAGATTTGGCTTTACCAGGAAGGGTTTAAACGGAAGTGCTCTCCTTAGTCTGTCTCCGGTCATATCGACAACGGTCTTTACATTTTCCGGAACCGCCGAAAGGATCCTCTCGAGCATATCAGCAGGTGCCTGTGTGGGCATGCTTCCCGCAAGGACAAGCACATCTCCTTCGGATAATCTTTCGAGCTGGTCACAGAGTTCATCGACCGATCCGCTCTCGACAACGGGACCTGCCGCATTGAGCTCGGTCTCTTCAAATCCGCGGTCACTCGCATCTTCGTAGGGAACCCTGATCTTGACATTGATCCTGCTCATTCCGTTTTTGAAAGGAAGCATTATGAAGCCGGTACGTATGCCTATGGAACGCACGGTTCCTTCTATCTCATCGCCGGTAGTTCCTGCAATGAATCCGAGTGCCTTGGTGGGAACATTGAGATTCTTGAGAACGACGGATACATTGATACCCTTTCCGCCCGCGCGGAGCTCCTCTCTTTCCGACCTGTTCGTTCCGCCCTTTTTAAGGTAGGTTGCCGGATACATTACATAGTCGAGCGAAGGGTTAAGTGTTAAAGTGTAGACCATTTTATCTCCTTTTGGTATGCAACATGCTGAAAAGAAGCAATACCGGGAACAGTTCGAGTCTTCCGGTGAGCATGTCGAATATCAATATTAATTTCGAAAAGACGGAAAAGAATCCGTAATTGCAGGTCGGACCTACGAGTGAAAGTCCGGGGCCGATATTGTTTATCGTCGCCGTGACTGCGGTAAAGCCCGTTGTAAAGTCATAGTTTTCAATGCTGAGGAACAGAAGCGATATGAAAAAGATGACGAAATAGATCGATATGAAAACGTTGGTGGATCTGATGACCGATTCCTTGACGGTATTTCCGTCCATTCTCAGCATCTTTACTTCCCTGGGATGACGGAGCACAGACAGTTCTTTCTTGAACTGCTTCATAAGAAGAACAACCCTGTAAACCTTGACGCCGCCCGCAGTCGATCCGGAGCATCCGCCGATGAACATCAGGATCAGAAGTATGGTTCTTGAAAGCTCGGGCCATGCATCAAAGTCCGCGGTGGAGTAACCCGTGGTGGTCATGATGGAAGCCACCTGGAAGAAGGAATGATGGAACGCATCTCCGAAGCTTCCGTATATCTTGCTGATATTGAATGCGATCAGCAGAGTCGAAGCTATGATGATGCCGATATAGTATTTTACTTCCTCGATATGGAATGCGTCCTTTATCTTGCCGGATATCACGAAGAAATAGAATGTGTAGTTGATACCGCTTGCCGCCATGAAGAATGCGATGACGTTCTGCTGTGCGGCGGTATATGTTCCGCAGGATTCATTGACCATTCCGAATCCTCCGGTTCCGACGCTTCCGAAGGTCAGCAGTGCGGATGAATACAGATCCATTCCGGTTATGAGAAGCGATATGATCTCGGCAAGAGTGATACCGAAATACATTCCGTACATGAGCCTTGCGCTGTCACGCACATGGGGAACGATCCTGTCGACAGAAGGTCCGGTGGACTCCGCCTTCATAAGGTTCAGATCGGAAGTGCCGAGCATTGGAAGCACCGCCATCATGAACATAAAGACTCCCATGCCGCCGATCCAGTGCATAAAGCTTCTCCAGAACATTCCGGATCTGCTGAGAACGGTGACATCGGAAAGAATGCTTGCTCCCGTGGTGGTGAAACCCGAAACGGTCTCAAAGAGTGCGTCGATATAATTAGGAATATCACCGCTGAGCATCAGGGGCAGCGCACCGATCAGCGAGAGAACTATCCAGCACAGCGCGACGATTATATATCCTTCCTTAAGGGAAAGATGCTTTCCTCTCTTGATGCGTGTAAGCGGAAATCCGAGGATGAGACAGATGAATATGGTAAGCAGGTACCACATCCAGTTGCCGTCGGAATAGATCACGGATACGATCAGCGGAAGTATCAGGAACGCACTTTCAAAGATCAGAAGTATCCCCACTATATAAAGTATTATCGAATTCTTTTTCATTACTATTCGAGGATCTCCCTGATATTGGCTATGTGGGCTCCGCCGACGACTACTATAACGGAATCACCCACCATGAGTTCGTCCTGTCCGGTGGGGATTATGTTCTTGCCGTTTCTGAATATGCTGCATACAAGAGCGTTCTTTTTGAGCTTCAGATCCCTGAGCTTAACTCCGGTAACGGGCGACTCTACCTTGATCTTGAACTCAAGCGCTTCGGCCTTTCCGTTCTCAAGCTTATAGAGCGATTCAACATCATCGGATGCATCCGCACTCATAGAACGTGCGAACTTGATGATGTGATCCGCGGTTATCTTCTGCGGGTTGATTATGGTATCGAGATTAAGTGCGTCGATAACGGATCCGAAATTGAGTCGTCCTATCTTGGTGACGACCTTGGCGGACGAATGCTTGCGCGCGTAAAGCGAAAGAAGGATGTTCTCCTCATCGAGTCCGGTAAGAGCCGCGAATCCCTGGAATGTGGAAATGTCCTCCTGGTCGAGCAGATCCCTGTTTGTTCCGTCCCCGTGAAGGATCCTTGCAGCGGGAAGCTTGCTCGAAAGCTCTTCGCATCTCTTGTAATCCATCTCGACGATCGTCGTATCTATTCCGGATCTTAAGAGTCTCTCGGCAAGATAATACGACATCGTTCCTCCGCCGACGATCATGGCATTCCTGACCCTGCCCTTTACTTCGCCGAGCTTTCTGAAGAATGCAAGCGCATCCTTTCTTGTTGCGGCTATGCTTACATTATCCTCTGCGGCAAAGGAGAAATTTCCTTTGGGGATGATGACTTCGTTTCCTCTTTTGATGGTGCATACGATGATGCCCTTCAGCATATCCTCACGCAGTGCCATAAGGGACTGCCCGCAGACGGGCATTCCTTCCGTTACGTGGAAATGGAAAAGCTCTATCCTTCCGCCCGAGAAGGTGTCGATCTTGAATGCGGAAGGGAAAAGGAAGACCCGGGATATCTCCATTGCGGCAGCATCCTCGGGATTGATGACCATTGCGAGGTTGAACTCCCTTTTGAGAAATTCGATCTCATGCGAATATATGGGATTTCTGACTCTTGCGATAGTCTTGCATTTTCCGGCTCTTCCGGCGATCAGGCAGGCCAGCAGGTTTTTCTCATCGGAATCGGTGACGGCGATGAAAAGATCGCAGTCCGAGATTCCCGCTTCCACAAGGGTCTGATAGCTTACGCCGTTACCGACGACACCCATCGCATCGTAATGATTGGTTACGGCCGCAATGGCTTCGCTGTCCTCGTCAACAAGCGTGATATTGTGATCCTCACTTGAAAGCTGCTGGGTTATGACCATTCCTACCTTGCCACAACCGACTATGACTATGTTCATAAATCCTCCGGGATATGTGCCCGGTCTTCTTCGGGTGCCATATATGCCACCCTGACCAAGGCAAATCTACTACATCTTGTATAATACCCTATTGCAGGCGTGATTTCAATTTACGCATGTCCCCTCATTTCCTTGCGTGATGGGGCGATTCGTCGTACTCCCTGATATATTCTTTCGTATAATCGGCATCCGATCTGCAGGGAGCGTAGACCGTACCGTATTTCTGCCTGGTCTCCTCGCCCTTTCCGGTGATAAGGAGTACCGTAGGCCTTCTGACTTCAAGGATGGCCTTATGTATTGCGGCACCCCTGTCCTCTATCTCTTCATATGCGATGCCGGCTTCCTTTGCGTACTTTGCGACCTCTTCGGAAATCTCCTCCGCGGGATCGGGACCGGGGTCCTCGGCACAGATATAGATCTTGTCCGCATATTTTGCCGCAACCTGCGGAAGCTCATACCTTCTCTGATATGCCTTTCCTCCGGGGCAGCCGAAGATACCGACTATGTCATAGCCGGGGAATTCCTTTTCGACGGATGAATAGAGCGCTTCGAAGCTCAGCTTGTTGTGTGCATAGTCGACGAACGCATTTACAAGTCCGTCCTTGCTCTTGAACAGTTCCATTCTTCCGGGTGACTTAGCCTTGCGGAGTCCCTCCCTGATGCATCCGACGGGGATCCCGTATATGTCCGCCGCGGCAATGACACCGAGGGCATTTTCGACATTGAACAGCCCGGGCATCGTCAGTTCGAAATCCTCTTCAAAAGAAGGAGAAAGCTTCTTTGTCACTTTAAAGAAGATGCTTTCGCCATCCTTCCTGATATCATGTGCGTAATAATCCGCCGCTTCGTCCCTGCAGCTGAAGGTCACAAATCTTTTTGCGGCCTTTGCTTCATCGAGAACCCTTTCTATGCAGTCGGAATCGAGATTGACTGCGGCAGTATCGGTCAGGGCGAACATCTTCATCTTGGAGGAAAGATAGTCTTCGAAATCTGCATGCTCGTTAGGACTGATATGATCCTCGGAAATGTTCATGAATACCGAAACGGCAAATCTCATGCCGAGCACCCTGTCGTATTTGAGTGCCTGGCTGGATACCTCCATCTCGAGAAAATCTATATCGCTTGCGACCGCGTTGGCCATGTGCTTGTGGAGTTCAAGCGATTCGGCAGTGGTGATGTGGGATTCCTCCCTGATGACGCCGTCGTAATTGTCTATGGATGAAAGAACTGCGCTCTCTCCTTTTCCTTCGGAAGCCAGATACTCGTCGACTACAGACTTCATGTAATATGTCGATGTCGATTTACCCTTTGTTCCGCCGAACGCGGTGATCTTCAGTTTATTCTGGGGATAATCGTAAAAGAGGTCACCCAGGACCGGCATCGCCTTCCTTATGTCGGATACGATGATCGCGGGAACGCCTGCGCCTTCCCCGTATTCCTTTTCGGACACGTAGGCAACCGCACCGTCTTCTATCGCAGACTTAAGGTATTCGGGCTTAAATGCCGCACCCTTGCATATAAAAAGAGTTCCCGCAACAACCTCTCTGGAATCGTAAGTCACAAGAGAGACTGTTTCGGAAAACTTTTCCTTTAAAAGGCACTTCTGCAGAAGTCCCGCATTATCAAGTGCCTTTTCGTATTCGGATATTGAAAGTATTAAACTCATAATTCTTCGTACCCGGCTCCGCTTCTTATGATTGATTCTCTTACGAGTACATCGAGCGCGTCGACGCAGTGTGCGGGAACCTTATGATGCTTTTTGTAAACGCTTAGTTCGGTGCATGCGAGGATTATCACATTGCATCCCTTCTGCTGAAGATTCGAAACCGCAGCATGGAACTTGTCCTCGTCGCCGAGCTTTCCGGCTTTGATGTCGTCATAGATGAGGGACATCACCTTCTTCTGGAATTCGGGATCCGGTATCTCACTCTCGAGTCCGTACTCACTGCACGCCTGCTGGTAGAGACCCGTCTTGACTGCTCCGTCGGTCGCAAGTATTCCGACCTTCTTTACCCTGATCTCGCCCTCCGCGATATAACGTGCGGTCTCCTTTATCATATTGATAACGGGGATCTGAGTCATCGCCTGTATCTTATCAAGGAAGAAATGCGATGTGTTGCAGGGGATCGCAATATTGCCCGCGCCGCACTTTTCAAGCTTTTCTATCTCACCCTTCATTGAAGCAAGAAGCTTATCATATTCACCCGTATTGATAGCCTCCGTCCTGTCGGGCATTGAAGCATGGCTCAGGATGACCATGTCAATATGGTCCTGGTCCTTCAGAGCCTTGGTATGAGCTATGATCTCTTCGTAAAAGTATGCGGTTGCTTCGGGGCCCATGCCTCCGATGACGCCTAAGATCTTCTTCATCATCACACCTTATAGTATTTCCTGAACTTTACATAGTGGCTGAAATAGTTTCTGATCATCCTGTACATTCTTCCGGGATTCGAATCACCCTTAAGGAATATCGGATTGACCACCTTGCCCCCGCTCCAGAGCCTCTTCATCGTGGCTTTCAGTGCGGGATCCTTTACATATTTTAAAGCTACGCCCTTGGGAACGACCGTCCAGAGATGCTCTTCTTCGGCGTACTTTAATGGCAGGTCCTTCTTATAGAAATAATCCTCGGTAATGTACTCGGCAACATTGAAGCCGGAACCGGTGACATAGAAATTACTCCTTCCCTGTCTTGTGTTTATCTCGAAGAATTTAAATTTTCCGTCACGAGTGTCATATTTGATATCGAAATTGGAAAATCCGACATAGTTCATCGACTCAAGGAGGTTCTTAACCTTCTCCATCAGTTCCTTGTTGGGCTCGGTTATGATGAGTGCATGGTTTCCGAGTCCGTGCGGAGTATGCTCTTCGAGGAGAACATGTCCGAGGCACATCATCTTAACCTTTCCGTTACGATCGGAATATGATGTGAGAACCCTCATATATTCATCGTTACCGGGAATCCTGTCCTGAATGATGAGCGTATCTGTATATCCGGCACCGTAGATGTCGTGGATGACGCTTATCAGCTCCTTACGGTCATGGATCGTGTAAACCTTCTTCTGGGTATCGAAGGGATGCTCCCAGTACTGGATGCCGTTGGAAGGCTTGAGGATGACCGGATACGGGAAATCCATCGCAAAGTCATCTCCCATGCTGCTGTCATAGATGACCGTTCCCGGGTAATCGATGCCCCACTTGTCGCAGAGTCCGTAAAAGGTCTCCTTCATCTGGAGCGAATGCATGAGGTCATAGTCTATATAGGGAGTGATGATGTTCTCCGCAAGCTCCGCCTTATGCTTCGAGCAGAGTGCCACATATGAATCTCCGCATCCTACGAGTATTACAGTCTTGTCACTGTGCTCTGCGGCAAAGTCGTTCATCCTTTTTACGAAGTACTCATCCGTCTCAATGGCGGGGTTTGCTTCGTATTCGATGATCCTGCTGTCATAACTCGGGCCCGTCGGATACTTTCCGAACACATGGCATTTTACGTTGTACTTTTCGTAAAACGCCCTCGAAACCGAGTATGTATTGATATCTCCCCCGAGCATTACGGGGATGAATTCTTTTTCGGTAAATGATAAGGACATCGGGGCTTACCTCTTATGGTCTTTCGTTTTCAAAAACAACCTTAAGTATACCACATTTTCGGCTTTTTCGCTCGTTTTGGGCTTGTTTTGGGCTGTCCGGCCCCCAAATGTCTGGATTATTATACACGTTTGGGATAAAATTAAAAAATCGAGGTAACGATCAATGAAAAAAGCCATAAAAATACTGATCAAGATTGTTTTATCCCTGGTTTCGGCAGCCGTGGCCTTTGTAATCCTCCTGTTCGCCTTTTTGACGATTCGTGAATACAGGCCGGATGAACGGGAAACCCTGGTAACGGCATTCGAAGGTCAGGATATGCAAAAGCCGAAGGTCGGCGATGAGCTGACCGTCGTAACCTGGAATGTCGGATGCGGAACTCTCGGTGACAATGCGGACTTCTTCATGGATTACGGCGAGATGGTATATACCGCCGACAAGGAACGTGTAGGCCGAAATCTGTCCGGGATAATAGGAACGCTTTCGGACATAGATCCCGATATCATGCTTCTTCAGGAAACGGATCTCGACGCCAGCAGGTCCTATCACACCGATGAGACCGAGGTTATATCGGAAGCATTCCCGGGATTTGACTACTCATTCGCATACAACTTCAAGGTGGATATAGTCCCTTACCCCATTCCGCCCATAGGACATGTCGAAAGCGGAATCATGACTCTTTCGAGATATGACATAACGTCAGCAGAGAGGATCTCACTCCCCTGCCCTTTCAAATGGCCCATCAGGGTTGCCAACCTGAAAAGGTGCGTATCCGTTAACAGGATTCCCTTGGACGACAGCGATAAGGAACTCGTTATCGTGAATCTTCATCTTGAAGCTTACGATTCCGGCGAGGGCAAGATCGCACAGACCAATATGCTTGCCGATATCCTTAAGTCAGAGGTCGATGCCGGAAACTATGTCATCGCGGCGGGAGATTTCAACCAGGCATTCTCGGGAACAGACACTTCGGCATATCCCGAATACCCCGGGAAATGGCACTGCGGACTCATTGACGAGGATGCATTCGACCCTTCACTTTTATTCCTTCAGGACCCTTCCGCTCCCACCTGCAGATCCCTGGACCAGCCCTATGCGACAGCTGCGGATAAGGACCACTTCCAGTTCTACGTGATCGACGGATTCATCGTTTCGGATAATCTCGAGGTGATCTCCTGCGAGACCATGGATATGCAATTCAGGGATTCGGATCACAATCCCGTGGTCATCAAAGTGATCATCAGGGAATAAACCGCATCAAAGCAATCAGATTTTATATAGAGTCAGGAGATAGCTTCTCCTGACTTTTTTGTTGCTTAAGCGGTTAACGCGAAATGTATGAGTCTTCTCGCTTTTTCGTCGTCAGGCGCGAAACTTGTACGACGTAAGTTTCAGCTCATGCCGCAGGCCATTCACTTCGTTCAGGCCGGGCGGCCGTTTCTAACGCAGACGACGAAGCTCGAATCCTCATACATTTTGCGTCACCCGCAAATATAAAAATAGAGTCAGGAGAAGCTATCTCCTGACTCTTAAAGTATATTGATGTTGTTTCAGATCCCGAACAGATCGCTGTAAGCCTTGAGTGCTCCGTCGGTCTCGTGTGCAAGAACCTTCTTTGCAAGGACCTTACCGAGCTGAACGCCTTCCTGGTCGAAGCTGTTGAGGTTCCATGCGAAGCCCTGGAACATGACCTTGTTCTCGAAGTGTGCAAGAAGTGCGCCGAGTGCTTCGGGAGTGAGCTTCTCGCCTACGATGATGCTTGAAGGTCTGTTTCCTGCGAAGTTCTTGTTCTTATTGTCGTCAGCCTTTCCGCCTGCAAATGCCATGATCTGTGCAACTACGTTTGCGCAGAGCTTCTTCTGGCTGGTGCTTCCCTGGATGTCGACATCAACGCCCTGCTGGCTCTCCTTGAATCCGATGAACTGAAGAGGAATGATATCGGTTCCCTGGTGAAGGAGCTGATAGAAGGAGTGCTGTCCGTTGGTTCCGGGCTCTCCGAAGATAACGGGACCGGTCACATAGTCAACGGGCTCTCCGAAACGGTTAACGCTCTTTCCGTTGGACTCCATGTCGAGCTGCTGGAGATGAGCGGGGAATCTGCTCATAGCCTGTGAATAAGGAAGAACGGCGGTGGAGCCGTATCCGAGAACATTTCTCTCATATACGCCGATGAGTGCATCGAGAAGGTCGGGGTTCTTAAGGATGTCCTTTTCCGTAGCGGTCTTATCCTCAGCAGCCGCACCGTCAAGGAATCTTGCGAAGATATCGGGACCGAATGCGAGTGAAAGGATCGCACCGCCTACGGCTGAGGTTGAAGAATATCTTCCGCCGATGTAATCATCCATGAAGAACGCATCGAGATAATCGCTGTTTCCGGCAAGAGGTGAGGTCTCGGAAGTGACCGCGATCATATGCTTTGCGGGATCGAGACCTGCCTTCTTAAGAGCATCCTTAACGAAAGCTTCGTTGGTAAGGGTCTCGAGAGTGGTTCCCGACTTGGATACGAGTATGAAGATCGAATGAGCTACGTCAACATTTGCAAGTACGCCTGCTGCATCATCGGGATCTACGTTTGATATGAACTGAGCCTGCATCTTAAGGAAGCCGTTAACCCTTGCCCAGTTCTCAAGCGCAAGGTACATAGCCCTGGGGCCGAGGTCGGATCCGCCGATACCGATCTGTACGGCAGTGGTGAACTTCTCGCCCTTTTCGTTGGCAATCTCGCCTGAGTGTACTTTCTTTGCAAACTCTGCGATCCTGTTCTGCTGCTCTACATAGAAGGCTCTCTTGTCTACGCCGTCCTTTTCGACCTTATTTCCGAGCTGTCCTCTTGTAAGGTGATGAAGAACGAGTCTGTTCTCTCCGGTATTGATAACCTCTCCGTTATAGAGAGCTTCAAATTTCTCAACAAGTCCGGCTTCGTCCGCAAGCTTCTGAAGATCCTTGAGAATGGTATCGTCGACATTCTTTGCGGCATAGTTGAAATCCATGCCTGCCGCCATCTTCGCGGAATACTTCTGTACTCTTTCCGCAGTCATGACCTTGGTAAGGTCTGCGGGTGCATCGGATGCGAGCTTGGCTGAAGCATCGAGCTGATCGTAATTAATCCATTTAATAGCCATAGTATTCTCCTTAGTGGGAATTCATTGTAAATGCCCTAATAATATACTCGTTTGAAAGTTTTATTTCAACTTAAGTCAGGTTTAATCCCGCTTAACATCACTCAATCGCAAGTGTGGTCTCATATATCCTGACACTCCTTGCATTTATCCTGAAGGATCCTCCGCATCTTTCCCTGGCGGTGTCAAACGGTCTCTCCAGATATGTATCCGCAACAAGCGCCCATGTATATCCGCTTCCCTCGGGAAGTGCCGGAAGGGTTGCATCAAGGTCTTCCCAGTAAGCGTTGACGGCAATGAAAACCGCCTGTGGATAGTTCTTGCTCAGCTTGCCGGGATATCCGGCGAACCTTATTCCCACATAATGCGAGTAATCGCAGAAATCGCACCTGTACGCATCCGTATCATGTACCGACATTCCCGGGAAGCCGAATGCATCGTTCCCGCAGTTCTTCCTGATGCAGTCATGCTCCATCCTGAACCTGATCAGGGATTTGAAGAAATCATGCAGATCCCTGTTCGAGTCCAGATCCTTCCAGTTGAGCCATGCGATATTGTTATCCTGGCAGTAAGCATTGTTATTGCCGCCCTGGGAGTTGCCGAACTCGTCTCCCATGAAGAACATCGGAGTTCCGCGGCTCATCATGAGCACCGCTGCCGCATTCCTGACCATACGTCTTCTGAGCTTGTTGATCTCCGGATCGCTGGTCTCACCCTCGATACCGCAGTTCCAGCTCCTGTTGTCATCGGCTCCGTCGGTATTGTTCCAGTTATTTTCCTCATTGTGCTTGACATTGTAAGTGTACATATCATGAAGGGTGAAGCCGTCATGACAGTTGAGGAAATTAACGGACGCATTATGTCCCCTCACCTCGGGGATATACAGATCCGGGGATCCCATCATCCTTCTTGCGGCATCGGAAGCCTTGCCCTGATCGCCCTTGAGGAAGGATCTCATATCATCCCTGTATCTGCCGTTCCACTCCGCCCATCTGTTCCATGAAGGGAATGTTCCCACCTGGTAGAGTCCGCCCGCATCCCATGCCTCTGCGATGAGCTTTACCTTTCCGAGTATGGGATCGTAGGCAAGGCTCTGAAGGAGGGGGGGCTTGCTCATGGGTGAGCCGTCCTCATTCCTTCCCAGAATGGATGCAAGATCGAATCGGAATCCGTCTATATGATAAGTGGTCACCCAGTATCTGAGACAGTCGAGAATGAAGTTCTGGACTATAGGGTGATTGCAGTTTAGTGTGTTTCCGCAACCGGAGAAATTGTAGTAATGCCCGTCCGGTGTCAGCAGGTAATAAATATTGTTGTCTATCCCCTTAAAGGAGAAAACAGGTCCCTGCTCGTTGCCCTCCGCGGTATGATTGAACACGACATCCAAAAAGACATCGATGTCATTTTCATGGCACATCTTAATGAGCTCTTTGAGTTCGGTGCCCTCGCGGTTATATTCCAGTGCCGAGGTATAGCTGGTATTGGGGGCAAAGAAGGAAACCGTATTGTATCCCCAGTAATCCACCAGCTCACGTCCGTAGAAATCACGGTGATCCAGTGTCTCATCGAATTCAAATATGGGCATGAGCTCCAGAGCGTTTACTCCGAGGTCCTTAAGATAGGGAAGCTTTTCCATGATTCCGGCGAAGGTACCCGCCTTGTCGCCCGTATCCGAGGATCTGTCCCTTGTAAAGCCCCTGACATGCATCTCATAGATCACGAGATCTTCCATGTTCTTGTGCTTTCTGGTCAGTCTTCCCCAGTCGAAATTATTCTTGACCACGCGGGCCTTGTACATTCCGGGATTGTGGGTGCCCCAGACGCTCTGTCCCGTGACCGCCTTGGCATACGGATCCAGGATGACCTTGTTCTTATCGAAGATAAGTCCCTTCTTTTCATCAAAGGGGCCGTCGAATCTGTACGCATATTCAAAGTCCTCGATATCGATATCGAAAACTATCATCGACCACACATTTCCTATGCGGTAGCTTTCGGGGAAAGGAATGACCGCATAGGGCTTATTGCTTTCTCTTTTAAAAAGAAGGAGTTCGCAGGAATATGCCTGATTGGAGGATATGGTAAAGTTGACACCCGTAGGTATGGCGGTGGCACCGTTCAGCTCATACATTCCCGGTCTTACACCGAAGCCTTCTATGACATCATAGGGCTCCATATGGATCTCCGAGAGATTGGAAATGGCGGCTCTCATATCCGTGATGGTAACGAATCTGGTAACCGCATTTTTGTTTTCCAGAGTTATGGTCCGGGACTTTTCCGTGGATTTCTTGGAAGAGGTGCTTTTCTTTGAAGTGCTTTCGCCTGACGAGGTCTTCTTTACGGTCTTTTCTGCCATGAGAGTCCTCCATGAAAAATGAACTTCAGAACTTCTTAATTATATCATTTATTGCGATGTTTGCACATTTTTTAGCATTATGATAGTATCTTTGCCGTAAATATATCCTGACATTACAGGTGCCCTCATCCGGGCCGGATCCTAAGTGATACGGATAAGGGAGAATAGGGAAGCGGGTGAGATTCCCGCACGAACGCGTCGCCGTGTCGGTTTTGACTGTTCCACGCTCGTCCCGGCAGATGAGCCCATTGCAGTAATGCGAGAAGGCCGGAAACAGCCGTCAAAAACCCCAGCCGAAAGACCTGCCTGTAGTTAAGATCCAAAGCCCCGCGTAATGGGTAAGGGACCGAAGATGCACTTTTGCAGTCTGCATAAGTGTCTGTTTTGGTTTGCTTAACGCTCCGTGGGAAGACTCACGGGGCGTTTTTTAGCATATATCTCAGTATTAAGTTAAAGGAGTTTATGAAAAATGAAAAAGAAACAGACAGGACTTATCATCGGCTTGGTCGCACTTGTTGCGGTTATCGCAATTCTCCTTGTGATCTGGAACCTTAACCGTCCGAAGCCCCAGCCCGCTACCGAAACACTTGCCACCGAGGCAGTGACCGAGGTAAAAGAGGACGAAACGCAGGATCCCGCTCCCGCTGCAGACGGAAGCAAGCACATCACCATCGAAGTTACCGGTGCGGACGGAAAAACCGTAGCATACGAAGTTGCTACCGATGCGGAGTATCTCAGACAGGCTATGGATGAAGCTGAAGGCCTCACCTACAGCGGAACCGAGAGTGAGTTCGGTATGATGGTAGAGGTTGTTAACGGCGAGCAGGCCGTCTACGCAGAGGACAACGCTTACTGGGCATTCTACGTAAACGGTGAGTACGGACAGTACGGCATCGATTCACAGCCCGTTAATGACGGTGACAAGTTCGGCATCGTATATGAAAGTGCCGCAGGCTTCGAATCTGCAGGAAGCAAGAACATCACCATCGAGGTTACCGGTTCCGACGGCAACACCGTCACCTATGAAGTATCCACCGATGCCGAGTATCTCAGAGAGGCTATGGATGAGACCGAGGGCCTTACCTACAGCGGAACAGAGAGCGAATTCGGTATGATGGTAGAGGTTGTCAACGATGAGCAGGCTATCTATGCCGAGGACAATGCTTACTGGGCATTCTATGTTAACGGCGAATACGGAAACTACGGCATCGATTCACAGCCCGTCAATGACGGAGACACCTATTCGATCGTCTACGAAGCAGCTTAAGATGATCTCAAAAAGGCGGAGCTTCAACTCCGCCTTTTTAATATTTTCAGATTGGTAAATATTTTTCGTTTCTTATATGAAAAAGGGATTTAGGATAATAGATATCGCATATATCGGGATGGCAGTCGCTCTTATAGAAAGCTGCAAGGTGGCACTTGCTTTCCTGCCAAATATCGAGCTGACTTCCTTCTGGCTTGTGATGTTCACTCTCTTACTGGGTGGCAAAGCCCTTTTTATCGTTCCCATATTCGTTGCTATTGAAGCATCACTCTACGGCCCTCATGTATGGGTCATCATGTACCTGTATGTCTGGCCCATACTGATGATCGCTTCCCTCATATCCAGAAAAAACGATTCAGCCCTTTTCTGGGCTCTTTTATCCGGTTTCTTCGGTCTTGCCTTCGGAGCCTTATGCACCCCGGCCCAGGTCATTTTCTTCAACCATGTCAAAACGCTGGAAGCAGGGCTCAAGGCAGGCTTTGCATGGTGGATCGCAGGAATTCCCTACGATGTTGTACACGGGATCGGAAACTTTACCATTATGCTGGTCCTATACAGACCTATCAGGATCGCGATCAACAAGCTGGGCTCTGCTCCGCCAAAAGACTGATGCAGTCATACGGCTGAACTTTTCGCATTGACGCATCCGAAAAAAACATATATATTATTGGAGTTGGCATGAAAATGCCGATATTGGAGACGTATCGAAGCGGTCATAACGGGGCGCACTCGAAATGCGTTTGCCCTCCGGGGCACGAGGGTTCGAATCCCTCCGTCTCCGCTAAAAAAGCTGTACACTTCAGGTGTACAGCTTTTTCGTTATTCGCTCAATTCAAAATAGTACCACATCGGAGCTATACCGGAATCCTCATCGATGTACAGCTTCACAGACACTATCACCGCTCTCTCATAATCCGGAACAGGACTGTCCTTATAGACATAACCTGTGGGTGCGGTCAGATACACTTCTCCGTCCCTGAATTCAAATCCGATGATATCCGACCAGACTATTTTTTCAAGTTCATCATGTCTCGGGAAAGGCTTTACTCTTTCTCCGTCCCATCTGTTAAGCATCGGCGGCAATATCTCATAAACCAGAAATTCTCCTCTTGCGGAATCATAATCATAACCGATATTATCCTCGAGAAGACGGGCAAAGTAATCGCTGTCATATCTGGTCATCTGATATCCTGAGCCCTTATCATCCACGATGCAGAGTCCGTACCGGGATACCCCCGTACCGGTCCCTTCGCACTCTGCGATCAGATACTCATCCTTGCCGTCTCCGTCCGCATCAAACTTTGCTATCTTCGGACCGTATGTACCCATGGATATGTCCACCGGTATTACCAGATCTCCGTCGCAGATCACCGATTTCATTGTTCTGTAATCCTGCCTGATATATACCGATCCGTCTTCCGAATAATACGTATAAGTAAATCCGTCCGATGCTTCATCGGGAAGATCGTGTGAAATCTGTGCATCGATAAGCTGAAGGAAATCATACGGCTCATCTCCGAACATGAATCTGATGGCCAGATGAGGGCCCGTGGACCTTCCGGTAGAACCCATGGTGCCTATCACATCACCTGCGGTGACAACATCGTTTATCTTTACATTTACTTCATCAAGATGGCAATAAGTTATCGTAACAGCACCATTTGCTTTCTCGATGATATAATTTCCATCCTTTTCATCAAAACCCGTTTCGGTTATGGTTCCGTTCATTGACGCATATATGGGATCTCCCGGTTCGCCGGCAATATCGGTTTCGGGATGATAATCGTCCGCATCTATGGAGAATCCCCTTGTCACCAGATCCTTATCCGTCGGCCATACCAGCCTTGTCGAAGATATCTCGGTCACTTCGGCTTTATCCCATCCTTCTATGGGATTAACCCCGAGAACAAATCTGTCCTTATCTGCAAGCGTAACAAGGTGGAAATTATCCGATCCCTCGGCTGCGTAATAGATAGATTCTCCCGATATGGTAAATATGTTCACTCTTTCGGTTCCGGTCATCTCTGCATCATCGGTCATGGTAATGACTCCGTCATTGATCGAATACGTTCCGGATCCGATGAAACTGCTTATGGGAGTTTCATACCAGGTATAGGTTCCGTCCGGAGAAAAAGATATATAAAAATCTATAAGGTTATAAGGATCCATACCGGTTCCGGTAAAATGATTTCCGCTGTAATAATATATTCTTTCATCATCAAAAGTCGTACTCTGTTCAACGATAACATTTTCGGTCGCGTCCCCGGGTGCTTCACCCGAAGTTTCATCTTTCTTCGGATTTGTAAGGAAACAGACAGCCAAAACCGCACACACCGCCAGAGAGACAACGATGATCCAGAACGCGGGCTTTTTGTAATTGAGAACATTCTTTATACGCATCTTCACTCCGGTCTCGCCGAATGCAACGGGGCATGCGGCGATCCTTCTTCTCTGAACGCTGCAATCCAGAAGTGCCTGTGAATATGCAGCCATGTAATCCTTTCCCTTACCCTGTATTACCTTCTCGTCACATGCGGATTCTATATCCCTGCAAAGAAGGACATACGCGATCCAGCTTAAGGGATTGAACCAATAGACCGATAAAAGCATGAATCCGAGCGGCTTCCATATATGATCGTGCCTTGAAAGATGAGCTCTTTCATGTGCAAGCACAAGTCCGAGAGTTTCGCTGTCCAGTCCCGATGGCACATATATTACGGGGCGGATGATTCCGAGAATGAACGGCGACTTTACATCGTCGCATTCCATCACTCCGTCTTCAACATATGCCGAAGTCCTTACCCTTCTTACGATCCTTGCATAGCTTATGAACGCATATACCGCCATCGCAAGAACTCCGACAAGCCAGACAAGACATGCGATCTCCACAGCGATCTGCATGGGGCTTACACTTGCAGTCTCTTCCGGAGCCATAGCCGTCTCTATTACAGGATTGACTGCGCTGTTGAATGCATATATTCCGGATTCAATGTGAGGATTATCATTTGTCACGATATCGGCCGGAACCACCTCACTGCTGGGCAAGAGGCTGACGGCACTCTCAAGTGAAAAAGGCATCAGAAGCCTTAATGCAACCAGAGCCCAGAGAAGGCAGGTGATCCACCTGGGAGCTTTTTTTATGAAAAGTCTTACCAGGGCGATGGCAAGTATCAGCCACGAAGCACTGTAAGACAGATTTAATATTTTAAGAAAGACTGCACTCATTTCTTCTTTCCCTTCTTAAACTCGTCGATCATCTTCTGTATCTCGTCCACCTCGGCATTCGAAAGCTTCTTCCTTGATGTAAATGCGGCGATGAAAGCGGGAAGCGATCCCTCATAGGAATCCTCGATTATCTGTTCGCTCTTTGCGGAGTAGAATTCATCCCTTCTCATAAGAGTGGTCACAACTCCGTCCTCATTCTTCATAAGTCCCTTTTCACAGAGCTTTCTGAGAACCGTATATGTGGTCGGCTTCTTCCATCCGAGTTCCTTCTCACATACCTTCACAAGATCTCCGGATCCGATAGGCTCGCTGGCCCACACGATATCCGCGAATCTCTCCTGTACAGCGCCGAGTTCTATATCTTTCATATCAACACCCCACTTGGTTTATTCCTATAAACTAAAGCAAGTTTATCGCGATAAACCAAAATTGTCAACAAAAAATTATTGACTTCCATTTTGTATTATTGTACTATGCGAGTAGTACAAGATATTCAAACGGCCAAAGAGCCGTATCACAAAGGAGAAAACCGGATGCCTTGGAACCTTGATTCTGACAAACCAATATTCATCCAGATAGTCGAACGCATAGAATCGGATATCGTCTCGGGCAAATATGCTCCGGGAGATAAGCTCCCCACCGTAAGGGATCTTGCCGTAGAAGCCGCCGTCAATCCCAACACCATGCAGAAGGCTTACGGAGAACTTGAGAAGATCGGTCTCGTATACAGCCAGCGCACAAGCGGAAGATTTGTTACCGATGATAAATCTCTTATAGAAAAGACCAGAAAAGAACTGGCCAAAAAATCTGCTGCGGAGTTTCTTGCGAAGATGAAAGAACTCGGTATCAGCAAAGAAGAAGCCGTCAAACTTTTATAAGAGGAGAATGCCATGAGTACATTAGTCGAATGCAAAAGCTTAAGCCACAGCTACGGTAAGAAAAAAGCGCTTGATGATATAAACCTGACGATTTGTTCCGGCAGGATAGTCGGCCTCTTCGGACCGAACGGAAGCGGAAAGACAACGCTTATCAAGATTCTTACGGGAATGATACATGACGAATCCGGTTCGGTCGTCATATGCGGTAACCCTGTCGGAGAAAGATCAAAGGCTCTGGTCTCCTATTCCCCCGACCGTGTCGTATACAGCGCCGGAAGCAAAGTAAGCGATCTTCTGGATATGTATGAACTTATGTATGAAGATTTCGACAAAGGCATCGCAGAAGAAAATCTGAAGAAGCTGAATATTGAAAAAGAAGACTATGTCGGAAAGCTCTCTAAGGGAAATGCGGAGAAGGTCCAGATACTTCTGACAATGTCCAGAAAAGCAAGACTCTTTATCCTTGACGAACCCTTTAACGGAGTCGATCCGGTAGCTAAGGAGGGCATCATTAAGATCATGCTGGGATGTGTTCCGGAAGACTCATCACTTCTGATCTCTACACATCAGATAGGCGATGTGGAGCAGGCACTTGATGAAGCAGTCTTTATAAATGAAGGAAAGATCCTTTTCCACAGATCCGTTGAAGAGATACGATCCGAGACCGGCAGGTCACTTGCAGAGACTTATATGGAGGAATTCAGATGAATAAGAGATTATATAAGCTGGAATCAAATGAGACCGGAAAACTGATGCTTATATTCACTTCACTTGTGGCGGTATATATGCTGCTCTCGATCATCTGCACCGCATTATCGAACAGTTCTTCCACCGATACCGCTTTTATCATGAAAACGATATTTGTTTTCATCGGTGCACTTATCATTGTCCTGACAGGGGTTGCCATGATAAAGAGATTATACAACCTTCTTTTCACCGATGAGGGATTTGTGAGGCTTTCTTTTCCGGTAAAGAATCATGAGCACCTTAATTCCAATCTGAAACTTGCAGCTGCCCGCCTGGGGATCATGCTGATCATATTTTTCACCGGACTCGGCATCTCCGATTCGGTAGCAAAGGAACGCGTTGAACGCTGGGGAGTAGGTAATCTGTACAGCGATATTGTCGACAACTACACTATGAACGGATTGTCTTCACCGGCTGCAAAGACAGTGCTGGTAATTGCAGTTCTTATCATTGCTTTTGCAGTGATAGCCGCGAATATTTATCTGTCATTTGTTTTCACGCTGACCGTATCAAGCCGGATCTGCGGAAAATACAATATCCTCCAGAAAAAGGGAGTGATATTTATAACCGGCATAGTCATGTACAATGTTCATCTTCTGATCATGGATTTATTTTCACGGATAGAGTACTCATATTCAGAATGGTTGGCATTTGGCAAGGGATATGATCTGTTCGGACCGGATTGCTGCCTTATCTCTGCCATAGACAGACCGGTCATAAATATACTGATCTATGGTGTGACTGCCGTCCTGATGTACAGGATCTCTGCGAATATCCTTGATAAGAAACTGGACATTTGAATCGATCACAATAAAAAAACCGGAAAGCTGTGCTTTCCGGTTTTTCTTATCTCATCCTACCGCGGAACTCTTGCAAAATGCGATAAATTCATGCTCAGGCATGGGCTTTGCATAATAGTAACCCTGGATATATTCACATCCCATATCGCTGAACCATTCGGCCTTCTGCTTATCTTCCACGCCTTCGACAACTATCTCCGCACCCAGGCTCTTGAGCAGACTTATGGTCTGGCGTACGATCTCGTAGCTTCTCGAATCACCGAGTCCGTCAACAAGGGATTTGTCCAGTTTGATGATCCTGTAGGGGAAGCTCATGACACGGCTGAGATTTGAATATCCCGAGCCGTAATCATCAAGTGAGAATCCGTTTCCGTTATCGGAGATATCACTCATCGTTCTGAGCACCGCATCCGCAAGATATTCGGAAGCAGTCTCCGTTATCTCGAAATTGATCCTGTCCGGAGTGATCTTGTACTCATCAAGTATATCCCTGATCTTGGTTGCCATATTGGCCTGCATGCACTGAACAACCGAAAGGTTTACTTCCAGAAATCTGATCCCCGAATTCGCAAGGTCGCTCTCCGAGAGAAATCTGCATACATCCTTTATGACAAACTCACCTATCTGAAGTATGCTTCCGCTCTTTTCCGCAGCGGGTATGAACAGAGCGGGAGAAATGAATCCGAGCTGTTCATCACGAAGTCTTATAAGTGCTTCCGCAGATACAAACTTTCCGTCCCTTGTGGAATAGATCGGCTGATAATACATTTCGAACTTATTATTCTTGATCGCATCGGAGATTATCCTGTCAAGATTGTTTCTTACAACGAATTCCTTCTCGGGAACCATCTCCGAATAACGGACATATTTATTGAGCGGAACCGCATGATCAAAGCTTTCGGACAGCCTGATGAGCTGATTTTCCGACATTATCTCATTGGGGATCATAACGCCGCACATTGCAAAGTCCAGCTTGAGTCTGATACCGTCCACAACAAACAGATCCCTCAGCTTCGGAACCATGACCTGCGCCATATCCTCGATACGGTCCACACTGTATTTACCTCTTATGACAAACGCAAACAACCCGTTCTTGAGATAGTAGAGATTAATGTCGACATTCTTTCCGACCTTCAGCATTGAATAGATGTTGTCGGAAATATCCCTGAGCAGGGAAAGATATGTTTCGTATCCCAGAGCCGATCTTATTGATGTGAGATTCTGAAGTTTTCCGAAAATAACAAACGCATCATCTCTCGAGCTGAAGATATTGCCGATCGTACGTCTGAACGCGGTATATGATTTAGCACCCGTTTCCATATCCAGGTACTCTTCGGGACTTATGACATAGAAGCTGAGGATAAGTGCCGTGGTGGCATATCCGAATACCTGAACAACAACATTCGGGTGAGAACTCTGTAGATTGAAGAAGATGATATTGATCGGAAATACGACCATGAGTGCGGCAAACCTGACTTTGTCCAGACGCTTTCTGAAAAAGCATATGACAACGTGGACAAATGCAAATGCCGCATAATAATATCCCGCCACCACCATCACCCACATCAGCGGTCCGCGGTGATACATAATGTCAAATTCACTTATCCTGTCATAGTAAAACAGTTTATGGGTAAAGAAATTGGAAACGATCATAACGGCACTGACTGCCACCGGAAGGCCGAAAAGAATGGCCAGAATCGGGGTCGTCGTAATCTTTTTGAATGTGCCTGTCATCTTTCCCACCATGTATATATACATGGCATAATTGACGAGGTTAAGGAAGGTGTATGCAGCACAGCATATGGTTCTGAATGCCACAGAATAAGAAAGAGGCCTGAGCCAGTATAAGGGAGCAATGCGAAAGACATCTGCCGTTGCAAGCACGAGCAGAAGAACGATATACTTAACAAATGCCCGGTTTTCCCTCCCCCGGTACATTCTTCTGAATATGAGTGCGGTAAAAATTGCACTGAGAATCACGATCGCCGCAAGATCAAGATAATAGACTCTATACATCTACTCTCCTTGTGATTCTCCCCCCAAATACATTGTTGCATATTTAGCTAATTTTTTCAAGGATAAGGGAGGCATTAAGCTGCTTCATGACAGCTTCCTCAAGCCTTCTTCCGTTTACCGGTTTCGAAACAAAATCATCGAATCCCTGTCTTAAATATTCTTCCCTTGCGCCCGGAAGCGAATTGGCAGTAAGTGCTATAAACGCGGTCGAAGCATTCTTGACTCTTTCTATCTGCTTTGCACGCTTCATAGCCTCCACACCATCCATATCCGGCATTATATGATCGAGCAGAACCACATCATAGCTGGTTCCCATAAGCTCTGCGAGCATCTCTTCACCGCTGGCCACCTGAGCCGTCTGCACCTCGGTCTCCTTAAGGAGCATCGCCTCAAGCACCCTGTTGATATCATTGTCATCAACAATAAGAACCTTTGCATTCGGTGCCTTGAAAAGAGGACCACCCGCACCGGTTTCCCTGGTGGTCTCCGCGTTACTGTCGATAAGATCGGATTCCTCCGCGATCTTCTGCGGAAGCTTGACGATAAATACGGAACCCTTTCCGGGAGTGCTCTCCGCCTTGATCTCACCGTTCATCATATCCGTTAGTTTTGCTACTATCGAAAGACCGAGTCCCACTCCTTCGCCGCTCCTTGAATGGGTATCGCCCGCACGGTCGAAGGTTCCGAATATCTTCTCCAGATCCTCTTCGTCAATACCGATTCCGGTATCGGATACACGGATCTCCATCTCCACATTCTTATCATCGATCTCATTGGAACCCACATAAAGGTTCACGCTTCCGGAATGGGTATATTTGATCGCATTCGTGAGCAGATTGAGCATGATCTGCCTTATGCGCACGCTGTCACCGACCAGAACCTCCGGAACAAGCGAGCCGACATCACAGCCTATCTTGAGGCCCTTCTCCTCTGACTTGAACACAACCGTCTTGTAAACTTCCCTCACAACAGTGGATACCTTATACGGTGCATTTACTATCTCGAGCTTGCCGGTCTCGATATCCGAATAATCGAGTATCTTATTGAGAGTCTCCATAAGATTGTTTCCGGCGGTCGCAATATCCCTTGCATATCCGTTTATATACTCGTCATGACTTTCCCTGAGGATCATCTCATCCATTCCGAGCACGGTATTCATCGGAGTCTTGAGTTCCCTTGATACGAAGGAAAGGAATTCGCTCTTTACGTGTTTTGCCTTCTCAGCTTCTATCTTGGCGGAATCAAGATCCGCAAGTGCTTCCTGGAGATAAGCGTAATCCGGTGTTTCGACAAATACCAGGATGATGGTCACAGCAAGCGATCCGAAGAAGAAGGTGAGGAGTACGTTCGGAAGAAGAAGCGCCTGAAAAACTGTTCCGAGGATGACAAATACAAATCCCGAAAGGGAGAGCATCTCCCTTAGCCCCAGGTTCTTTCTGTTGGAAAGCATATAGAAGAATCCGCCGGTGATAAAATACCCCGCGGGAATGTAGCAGATAAAATGGTAAGGGCCGAATACATATCTGTATTCATCGTCAAAAGTAAAGATCCATCCCGTCTTCACATTAATGACAAGAAGCACGGCATAGGCAATGACAAAAGCTATATGGAAATAACGCATTACATTGTGGAACTTTGTCCTGACTCCCACAAACGCGATCGTGTAATTGACATACGCAAGCCCTATATATCCGGCGAAAAAGAAATACAGGGTATTAAACAGCATCGGGACGGCGAGCCCGGTATTGGGAGCATTGTCGATCGAAACCGCTCCGAGAACATCAAATATCAGTCCGAAAAGGACCGCAAACATAAGGATCAGGAATTGCTTGAATCTCGCTGTCCTTCTCCTGTGTGTCAGGATAAGGCATGCGATGCATATAGAAATGAAAAATGCCGAAGCAACTTCATATGAGATGTTGTAACTATTCATATGGCTCTGTCTCTCCCAAAAAAGATTTCGGAATGGTCAGTGTGTCCGATATGCGTAACATAGATATTATATACGAAAAACGCACTTAATTGGGAAAATATTTAAGAAAAGTATTTAAGAAAAAGAAAAACCGGAAAGAAACCCTCAGGTCTCTTTCCGGTAAATAAATGCAGCGATATATGATTATTATTCTTCGTCGTCGGTGCGCGCTTCCTGCTCCTTCTGGATCTCGGGAATGGCCGACAGCATGGGCTTTACGTCTTTGCCCTTTATCTTTCTGTCCACATAATTGCCCGTTATCTTCATTACCGTTCCGCTCAGAACGATCACGCCGATAAGGTTTGGCATAGCCATAAGTCCGTTGAAGGTATCGGAAAGATCCCATGCGAGTGAAAGATCCATCGTAGCACCTATGGCAACAAAGAGAACGAAGACGATCTTATAGACTAACATTGCCTTGGTTCCGAACAGATACTCGAAAGCCTTGCTTCCGTATACGCTCCATCCGAGAACGGTGGAAAATGCGAAAAGAGTGATCGCGATCGCTATAAACCATCCGCCGGCAACTCCGAGGGTTCCTTCAAACGCCTCGGCAACAAGTGCCGTCTTTTCATTTGTGGAGATCATAAGTCCTGTCTCAAGATCCATAACTCCCGAGGTAAGTACGGCAAGAGCGGTAAGCGTACATACGACGATCGTGTCAGCGAATACTTCGAAGATTCCCCACATACCCTGTCTTACGGGTTCCTTTACGTTGGATGCGGAATGTACCATAACGGAAGATCCGAGACCAGCTTCATTGGAGAAAACGCCTCTCTTCATTCCCCAGGTGACCGCGGTCTTGACGCCGTGTCCAACAATACCGCCGCCTGCGGCTTTAAGTGCAAACGCTCCCTTGAAGATCGCAGCAAACGATTCCCCGACAAGACCGATATGTGAGAACACGATCACAAAACATCCGATGACATAGATAACTGCCATGAAAGGAACGAGCTTCTCGGTCACGTTTGCGATCCTCTTGAGTCCGCCTACGATAACGAGTCCGGCAAGGATCATAAGACCGATTCCGGTAACAATGTAGGGAAGTTTGAATACGGAATTCAGATTAACCGCTATGGAATTGATCTGACTCATGTTTCCGATTCCGAATGAAGCAAGTACGCAGAAGATACTGAACAGAACGGCAAGAACCGCACCGATCTGTTTGCAGCCCTTTTTACTTCCCAGGCCGTCCTTCAGGTAATACATGGCGCCTCCGCACCACTCGCCTTCGGAATTCTTTCTTCTGTAAAAAATACCGAGAACGTTCTCGGAGTAATTGGTCATCATTCCGAAAAATGCAACTATCCACATCCAGAAGATCGCACCGGGTCCTCCCGTGGCAAGAGCTGCGGCCACACCTGCGATATTACCCGTTCCGATCGTTGCCGCGAGTGCGGTACAAAGACTCTGGAACTGGCTGATCTGTTTGTCATGACCGGGAGTATGTGCGGTCACGTGCTTGTTTTTGAATATTCCGCCAAGAGTGTGCTTAAACCAGTGTCCGATATGGCTTATCTGGAAGAACCCGGTCAGAACGGTCATAAGGATACCGGTACCTACAAGAAGGACCAGCATGGGGAGTCCCCACACGAAGTTATTGACGGCTGTATTAATCGTTTCAATCAGCTGCACTTTTCTTCTCCTCTCAATCCAAAAAAACAGACGCCAACATTTTTGGTGTCGGCGCCTTTGTCAACATAATCATTTTATGGGAAAAACCCGGTGAGTGCAAGTTTTTTTATAACGGTTTACGTTACTTCTTTGTTATCTCGAGGGTGATCTGTGCATAATCACCCGGAAGATTCGGCATTATGAGGCCCGCATTCATAAGGCTGCTTCCGCTGAGCATGCCCGTTGAAAGAGCCTCCCAGCCTGCCTTCTTGTCCCTGCTGCACCAATAGCTGTTCTCATCGTCGCTTCCGACAAGCTTTATTTCATAGGTTGCGGCAGCATCGAGGCCTTTGAGCTTTATCACTCTTCCCTTTCCTCCGGGATATGCCCTGCACTGGATATATGTAAGCAATGCCCTGCTCTTATCCTTGGAAACGCTCATCCATGCATCATAGTATCCGGCGTGATCGGCATTACATGCTATACGGAAATAATCACCTTCCCTTACAAGCTCGCCGTATCTGTGATAGATTGCAACCTGCTCGGGGATCGCATTTCTGTCTTCCTCGGGAATGGCGGTAATATCAAGTTCATATCCGAAGGTTCCCGAAAGCGCGACCGCACCTCTTACGTCAAACGGCATTACCCTTCCCGTTACATGATTGGGCGATGCCGAAACATGCGCTCCCACGGTGCTTAAGGGATACACAAATGCGGTTCCGGACTGGATAGAAAGCCTTTCAAATGCATCGGTATCATCGGAACACCAGATCTGCGGAGAATAAAACAGCATTCCGGCATCGTATCTTCCGCCGCCGCTGGAACAGTTTTCAAGCAAAAGATCCGGAAACTCCTCAAGGAGTCTTTCCATCAGATCATATACACCGAGAGTGTACAGATATGAAAATCTTCCGAGCGTCTGTGCATCAAGCTCAGCACTTCCTATATCGGTAAGAGCCCTGTTCATATCCCACTTTACGTATGCGATATTTGCATTTCTCAAAACCTCTGCAACCGATTCGTACACATGATCCCTTACCTCGTCTCTTGTGATATCGAGGATGTACTGGTTTCTCATCCTGCAGGGAGTGCGTCCCGGAGCAGCCACAGCCCAGTCGGGATGTGCGCGGTACAGATTGGAATCCGGTGATACCATCTCAGGCTCGAACCAGATGCCGAATTTCATTCCCATCTTTTCAAGTTCATCGGATAGTCTCTTAAGACCTCCGGGGAGCTTTTCTTCATTTACGATCCAGTCGCCGAGTGAGGAATTGTCATCATTTCTCTTTCCGAACCACCCGTCGTCCATAACGAGCATTTCGATGCCGGACTTCCTTGCATCACGTGCAATATCGAGGAGTTTATTCGTGTTGAAATCGAAATACGTAGCTTCCCAGTTATTGATGAGAACGGGTCTTTCCTTATGGAGATAAGGACTCCTTATCAGATGATCCCTGAACAGGTCGTGGAAGATATGGGTCATGGAATCGAATCCGTCCTCTGTATATACAAGAACCGCCTCGGGTGCCTGAAAGCTTTCGCCGGCATTTAAGTTCCATGTAAAATTCTCGGGACTGATCCCTATATAGCTGCGTACGGTCTCAAACTGGTCGATCCCGCTTCCGCAGATGTAATTTCCCGACCAGATAAGATTCTGTGCATAAAGCTTGCCGTGACTGTCATCAGTATTCCTGCCGCAGAGAACGGAAAAAGGCTGGAACTGGTGTGAAGTCACACCCCTTGTGGAATATACCTCGGTATTTCCGCGGGTTATCCTTCTTCTGTCAAGTCTTCTCTCCCTTGCCCAGCTTCCGGAAAGAGTGATGATATCCGGCTCATTGTTTTCAAACGTTCCGCCGTCGAGATCGAGGCAGCTGCTGAGCAGTCTGTCAATTATGACAGTTCTGTCGGATTTATTCTCAAGCCTTACGCTCTTTATTATCGCATCCGAATCTTCGAATATGCTGTAGGAAAGATATGCCCTGACACCGAGAACCTTTTCCTCAAGCTCTATCTCAAGTGTCCGGGCGTTGTCTCCGAAGGTTGCGGGGATCCTTATCTTTTTTCCGCTGCCTGCGGCGCCGTAAAGTTTTTCTTTCCCGTTAAAGATCCTGTGCGAGACATAGGTAAACTGCGATGCATCGTGGCCCTCTTCATCCCTCAGGCAGACTGCGGACTTTCTGTAATCACCTACACCGGATGATGGAAACTCCATCCTGGCCATATCAAGAAATCCTCCCCTGTCCCTCGAATTATGCGAAGGAAGGAAAGGATATATTTTGGTCCTGAGAAGATAAGTAAGGTCATCTTCGCCGACGCATCCGCCGTAATGAACATTACAGAGGAAACCTTCGTCGTCTACGACCGCAAGGCACATCGAAGTATGTGCGGTCTCAATGAAAAACAGCCTGTTTGCTTCGTCAAATTTGATTCCCATAGACTATCTCCGGTTTTTTATTTTTCAGGTATAAGAGATTATAAGCTCCATATTGCCGCTCATTCGGATGCACTTTGCACCCTCCGCGGTGATCAGCATATGGCTTCCCTTTTTTACTTCTTTGTCAAAGACCCTGCCCGAGCCTTCGATCACGGTCGCGTTCACAAATCCCGCATCACATTTAAAGGAAAACTCTCCCGAAACCTTCACCTTCGATACGGTGTATCTGTCGCATGAAGCAAGCTTCCGGATGCTGTTTTCTTCCTGCTCTTCGCAATTTCTTATCTGACCGCTTATATCAGGTGCGGGAACGGTGATCACGTCAAAGCTTTTCTGAAGATGAAGCTCGCGCTTTTTCCCATCCCTGATCCTGTCATAATCGTAAAGCCTGTATGTGATATCGCTTGACTGCTGGGTTTCGAGAAGGCATACGCCCGAGGTTATCGAATGAACGGTTCCGGGATCTATCTGTATGACTTCACCCTTTGAAACCTTAACCTTCCTCAGAAGTTCATTCCATCTTCCCCCGGATACCATTGTCTTAAGCTCATCCGCCGTCCTTGCATTATGGCCTATCACAAGCTCCGCATCATCCGGACAGTCGAGTATGTACCAGCATTCCTTTTTTCCGAGTGACCCGTTTTCATTTGTGCGGGCATATTCATCGTCCGGATGAACCTGTATGCTCAGGTCATCACCGGCATCGATCAACTTTACAAGGAGAGGGAATCTGTCTCCTTCGGCATTTCCGAAAAGCTCCCTGTGTTCATTCCACAGTTCGGATAATCTCTTTCCTTTGAACTCACCGGATGCCGCAACGCTCTCTCCCGCCGGGTGTGCCGAAATGCCCCAGCACTCTCCGATGTCGTCACCCGGTTCGTCATATCCGAATACATCCCTGAGCTTCGTTCCGCCCCAGATGGTATGTGCAAAATATGGATTTAATAATATGACTTTATCCAAAACATGATCCTTTCGCTCATTTACCCGATGCTATCACACTTGCCAGATAGAACGGAAGCACGTCGCTTTCATGAGTTTCCGTAAGCTCTATCCTTACCGTGTGCTCACCGCTTTTTCCGTGATCGAGCACGGTTTCGAGTGAGAGCTTGTCGCCCCAGTCTTCATCAAAATTTGCATCGAGAACGATTTCCCGTAAAGCACCACCGTCTATCGTAACATTGGCGACCGGCGCAGGTCTTTGTATCGTTCTTCTGTACTGGATGCCGATGCATGTGCCGGTAACTTTGAAAACCATATATGACCCTTTACGTACAGCAGTCCAGCCTTTTTTGAACACATCGGCTATGCAGTCCTGTGCGGAATCATCCGGCTCAAAGCCCTTACATTCTATCAGAACTCCGTCCGAATTGTCATTGCGGTATCTGACGGAATCTTCATATGCGTTTTCCGTCTCGGGATCCGGAAATGATTCTTCGCAGGAGACCTCATCTCCCGTATGCGACCTGATCTCTTCAAGTACTGATATTATAACCGATGCGACCAGGCTGTGTCCCTTATCGTTCGGATGAAGCCCGTCGCTTGTCAACAGGTCTCTTTCGATCCGTCCGTTTTCGAGTCCGGACCATACAGCCTTTTTCATGCTCACGCAGGGAACACCGTATCTGTCCGCTGTTCTTTCATGCACGGCTTCGGCGTTTTTGCCGTTATCATACCTTACATTGAATATCAGCATGAGCGCCCTGTCCGGAGATGACTTAAGGATCTTTCTTACCAGGCCTTCGTATGTTTCGTGATAATGCTCATCACATTCATCATTGACGGAAAATTCCGCAAAGCATATATCGGGTTCCTCAGATAAAAGATCGTCATCCGCTCTCGCACAGCCGAACTGTGAATCCGTAGCTCCGATCCCCGCATTTATATACTTAAAATCCGCGTCCGGAAAAGTTTCTTCGAACCACTCGAAAACCTTATGCGCATAGCATTTTTCAGGCGACGAAGCAAGGCAACCCTGAGTAATGGACCCCCCGAGAAATCCTATGCGGATCTCCCCTCCGCGGGCCGCCTTCTTCATCATATTTTTGATCCTGTACGCACCTTCGGTATTTTTTCCGACACCCCTCAGATCAACCTGAGGCAACTCTTCAGTGATCATATCCCTTTATCTGATTCCTATCTCGGTATCCGATTCCGTCACATTGCTGTGCGCCTTGATGTAGTCAACGATAAGGTCGACCTTGGTGAATGCCACGGAAACATAGCTGTCTGCGCATCCGTAGTAAAGTGCGATCCTTCCCGTTGCGGGATCGTGGATCGTTGCGCAGGGGAAGCATACATTGGGGACAAAGCCTCTTTCCTCATACCACTCTTCGGGAGTAAGGAGGTAGTTCTCGCATCTGTAGAGAACCTTTGAGGGCTCGTTAATATCAAGTATCGCTCCGCCGATCGAATATACATATCCGCTGCAGGTTCCCACGACTCCGTGATAGAAAAGAAGCCATCCTTCGGTAGTCTCAATGGGTGCTGCGCCTCCGCCGATCTTAAGATTCTCCCACCACTCATAGCTTCTGCTCATAACGTGACGGTGCTTTCCCCAATAGACCATATCGGGGCTCTGGGAAAGGAAGATGTCGCCGAAAGGAGTATGTCCGGAATCCGAAGGTCTTGAAAGAAGAACGTAATTGCCGTTTATCTTTCTGGGGAAAAGAACCGCATTCCTGTTGAAAGGAATGAACGGATTTTCGATCCTGGTAAAGGTCTTGAAATCCTTGGTCCTGGCAATGCCGATCGCCGCGCCGTAGAAATCCTGGCACCAGATCGCATAGTAGGTATCTTCAACCTTAACAAGTCTGGGGTCATATGCGTAAACGGGCATGAACTCCTTACCGTCCTCATCGACGAATCTGATCTTGTCATGCTCAAAATCCCAGTGGAGTCCGTCCTTACTTCTTCCGAAGTAGATCATGGAAACTCCGTTTTTCTGCTCTCCGCGGAACACTCCCACATACGCTCCTTCATAGGGTACTACCGCGCTGTTGAAGATCCTCGCAACTCCCTCGATGGGATTTCTGTTTATAATGGGATTTTCCTTATACCTCCAGATAGGTGCATCCTTCAGATCGGCCGGTGCATCCTGCCAGGGCATATCGGGTACATCGGGTGCATTCAGAATTTTTACTTCACTCATTTTAAATCTCCTTTAACTTAATTATTTCTGAGCTTTCTAACGCTGTTTTTCTCAACGAGTTTTCCGCAGACTATATGTAATCCTTTTTTATGTTCTTCACCCCAGGCTCCCTGAAGAGCAAGTTCCACCGCCTGTCTGGACATTTCCTCGATATCGACCTCGTATGTCGTTATTTCCGTCTCGCATACTCCGGGATAATTAAAATTATCGTATCCCGCAACGGAAATGTCCTTGGGAACCCTGTATCCGTTCTTCTTAAGCTTGTTTATAAGGAAACCGGCGGTAAGGTCACAGTTACAGAAGAACGCTGTAGGCATATCCTTCGGAAGGATCAGCTTATTCTCCGTATCGGTAAAGCCGGTCTTAATATCCCTGTCGTCGATGATCCATTCCTTCTTTACCTTGTCACCGTGCTCCATGACGGACTTTTCGTATCCGAGAAATCTGTCGGTTATCGATCCGGTGGAAAGAAGGGTTCCGACATATGCTATCTTCGTATGACCCATATCGTAGAGATAATTGGTCATCGTATATCCGCCGTAGAAGCTGTCGGAGATAACGCAGTCGTGGAAACTCCGTGAATCGGCAAAATCAAGATATACGATCGGCTTGAAACCGTTCTCAAGCTCATCGAGATATCTCTGCGAAAGATTTCCGAGAACAATGAGCGTGTCGATCTTGTTCTCTTCAAGTATCCTCGGCATCTCGAGGTACTCCTCCATCTCGACGGTAAGGACCTCGAGCATGGTGAAGCTGCCCATGAAGGATGCGATCTTATTCATGTACTGGTACATCTGCCAGTAAAAACTGGAGAACCTGGTAAGGTAGATATCCTTGGCTATGATCCCGATATGTCTGCTGGGATGCTTGGCAGCATATGTGTGCGGCTCATAGCCGAGCTCCATGGCAACTCTCTTGATCTCCTCAAGCTTTGCCCTGCCGACTCCTCCCTTACCCGAAAGAGCCTTTGATACGGATACGATCGATACGCCTGTTTTTTCCGCTATGTCTGCTAATCTGACTTTACTGCCCATAAATTTCTCCTCAAAAAAAATACCTGTATGAAACTTATCTCCATACAGGTATTTTAACCGATTTTAATTAAACAACAAGGTTAAATTTTAGCTAAATTTTTAATTTTTAAAATTTATTTCGGTTCAAATTCGAGTATCGAATCTCCGTCGGGATCGGGATCCTCCATAGCATCCTCCTCCGTAACCACTTTGGCCAGCGCATTCAGAACCCAGGAATATTCTGCAAACATAGGATCATGCTTCAGCCGGACATCCCCGAGTTTACCCTCCTTGGCCAGATGTTCAAGCTCAAGTGCTTTTTCTGACAGCGCGGTTGCGCCTATTGTTGCGGAAGTGCTCTTGAGCGAATGAACCTGGATCCCGTAGCCTTCCATATCCCCGGCCTTAAGGAAGTCCTCAAGCTTCTTCTTTTTCTCATATGAGGAATTCAGATACTCGAGAAGGATCGAACTGTAGAATTCTTCTTCGCCTCCGCAGTTTGCGATTCCCTTACCGGTATCTATGCCGCACTTTGCGAGATATTCAAGGCCGCGCATCCTGCCGGCTTTGTCCTCCTTTGGCGAAAGCTTTGCATCAGGAGTCTTTTCTGTCCTGCAGACAGTCTTTATCTTATCGGGAGAGATATATTTCCTCAGCATATTTTCGAGGACCCTGCCTTCAATAGGCTTGGACAGGTAATCATCGAAGCCCTTGGCAATATATCTTTCCTTTGCGCCTACTACCGCATCTGCGGTAAGGCATATGACGGGTGTATGCCTGTTCGGACTTCCGGGGAAGCTCCTTATCTCATGAAGCGTTTCTTCGCCGTCCATCTCGGGCATTCTCTGGTCCATAAGGATCACATCGTACCTTGTCTTGAGTGTCATCTTCACCGCATCGCTTCCGCTTATCGCAGTGTCGATGTACATCTTCGTATCCTTGAGCATCTCGGTTGCGACTATCAGATTCATCCTGGTATCGTCAACCACAAGGATCTTTGCCGAAGGAGCCGTGAAGCTCTCATGGTAATCTTCCTTTTCACCGATGCTTTTTTCGAATTTCTCCCTGAAGTTTCCGATCGGTTCATCGGAAACGATCCCCTGCGGAACGGTTACGGTAAAGGTGGAGCCCTTTCCGTATTCGCTCTCGACATCAATGCGTCCGTGCATCATATCGAGAAGCATCTTTGTGATCGCAAGTCCCAGACCCGTGCCTTCCTTGGTACTGTTTCTCACAAGATCGAGACGTTCGAACTTTCCGAAAAGCTTTCCGATATTCTCCTTGCTGATGCCTATGCCGGTATCGGTTACCTCCGCAACCAGATTAAGGAGCGGCTTTCCGTTCTCCGTGCAATCGGGACGCGTTCCTGTGATCTTGAGTGACACGCTTCCCTTGTCCGTATATTTGACCGCATTATTCAGGATGTTCGTGATGACCTGCCTTACCCTGACAACATCTCCATAAAGATTGTCGGGAAGCGTCTCATCCACATCGGTAGTAAAGCTGAGTTTCTTTTCCCCGGCTTTGAAATAGATCATATTGCTGACATCATTCAGCACGGAACTCAGCTGATACTCGACAGGGACAATATCCATCTTACCTTCCTCGATCTTGGTAAAATCGAGGATGTCATTGATTATCGCGAGAAGGTTGCTTCCGGCGCTGTCCACATTTCCCGAATATGTTTTTATCTTCCTGAATACTTCCAGATATGCCTTGGCATCGGCATTCTCCATTGCTTCCGCCTTAGCCGTTTCCCTGAGGATCATCTCATTCATTCCGAGCACGGCGTTAATGGGAGTCCTGATCTCATGGCTCGTGTTTGCAAGAAAGTCCGTCTTGGCTTCATTGGCATGCTTTGCCTGCTCAAGAGCATCATCCTGTCTGATCTTGGCTTTTACGATCTCATACTGTGCGACCGCACACATTACACAATCGGCGAGATACATCATGGGAAGTCTCTGATAGTAAACCTCAGGGAACTGATATCCGAGTTCTCTGAGCGGAGAATTCATATATACGGTCATCATAATGAAGAAGACCGTGCTGAAATAAATACCGTAAGACAGATTGAAGAAAAAGAAAACCACGGGCACCGCAACAAAGAAAAGGAAAATGCTCGATCCTTCGGTTCCGCCCGTGTAAAGGAAAAACGCAAAGGTTATCCAATACACAAAGCACTGGATATTGATGGCAATGTGCATAAGCCACGAGCGCTTCTTTTTTCCGAATTTACATATTGAGAAATTAACGACTGCGATCGCAGTCATGACAGCACAGAAAAGCGCATATTTTGCCACAAGATAATCACCGCGGAAAAAATTATCAATGCTCAGGTAGATGCAGAAAGGCACCACCACGGCATAGATTATGATACAGAGTGTAAGATTGACCGTGACATATCGCTGGTCTATATGGAATAGCTTCTTCTTGGACATATGATCTTCTCCCGTAAATACGTCTGAAATATCTAACGTCCCTCCGGGCGTTACTGTCTGTACATCTGCGAATAATCGTAGTTCATATAGAAACTTTCTATCTCATCAAAATATTCTTCATATGTATCGGCAGTCAGTTCATGCTCCCCCTTTGCCATGCACGCAAGTATCATGTCCGATACATCTCCACTGTAATGCTGAAGATCCGAGTAATTATCAAGGTTCGTGACCAGATCCGTGTCATCATAGAAACAGAATACATGAGCGTTATCATACTTAAGGACTTCTTCCGTAAGTATTTTCATAGTCTCAATATACGCGGGAAGATCACCCGTCACAATATGATTGCCGTACCAGTCTGCGATGCAGTACGGAGGAATGAAATAATAAAATTCCACATCCGGATAAGCCGCAATGTTGGCGGTAAGATTCGCCCTGATATTCTCGAGCAGCATCTGTCTGTCCTCATCGGACAGTCCGGTATATTCTGCGGCAGGCACTGCTTCATTATCAATATATTTGAGAACATATGCGGCACCTAAGGAACGGTCCTCCGCAAATCTCATATAGGTGTCGAAATTATCTCCGGGAACGCCCTTTGCGGTGCGGATAAGTTCCGCATTCACATATTCGAAAAGCACGTCTGCATTATAGATATACGCATCGTCATTAAAGAGATTCCTGTCCGTGAGAAATGACGGATCGGCCGCTTCTGGATTCCGGTATCCGGGTTCGGTCATCGCAAAAAATGTATCCATGCTCCTGATGACAATA